>Ga0307380_10000093_pt1 | contig 147416 bp, 131 predicted proteins | sample UN3MG_FD_202239 | JGI IMG/M metagenome (GOLD analysis project Ga0307380, IMG submission 202239) | Soil microbial communities from Risofladan, Vaasa, Finland - UN-3 | ecosystem: Environmental > Terrestrial > Soil > Coastal area > Acid sulfate soil | place: Finland: Risofladan, Vaasa... | reverse complement strand
TCCGCTTCCCGAAGCTTGCGGACGATACTTTCTACTGTAAATCGTTGCCTGCCCATTAGATCCTCCTTCCTCGATCCAGTCCAACATAATAACTCTCAAACTGGAACGAAATATGGGGGGCAGGTCAGATGGCCAAACACTTCGATCTGTCTGATAAGTCGTCGTGTATGTTAATGTTCCAGAACAAGCGCTATGTTCCGGCTTCATATCCGCTGCCGACTCCATTGCAGGGCCAAACTAATGACAGACGCTGCCACGTGCTGCTTATCGTCCAAGGCACGGCCATCAGCCTGGCGACATTCTCCAACAGCACGTCCGATTGGGTAACGGAAACTATCCCGTTAACACCATATGTAGGCGCCTCTGATGTTAGGTTGGGATTCAAGATATATCAGCATGCGACAAGCGGATCGCCGTCGACTACCTGGCATATTGACGATATCACGATAGTCGGGAATTAGTCATGAATTCTCTGTGTCTTAGCCTTTTGTAAGCCCTACGGCGTGAAACTCAGGTGCCCCTCGGATTACATGTCAGGTATGAATTCCGGGTGCGGTGGCGCGGACGCTCAACCGAAACATAGAATTCCCAAGTCGTGCGCCAACGTGTTCCGTGTCGTCGGTGTGCTTGCACCGCTGGGCTCTTTATGTCGCTCTGGCCGTCATGGCCGCTGTGTCCATCCTGTGACCACGGGGGACAAAAAGAGACACAACTAGACAAAACCAGACAAAAAGAAACAAAAAAACCTAAATCTATCCTGTTAAGCCAGTTACGGCGTATTTTACTATATCCCAATAGGTTACGCGAACGCCCCTCGGAGAATCCCCCCACCTCCATTAATTTAACTCATTACAAAACAACAGGTTACAAGCCAGTCGGGGGTATTATACCCCCCACCGCTGTCTTTGTAAGTCTATATCCCCCAATAAAACCGAATATCGTCACACCATTTTGGTCACAGTGTGAGCGGTCCCGACCGAAACCCGGTCGCAGAAAAAACCAAAGAATCAAAAAATAGCCCTTGACAAAGCTATCGGATTTGACGATAACGTCGAAAATGAATGCAATGTCGGGTAGGCATTTGATCTCGGCGAGCGAAAGATTGGAAAAGCCCAAAAAGACACGTCAGCAGCGAAGCTACGGCAAGACCCGCAAGAAGCTATTGGATGCGGCCAAAACCGTCTTGGCTGAAAAGGGATTGTCAGCCACGACAGTGGAGGACATCACCGACCGGGCGGATGTGGGCCGGGGGAGTTTCTACTATCATTTCGATGCCAAAGACGAAATGATTCGTCAGATGATGGAGAAGCTACTCAAGGAGCTAGTAACCGCCTTGAAAGAGGGCTGCGCCCTCCACACCGAGATCAATGCGGTCCTGGACGCCATGATCGGCACGCACATCAAGTTTTTCAGCAACCGCTGGGAGGACTTCGTGCTGTACTATCAAGGTCGTGCGGACATCATGCTTAACGAGAGCCTTGAGGGAATAGAAACGCCTTTCCTGGAGTACCTCAGTTGCATCGAGGAGTTGATTCACGGAGCGATGGCTAAACCTATTTCCGAAGAGCGGCTTCGACGACTTGCCTATGCGATCGCCGGCTTTATCTCGGGTTACTACTCATTCGCGAGCGTGGCATCCGAAGAAGACGACCTTGATGCGTCCTTTATGGCTCTAAGGAGTGCCTTTGTCGCCAGCCTGGCGCGCTTCATAAAGGAAGCGCTATCATGATTGAAACCGAGCATCTTAGGATGCTTACTTGTCACCAACAGTATTCGGTGTGTGAGGAAAAGCGAACCGGATAGCGGGGAAGGCGGCTTCAGGCCCAAGGGTCTGATTCACGTGTCCCATGAGCCTGGTTGAAGGCTCACAGCGGAAAATAACAATCCCAAGAAACTAATGGTCATTGTCCGGGACTCCGGAGGGCAAGGCGCTCCCGTGGGTCTGGAAACGCAGGAGATGCTATACATGAGTAAGAACGCCGTGAAACCAGCGTTTGAGGCCGGAGAAGCTGTCAAAGAGGCCGTGACGCGGCTGACCGCCTACCGGGAACTGGCCCAGTTCAGTTCCGACGATATCAAAGGGGCCTGGGGCCTGGCTTGTAGCTTCGATATATACGAGTGTAATGCCGAAACAATTCGCGATGCCGAAGCAATCAAGCGTTTTGTTCATGAACTTTGTGACCTGATTGAGATGAAGCGTTTCGGCGAATGTGTGGTAGTCAATTTTGGCGAGGACGAGCGAGTCGCCGGGTTTTCGATGACCCAGTTGATAGAGACGTCTTTAATCTCGGCCCACTTTGCCAACGCCAGCAATACCACCTACCTGGATGTCTTCAGCTGCAAACCGTACGATCCGGCGGTGGTTGAAGAATTCGCGGTCAGCTTCTTTGGCGGTTCGCGCTGCACTACGCACGTGAACCTGAGGCGCTAGCGATGATTCGGGTTCGAACGGTCAGCGACATAAACGAGTGTCGAGACCTCTGGAGGAAGCTGATGCCTAGTGTTCTGGTTTCCGATCTCTGGGAGGTGCGCAACTGTTTCCATGCCCATTATGGCCACTCGCCGCGCTTCATAGTGGCGGAAGAGTTCGGCCGGGTGGTTGGGTTTCTGCCTCTCAGTTGGAACGAAGAAACCGGGGAATACAACTACTTCCCGGGGGAGACCTGGGAGGGGAAAACCTGGCTTGAGCAGAACAGAATCGTTGCCAACAACAGCGCCGCGCTCAAGGCCATGCTGGCCAGCCTGGATGGGTCCTATCAGCTTCGCTACCTCCGGAACGAAGGGGATTGGAGCGGTTCCGACGAACGCGTCGACGAGGTCGGGTATCTGTTCATACCCGAAACCTTCGGGTACGATGTGAATCGGTACTTTGAGACCTTTTCGCACAAGACCGCCAAGAAACTCAAGAAGGAATTGGCCGCCTGGGACCGCTACTCGGTGGAATGGCGCATCGACCGGGAGGAAGATTTCGAACTGCTCTGTGAGATGAACCGAAGCAGATTCGGTCGGCAGTCGTATTTCTATGACAGTCGTTTCCTGGAGAGTTTTCGCTCGCTGATGCAGCTCTTGAGGGACCGGGGTTGGTTGCGTATAGTGACGGTGATCGTCGATGGGGAACCGGCGGCCGTGGACTTGGGAAGTCTCTACAATGGAATGCTCACCATGCTGGCCGGCGGTACCAACGAGAAATTCCTCGGGATTGCCAAAGTTATCAATATGCACCACATAAACTATGCCTGTGAGAATAAGCTGGATAGCGTGGATTTTCTATGCGGTGACTTTAATTGGAAGACCCTCTTTCATCTGACGCCCGCGCCCCTGTATATGATTGAGGGCCAGGGCCGAACGGAAACCAGAGAGACGGTTCACCCGTCAGTTTACTCTTCACCGACAGTACGCTGGCGACGCATAATGGGAGCGCCACATGTCTGATCGCCGTGTCCTGGTAGTAGGTACTACACCGGACTATATCGCCTATATCCATGAGCGGTATCCTGGCCGAGCTCTGTTCCTGACGGACCCGTCCCAACGCCTTGGCTGGACCAAGACAGCGCCCGACCGGACCAGCGAATTAGTTTGCTATCTCGCTGATTATGAAGAGGTCCTGAACGCGCTGCAACAGCATCTGCAGAAAACGGACCAGAGCCTAACCGGGATAGCCTGCTACGATTGTGAATGGTTAAGCCTGGCGGCCGGACTGGCCCAGCACTTTGATCTGCCTTTTCCCACCGAGGAATCGGTCCGCCTGACACGCGACAAATATCGGACGAAGAAGAGATGGGCCGAGCATGGAATCCGCTGCCCGAAAGTGGAACTGATCTACACCGAACAGCAGGCGCCGGGCTTAATTGAACGGCTTGGACCGTCGGTTGTACTTAAGCCCACCACGGGAGCCGGCAGCGAGCTGACATACCGGTGTCATGATAATGACGATCTGATCACGGCTTTTTGGAAAATCAAGGATGGTTTGACTCAGCGCCGTCACTTACCTCTGTACAGGCTCGACTCGATAGACGTAGAGCGACGCGAGCCTGACCACCCGATTCTGGCCGAAGAGTTCGTCGAGGGACGCGAATACAGCGCCGATTTCATCATTGACGGCAACAATCTGGTGCTAGTCCGCGTCGCGAAGAAGCTTGGCAGCGACGCCCTTCCGTTTGGCACCACTATCGCTTACGTGGTACCGGCCGAGTTGCCCGCGTGGCTGGGCCGCGAAATGCTATGTGAGAGGTTTCTTGCAGCCGCCCGGGCGCTCGGACTCGGGCGCGCAATCTGCATGGTAGACTTCATGGTCAGTGACAACGAACTGGTTCTACTGGAACTGACGCCAAGAATCGGGGGCGACTGCTTGCCTCCGCTAATCCGGCGCAGTTGCGGCCTGGATACAATCGGACTCGCTCTGGATTTCGCCGAAGGCCACGGCCGCGAGATTCCTCAGGCCCACCAGTGGCATGAACATATCGGTCTGCGCCTGCTTTCGACGCGCCGCGGCACGCTTGCGGGCATCGACTGTGGAGGGCTTGCAGAAGATCTGTGCGTCAAGGAGATATTCATCAAGCAGGCTCCGGGGCATGAAATCCTGATCCCACCCGAAGACTACGACTCCTGGTTGCTGGGGCATGTCATTTTCGAGTCCCGAACCGAGGTTAACCATCGCCGGCAGTGTGACGATATTGGACAGAAGATTATTGTTAATGTGGAACAATACCATGACCAAAGGCTCGCTGGGTACCTTAATGCAAGCCGCCGAGCTGCTCCATCGTCAGGTCCCATGGCTTGACGCCCGGGAGCTCAGACACTTTGTCCGATCACTCCTTGATCGGCGGGATGTCTTCCTGGCCACCGTCGACAGCGCGGGTTCGCCGTTGTATGTCATTGACGTCGAGGCTATCAATAGCAAGGCTCGACATTTCCGGAATGCCTTTGCGACCGTTCTGCCCGATCTACGGATCTACTACGCTCTCAAGAGTAATAGTCATCCGACAATCGCAACTACCCTGGTGCAAGAAGGGTTCGGACTGGACGTTTCAAGCGGTCTGGAACTGGAAACCGCTCTCGAATGCGGCGCCCGGGAAATTGTGTTCAGTGGCCCCGGCAAGCGACCGGACGAGTTGGCCTTCGCCGCAGAACACGCCGACAGAGTAACCGTCCTCCTTGATAGTTTCCGCGAGTTGGAGAAACTGGAACGGGCCGCGAAACGGGCGCAGGTTTTGATCCGCGCCGGGGTGCGGCTCGCGACGGATGACACCGGCATCTGGAGAAAATTCGGTATTCCTCTTGCCCGTCTTCAGTCATTTTTCCACGAGGCACACAAGTGCGAACAGGTTGACCTGTGCGGACTTCAGTTTCATCTCAGCTGGAATCTCAATCCTGAAGCGCAAGTGGTCTTTATTGCGCGTCTGGGTGCCGCACTGAGAGAGTTGGATCAAACAGACCGGGAGAGTATTAAGTTCCTCGACATCGGCGGTGGGTTCTGGCCGGAACAGGGCGAGTGGCTCCAGCCGGGGGCTGCGCCCTCGGGCGTACTCAAATCGGAGATGGGTGAGGCCACGAGTGATGGTCTCTCGCATTATAAGAACAGCGCCTGCTCTATTACCGAATTCGCGGATCGTATCTCCGCTGCGCTAAACAGACACGTACCTGATGATATGAATTGCACTATTTGCCTCGAGCCGGGTCGTTGGCTGTGCCACAACGCCATGCACATTCTCCTTACCGTTACCGATGTCAAATCGGCCGATGTGGTCATCACCGACGGTGGCACGAATGCTGTCGGCTGGGAACGGTTTGAAACGGACTATTTCCCAATTATCAACCTGACGCGGCCAAGCCTTCGCGAGCACGAGTGTCTGGTGGCTGGATCGCTATGCACGCCTCATGACCTTTGGGGCTATAGCTATTTCGGTAAGACTTTAGAGGAAGGGGACATCTTGCTCATTCCGAACCAGGGAGCATACACTTATAGCCTCCGGCAGGAATTTATAAAACCACTTCCGGTGTGCGCAGAGCTATCCATGCTGCCAGACGGTGGTATAGAGAAATCATGAACAATTCGACAAACCTTAGTCCGTCACAGACGTGACGTCAGAGAATTAACAGTTTCAGAGAGGTGTATCAATGGGACGTGCAAAGAAGAACAGAAAGTGCCCACGATGTAACGGCAGCGATGTGCTGCTTCAGGACTCATTTGAGGACGGCATCGATTTGTACGCATGCGCCGACTGTGACTATGAATTCGAGGTCGGCGGATCCATTCCACGGCTTAGGGACAGTAACTTTGATCTCGATGATGATGTCGATCTGGATTCTTTTGACGAGGGATTGAGATATTGAAGCGTTCGGCTTCTAATATCGGGGTGATCACTTCGATTCCTGGCAAGATTCCTTTTCACGCCGGTTGGTGCGGCCGAGTCCGACGCCAACAGGCGGCCGGAAGACGGTCACAATCTGGTCACGATAGGGTGTAAGTCCTTGTGCCACAAGGCGAGTCGGGGGTTTACTTCGCCGAGTTCACCATCTGCTACGATTCCGCCTACCTCCACCAATATAACTCATTATGATCCCACACGTTACAAGCCGGCCGGGGGTATTATACTCCCCACCCTTGGCTTTGCAGCTCTATATCCCCCAATAACACCGAATAACGTGACACCATCTTGGGCACGTTTTGGTCACAATCAAAGGTCCACGATACGGCAACCCGCATGAAAGCACATCGATTCTATTGTGATTTTTGTCTATTCAGGCAGACTATGAACAGACCGGTGTATTTGTTGGGATAGGCAAGAATTTCACATTTAATGACAACGTGTTGTATATTGCAATGTCAGATGACTGCTAACATGATATGAACGAAGGTAGCTGTCAATGAAGATAGAGGCTGTATGTTTCGATATGGATGGGACCCTAATCCGGAACACCGATTCCGTAAGATATCTTTGTATGCTCAATAATAACTTAGAAGAACTGGAGAAAATAGATCGTCGTCAAGATGACGGGAGCATTTCATGGATCGAATCAGATTATCTTAAAGCAAAACTGATTAAAGGTCTTGAACTGACGGAGGTTAAAGACGAATTTAAGAATCATATACAATTTATTGAAAACATTGAACAAGTACTGCTGTGCTTGAAGGAGAAACGCATAATATCAGCGCTGATAACAGCGGGGCCGACTCAAGTTGCCAACATCCTTGGGACGGAGTTTGGTTTCGATAGCGTATATGGTAGTGAATATGAAGTGAAAAACGATAAGTTCACCGGGAGAATTACGACTCACTTAGGCAACGAAGGTAAGCTGAATTGCTTGAAGGAATTATGTACAATGAACAGTATCAGCTTAGATCATTGTGTAGCAATCGGCGATAGCGAGTCCGATATCGTTATCTTCAGAAACTGTGGAAGATCAATTGCTATCAACTATTCCGACACCATGAAAGGAAAGGCATCCGAATACATCATCACCGATGACCTTGCTGACGTAGTGGTTGTGCTCGAATCTTGGTTATAAGAGTAGGACGGGGAGTCCACAGCTTAGTAATAAAAGTCGTCATAACGTCATAATCGTATATAATCAAAATCTAAGATAAACATGTCATATGTGCATGTCATTTAAGCCAAAATTATCATATAGAATGTAGAATACAAGACATCTTGATTTGCATCCAGAGAATTTGTAAAACCTACCAATTTGCCAATATGTCGAATTGACTGTGAAAGGTGGGTTAGCGTCCCACGGGGGGGCACCCCAACAAGGGGGGTATACCGAAATGGGTCCTATCAGTTACAACACATCCACTCTGCGTGGCTGTGAAGGTTAACAACACATACAGGCAACTTAACAGGACCAGCAAGATTCTTAGTTATTTGAGCCCGGCAGCTTATCCAATCTACATAGTCCATATGATCTTTCTCTACTTGGGGGCATATTTCATATTCCCATTGAATCTAAATCTCTGGGTGAATTTGTTACTCATGACTGCGTTTACGTTTGTGGGATGCTTCCTTTCATATGACGTACTTAGAAGGATCTTCTTCCTGAGACTACTATCTGGTTTGAAAAGTAAGTAGGAATGAACTTGTAGCGTTTCAGCGTGGTTGGAGATCAATGAGGGATACTTGCCAAAACGGCACCAAAAAAACGGTCACAATTTGGTCGCAACACGGTGCAAGTCCTTGTGCCACCAAGTAAGCATGGGGTCCGCTCCCGCGCCTCCACTATTTTGTAATTGCCTGTCCAGCAATAGCTTATGGTGGCATATCAGGCTGGATCATTTGCATATACTCCCGTCTCCCCTACATATCGCTGGAAATCATGCTATAAGTTACGACGACCGTGGTCACGATTTGGGCATAGTGAATTGCAGGCGATCTGCGAATGCATCCATTTGCAGGCTTCAAAATTACACCTTGTCACTTCTTGCGTTTTGACTATCAGTTAGTTTACGTGTACGCCCAAGAAATATCCTGGCTTCAGAGAAATATCGCCACAACCCCACGGGGTTCCATCACGTCCTGGGTGTGGCTTATATGTTCGTGAGTGGAAGATCCGGGGAAACATTCCCGATTGGCCACTCGTAGGATCATATGAAGTTTCAATTATCTGATGAAAGTTATACGCAACGACCAATGTCCTGACTTCCGGTCTCTCAGGGGGACTGGTTGCCTTTATCAGGATAGGATGAAAACAGTCACACGCACACCCGAGGAGGGGTCCGTCATGAAGATAGTGAAGCCATTGGCACTGACCACCATAGTCGTCGTTATGATGTGTGGCGGCTGTGCCCGGGAGTCCGATATGTCTGCAACACGGGAGTGGGCCTTTGAGATGGAGAAGGTTTGGGAGATTCAGCAGGTAGGGGAAGATGAATTGTTGCGCCCTGCAGAGCCGCGTATTGCTGATGACGGAACCCTGTATTGCCATGATTTCGAACGGCATTTGAGTTACATTATTGACGGCGACGGCAAGCTGGTCAGCACGTTTGCACCCCGGGGCAGCGAGGAGGGCGAGGTGCCGTTCTATATTAACTGCTTCCCGGCCGGTGATTACGTGGCCATCGGCGCCCCGGACAAACTCCATTTCTTCACCAGACAGGGGCGGTTTGTCAAGGCCGTGCCGAACAATCTATTTGTCCGTTTTCCGCTGGCGTTCAAAAACGAGAACGAGTTCTGGGTGGCTCCCGGTGCGCTGGGAGATGCCCCGGAAGGTTTGGCGGTGGTGACTCATGTCAATCTGGCGTCCGGCGAAGAGACAAACGTCCACAATTTCGCACTTTCCGATGAAGAGAACGAGCCAACCGGAGGTGGCGTGATTGTCGGCCTGACACCGCAAGCGAAGATGGGTTTTGACCGGCAGTCCAACCGGGTCTATTTCGGAAAGAACAGCGACACGGTGATCCACTGGCTCGCCGGTGACGGGGGCAAGGTCGAGTCTTTTTCGTTCACCGGGGAACGGCGACCAGTAAGTGAGGCGGACAAGAAGAACCACTTCGCCAAGTTCGACATCCCGGAGGAACAAATGGCCCCGATGATCGGGGCGCTTCCTGACCAGATGGCCTACTACAATCGAATCCAGGTTGTAGATAGTCTGGTGTACATGTTCAGTGCCGAAAGTATTAGTCACGCTCAGACAGGGCAGGTCGTCAATGTCTTTTCCCCGGATGGTCGGCATCTGTACTATGGCCGAATTCAGGTGGAGGAAGGGTGGCATATCTATTCCGGCCCTGATAACCTGCAATTGGCCCATGGGTCTATTTACGCGGTGCAGGAGAACGACGCAGGAGACAAAAAAATCGTCAAATACAGGATAGTACTCCCTCGATCGTGAGTTATCGGGCCGGTACAATCGGCGCGGGTCAGCTTAGCGCTTACATTCATACAGTAGTAGTAAGGAGAAAATAGATGGAAACAGATGATCAGAACCTCGGTTCAGATGCGACTGCTAAGCAGGACGAGAAGGCAATTCTGGAGGTGATAGAGCAGTTCGCCGAAGGAATTCGCAAACTGGATCCACACCTGGTTTCCTCGGTATTTCATCCTAAAGCTCTGTCGTTCAGCATTACCCCCCGTGGTATTTGCATAGAACCCGTGGAAGCTTGGCCGGAGATACTCAGGAAGGCAAGGGAAGATAGCGATCACCTTTTCCGAGAGAAGTTCTCAGTCCAGACTCTGAATATCGATATAGCCGGCACCGCGGCGAGCGCCAAGGTTGAGTGGGAATTCGAGAGCTCCAAGATTATAGACTTCTACAATCTTCTTGAAATGGAAAGCGGCTGGTTAATAACAAATCAGGTTTACGACACTTCTCCCCTGAGTAAAGTAGACTGAATAGCTTTGAAGCCCAATGCGCTGACCCAATTGGGCCGAAAAAAACGGTCACGATTTGGTCACAATACGGTGTAAATCCTTGTCCCACAACGCAAGTATGGGGGTTTACTTCGCCGAGTTCAGCATCTGCGACGCCCCCCGCCTCCACCAATTTAACTTATTACAATTCCACAACTTGCAAGCGGGACGGGAGTATTATACCCCCCACCCTTGCCTTTGTAAGCCTATATCCCCCAATAACACCGAATAACGTGACAACGTATTGGTCACGATTCGGTCACAGTGTCACGACGACACCCTCTCTTGATAATGGGTTGAACAGGACACGTTGTTGATTGTTGTTGAACGAGTCACCTCTAATGGCTAAGTTCAAACCGACGTCACCTGCTGTGGTTAGACAACAGGATCAGGGTACCGAGAAAATCCAAAAGAACCTCTGCGATTTGCGTGCCTCTGACGGTCGTTCTGGTTCGGTGACTCCCAGGTACGATTGCGTTGTGATTTGAGTCCGTCAAACTGTACGTAAGGAGAGAGAGTTTTGTCAAATAGCTCGGAGATTCTTCGACAACGTGTCCAGAGTATTATGCCGGACCTGGAGATAGAACAGTTCGAGGTGAACAACGATGGGTTGATAAACGATGTTGTGATCGTTAACGGGAAGTACGTTTTTCGGTTTGCGAAGACGAAGGAATATGCCGAGACTCTGATTGTAGAAACGAGAATCCTCGACCTTATTCGATCCAAGGTTGGTGTGAACGTTCCGGCGCCAGAGTACCATGATACAGACTGTATGGTGTATCCATTCATTGATGGTGAACCCTTGCTCCTTGAGAAAATCAGGGCATTGGATGGTAGCGCTCAGGTTCATTTGGCCGAGGCGCTGGGAACGTTCCTTTTCAACCTGCATGCTGTAGATGTATCTCAGGTTGAACCAGAGTTGCCTGCCACCTTGGCGCCGATCACACGTGACCGGTGGCTGAAGATCTACAGCAAAGTAAAAGAAACAGTCTATCCACTGCTATGGAAGCATCAGGTGCGATGGGCTGAGGGTGTGTTCGATTGCGTGCTCGATAACGAGAGTTTCTTTGAGTACAAGCCGGCTCTGATTCACGGTGACCTCAGACAGTATCATGTTCTTACGGACCGCAAAGGCTGCCAGATAACAGGCGTGATTGACTTCGGCGTGGCTGGAATTGGAGACCCGGCTTCAGACTTCGGAACCCTGATAAACACCTATGGCGAGAGTTTCGTAGTCAAGATGAAGAACACCTATCCTGATCTGGAAGAGTTCATGCCGCGTGCGAGATTCTACGCTCAAGCGCTCGAGCTACAGTGGGCCTGGTTGGGTCTCGAGTTCAAAGAGAACTTCTGGTTCATAGCGCACTTAGGTTGCGCAAGAGACATTCGTACCTAGCGCGTATCCTGCGCCCGCAATTGGTATTGTCTGGCCCAGACGGTCATTTACTCTACCAAAGGCTGACACAGTCCGACTGCAGAATTTCCGATCAAATCTTTGCATGCAAAACGGTCACGATTTGGTCACAATACGGTGTAAGTCTCTGTGCCAGGATGCGAGTATGGGGTTTACTTCGCTGCGCTCAGCATCTGCGACGATTCCCCCCACCATATAGGCCTTTAGCATACAACAGCTTACTAAGGGAATGGGGGCTAAATAACCTTACCCTTTGGTTTGTAAGTGCATAGCCCCCAATAAGCCCGAATAGCGTGCAACCATTATGGGCACGATTCCGTCACAATGGAAAGACCGTCACAGAGACTCGGAGTGATTAAAACAAGCCACAGTAGCTGTGCCGAGGATCGCTATGTCAGAGAATCTCCGAGTGGACGTTCGTATGTCCAAAAGAGCGAACTGATTTCAAGGCTCTTTTCCCGGCAAAAGGAACTTTGTTTTTTGAATACCGTCCCTGATTATGCTTGTGTTTACACGGAGGGATGAGTGAAATCCAAGTCTGTCCGTACAATCACAAGAAGCATACTACCCTGTGCCTTCATTCTTGCTGGTCCGTTGCTATCCTGTACGACTGAACCAACGGCGCAGCAGGTGCAGGAATGGTTGGTTGAATACCGTCAGGCGATTATCGCGGCTGACACGACCTCTATCCGCCGGCTATGCAGCCCTGTTTCAACCGCGCAGCACGGTTTTTGGGAATCTATGCACATTGTCATCGGTAATATCGGGACTTTGGATGAGTTTCGTGACTTCGCTCAGAGGTACACTCCTTCCGTAACCGAAATCGAATCACGAGGGACGTACACTATCGTGTATTTCGATTGGATGCCTTTGCAGGGTGATCCTGATACATCCGCAAGTCCTATCCCGATGCACTATTATTTTGTACATGAGGGCGATCAACTCGTCCTGATCAATCCCATAGATATCCTGACACAGGATTGGCTGCACCACGAAGGTGACGTTTGTACTTTTCACTATTCTCCCCAAGCGGCTGACGGCGACGAGGTCTCGGCCATGCAAAGAATGGATTCACTGTGCAGCGACCTGGTGAAGCTGTTCCATGCGCCGGATGATTTCAGGACCGACGTTTATGTCACACCTTCAGGCCCAGAGTGCGGCGAACTGCTTCTTTACCCACCTGCCGGCGCATACGCTTGTATGCAACGAAATCTTGTGGTCACAACGTCGTTTATCAATCCGCATGAGCTGGTTCATTTACTCTCGACCGGAGGAAAGCGCGGGTTATTCATCAATGCCGCCTTTGGGGAAGGGCTTTGTGTGGCCCTCGGTGGAACATATTTTTCTCGACCCGAATTCGCCGTCGCCCAGGCAAGGAACATTGCCGCCAGTGACAAGTATATTCCGATTAGCGAGCTGCTGTTTCTTGACGATTCTTCGTTTCTGTCGAACAGCCAGGTCTGTTATCAGGAGACGGGTTCGTTTGTGAAGTTCCTTATCGATAAATATGGGCTGCCTATGCTGAAGAGCTTACAGGAATGCAATGAGCAAACGGGAGACCTGGGGACCTGTATTGGATCGACGTATTCCGCGACTGTTGAAAAGCTTGAAAAACAATGGTATCATTTTAACGATAGTGCGAGTATCCCTGTTGTGGTTTCGGGCGACATTCCAGGTACCGCTGAACTTGTTGCTTCAGTTATAGACCCAACGGGTGACGATCACGGCGGCGGGGATTATTACTATCCGACAGATAGTCGGTTCGGCGACGGCTGTCTGGATATTACTCGATTTGAGGTCCGGGTAGATAAGGAGACGGTTTATTTTCAGGTTGAATTCAGAGACCTGGGAAAACCGGTGCTTGACGATTCTAATGGTCACACTGCGGTCCCGGGATTAACCGTTGGTATGAAACGAGGTGATGGTCATCTTCAGAGACAATACTCCGGAGTTCGCTTTGCGGACAGCAGTGGTATTGACTTGCGTCTGGATATAGGCCTGGGGATTGTAGTATGCGACAGCTATGGACAGGCAGTCTTCTCCTCGGGCACAATCCGGGACATCATTTCCGACTACACGGACAACACTTTGACTTTTGGTCTTCCTGTCGAATTAGTTGGAAACCCGAAGGCCGATTGGGGATTTTTCGCAGGTTCGATGCTCGTGACGGATTACGGTTTCGGGTTCCTGCGCAGCTTTCCATGCCCGGTCGAATCGCAGCCATCCGCATTCCGAGTCGGAGGGGCAAGCTCGCCACATGCAAGTCCATTTGTTGATTTGGTGTTACCCACGGGCGTCGAACAGATTGATTTATTCAAGGAGTACGACCCGCAAAGGGGCAAACCATTGATTGTACCGCTGGTCAGTAGTGTCACCAGATAGACAGATGCCTTGAAAGCCCGTGAGTAGAATTGGCGATACGGCCTATTGAGTGTTTGCGGGTAGTATTGCCGAGAAAAACGGTCACGACATGGCCACGATAAAGTGCAGGTCCCGGTGTCACGAAAGGCGTCGGGGGTTTACTTCGCTGCGCTCAGCATGTTCGACGATTCCCCCCACCTCCAAATCATTGTGCAGTAATAGCTTACCGAATATCTCGTTGCTATATCCCCCAATAACACCGAATAACGTGATATCATTTCGGTCACGATTTGGGCACAGTTGAGCCAGCCCTTGTTTAGGTTGCAACGTGGAGCACTCTTGCGTTTCTTGTGGGGCGATGCAAATATCCGAATGAGGATTCATGCCCATGGCAGCAGATGAGTTACATGATGATCGGACACGGTCATTCATTGCCCTGACCTCGGGCGCCGTGGTTTCGCATTACAAGATCATCGAGAAGATCGGTGCCGGTGGAATGGGTGAGGTCTATCTGGCTGAGGATACTAGGCTCAAGCGTCAGGTTGCGTTGAAGTTTCTTCAGGCCCAGTTTGCCGCTAATCAGGAAATGAAAGCTCGCTTTACCCGTGAGGCACAAGCCGCCGCAACTCTCAAGCATCCCAATATAGTCACTATCTACGAAGTCAGTGAGTATCAGGGACGGCCGTTCTTTGCCATGGAGTGTTGTGAAGGTCAGTCGCTTCGCGACATGATCAAGCAACAGAAGCTGACGCTGTCCCAGATTGCTGATCTGGCTCTACAGATCTGTGAGGGTTTGCAGGAAGCGCATGAGGCCGGTATCGTTCACCGTGATGTCAAACCATCCAATATCATTCTGGATAAGAAAGGTCGACCGAAGCTGGTCGACTTTGGTTTGGCCACGATCCAGGGAGGCGAGAAACTCACCAGGAGTGGCTCAACTCTCGGTACGATTGGGTATATGTCTCCAGAGCAGATCCAGGTCAAGAAGATTGATGAGCGTTCGGATTTGTTTACGTTTGGCGTTGTACTGTACGAAATGATCACCGGCCGTTTGCTATTCAAGGGAGATACAGAGGCGGGGATCTTGCACTCGGTGCTGAATGACATTCCGGAGCCTCTGGCGCGATACAAGAGCGGCGTGTCAGCCGAACTGCAACAGATTGTATCCAAGCTCCTCGAAAAAGATCCTGCGCTTCGCTATCAGACTGCTGCCGGTGTGATAAGCGATCTCAAGCGTCTTTCCGTCCCCGGCAAGCCGATCGAGAAACGCAAGGCGGGTTTTTGGATGGGCGCATCCGTGGTCGTCGCGATTGTAGCCATCGCCGTGATCATTACCACACTTTGGTTGGATAAGCGAACAAACAGAAAAACAGAAAACATCATGTTGGCGGTATTGCCATTCGAGAATCTGGGTGATCCAGAGGACGAGTACTTCGCGGATGGTATAACCGATGAAATCACGTCGCGCCTGGGCATGGTTCATCGCCTCGGTGTCATTTCCCGCACCAGCGCAATGCGATATAAGAACACTGACAAGACGATTCCCCAGATCGGCGCCGAGCTTGGTGTTGAGTATGTGCTGGAAGGAACAATTTTCTGGGACAAGTCGAGCGACACTGACAGGGTACGGATAATTCCGCAGCTAATCGATGTGAAGAACGATGTTCACGTATGGTCCGACAAGATCGAGCGTCCACTAACGGCGTTATTTGCCGTACAGGCAGGAATCGCGACGTATGTGGCGAAGGCGCTGGATATTACGTTACTTGAATCAGAGCGTCAGGCAGTCGAAGAGCGGTTGACTGAAAGCACAGAAGCGTACGACTATTATCTGCTCGGGCTGAAATACATAGACCGAAGTTTCAGTCGCGGCGATGTTGACGTTGCGCTCGAGTTGTTCGAGAAGGCGGTCGAGATTGATTCCAATTTCGCGTTAGCTTATGCCCGGCTGTCGAAAGCTCTCAGTTTGGTCTATTGGCTTCATGACGCGGATGCGCAGATTCAGGAAAGGGCCAAGCTGGCGCTCGACCGAGCTGTGGAACTATCTCCGGATGACCCCATGATTCACGAGGCCCTGGCCAATTACTATTACCGTTGCCATCGTGACTACGAACGCGCGCTGGAGGAACTCGCTCTGGCACAGTTGCGGTTGCCCAATAACTTCGAGATTTTGGGCACAATTGGTTACATTAAGCGTCGCCAGGGAAGGTGGCAAGAGTCAGTGGAGTACCAGGAGAAGTCGTTGGCACTTAATCCTCGCTCGCCCAGATACGCCTGGGACATCGGAGAAACCTATATGTGCATGAGGGATTATGAACTCGCCAATGAGTGGTTTGATCGCGCAATTACTCTGGATCCGCACTGGCCCAGCGCCCATAACGCCAAAGCTTTTGTCCACCTTCTGCGCAAGGGGGATTATGCGGCGGCAAGTAGTGTTCTTGAGTCTGCCAGCAGGACCATTGATACTGAGAAACTTGTATACCTGTGGGCATCGCCTGATATTTTTTCCCGCAGATACCAAGCCGCCCTTGATCGTTTACCATCGGATGGCTTTTGGTCAACCCGAGGTCTGATCTACTACCTTATGGGCGACACCAGCAGGAGTGCTGTCTGCTATGATAAGGTGCGCCTGGCCTTGGAGCAGCAAACATCCATCGGTCGTGCCTACGATGGTCTCCGCGAGGCATCGCTCGGTGTAGTCTATGCCTACCTCGGTCGTGCGGAAGATGCGCTCAGGTTGGGAAGAAAAGCTATGGACTTGCTTCCGCTATCAGTTGATGCTCACCAGGGTTCTCGAATAGTGTTGCGGATGGCGTGGATTCATCTGGCACTTGGCGATTATGACAGCGCGATCGATCTTCTCGATCAGTCACTGTCGATCCCATCAGAGCTTTCCGTGGCATATTTGCGGGGGCATCCTCTGTACGATCCTCTCCGCGACCACCCGCGGTTCCAGGCGCTGATCGAAAAGTACGAGAAGGAACATGGAACCTGACGACGACAAGACGCAGACTCACGTGGTCCTGACACAGGGCACACAGGTCGGTCACTACAAGATCATCGAAAAGATCGGTGCCGGTGGAATGGGTGAGGTCTATCTGGCTGAGGATACCGAACTGGGTCGTAAGGTAGCGCTCAAGTTCTTGCCGCCGCATTTGTGCCAGGAGGAAGACTGTCGGAAGAGGTTCAAGCGTGAGGCTCAGGCCGCCGCCAAACTGAGCCATCCCAACATCATTCATGTCTACGAAGTCTCAGAGCATCAGGGCCGTCCATTCTTTGCCATGGAGCATGTTGAGGGCCGGTCCCTGCGGGAGTTTTCTGCTGAAAAAGACCTGCCTATCGAACAGATTCTTGAATTGGGTATCCAGATATGCGAAGGAGTGCACGACGCGCACGAAAAGGGCGTGACGCACCGGGATATCAAGCCATCAAATATCCTCATTGACTCACATGGCAGGGCGAAGATCGTCGACTTCGGTCTGGCATCCGTGGTAGGATCAGATCAGCTAACCAGGACCGGTTCCACTCTGGGTACGGTTGGCTATATGTCACCGGAGCAGGTGCAGGGGAAACCGATCGACCATCGCAGTGATCTGTTCTCGCTCGGCGTGGTCCTATACGAGTTGATTACCAAACAGAATCCGTTCAAGCGTGACAGTGAGGCGGCTACGCTAAAGGCGGTGAGTGATGACACGGCGCATCCCATGGCACGATATAGAGCCGATGTCCCGGATGGCCTGCAAGCTATCATTGACAAAGCCTTGGAGAAGGACGTCAAGACGCGCTACCAGCATGCGGACGGGATGCTGTCTGATCTCATGCGAATCAAACGGTCACTGGAATCGGGGCAATCAGCAATATCAGTGTCGTCACCCGATCCCCATTTGAGGCAAACATGGTGGGGTGCAGGTGCTCTGATTGTCATTGTAGGCGTGGTTGCGGTCTTGCTAACCAAACCATGGAGCACGAAAACTGACGCAGATCGATCCGGGACGGTCATGCTGGCCGTGCTGCCCTTCGAGAACCTGGGTGATCCGGAAGATGAGTACTTTGCGGATGGTGTCACGGAAGAGATCACTACAAGTCTTGCGCGCCTGTCCGGTTTGGGTGTTATCTCGCGTACCAGTGCCATACAGTACAAGGACACAGACAAGAGCTTGCGGCAGATCGGGAAGGAACTCAAGGTGGATTACGTCCTTGAGGGGACTATCCGCTGGGACAAGTCGGGAGCTAATAACAGGGTGCGGATCAATCCGCAATTGATTCGGGTGGCTGATGACCTGCACCTGTGGGCAGACCGTTACGATGCTATCCTGATGGACATATTCGCAGTGCAGTCTACGATTGCTCGCGAGGTGGCCGCCGCACTTGACGTGGCGCTCTTGCAGTCAGAGCGGATAGGGCTCGCTGACCGGCCCGAGGTTGATCCTAAGGCATACGATTATTACCTGCGGGGCAAGCAGTATTTCTCAATAGCCCGCTACCGTCAGGATGAATTGCGGACCGCAGAGCAGATGCACCTCAAGGCTATTGAGCTGGCGCCCGCATTCGCTCCCCCTTATGCCGAACTCGGCGGCCTTTACACGGAGATACACTGGGATGGCATCGATACTACTCAGATAATACTAGATAGTGCCAAAGCACTCATTGATATTGCAGTCGGTCTGGCGCCCGAGTCCCCTGAACCCTACCAGGCACTCGGCTGGTACTACTACCACGGTCTGCATGATTTCGATCGTGCCCTCGACGCCTTTTCCACGGTGCTGCAACGACAACCAAACAACAGCCTTGCTATCGCCAGTGTGGCCTGGGTTGAGCGGCGACAGGGCAAGTGGGAGAAGGCAGTTGACGGCCTGCTCCGAGCTGTGCAACTGGACCCCCGAGAGCCCTGGTACTACCACGAGCTGGGCAATACCTACAATAGCAGTCACCGCTTTGAACAAGCTATTGTCAGCTATGAGCAGGCTATTGATCTCGAACCTGACAATGAATGGGCTTTTTTTGGAAAATCGTGGGCGGTACTAAACGCCACAGGTGACCCGGAGGCGGCCCTGCAGGTGATTAACGAAGGCTTCGTCTTTAGTCCCCGTTCAGCTTCGCTCATTTTCTTGGCAGTCTATTGTAATCTCTGTACCGGCAACTACCAACGTGCGCTCGACCTGATGACCGGTCCAAAGGACGTTTTCTTATGGCAATACCAGGATGGAGTAGACTACTATTATATGAAGGGCATGACATATGCACTGATGCAACAACCAGATGTGGCGCGTCCGTACCTCGACTCGGCCCGTATCATCATAGAAAGTATGGTCTCGACCGACCCGGATGTCGCTGCCGATCAAAGTTACTTGGGTAAGATTTATGCGGCCCTCGGCCGAAATGCCGAAGCCATTGCCGCCGCACGGCGCGGCGTTGAATTGCTCCCGGTTAGTATCGATGCCCTCGATGGCCCGGACCGCATTTGGGACCTGGCAACGGTATACACCCGCGTTGGCGAACGTGATCTGGCTATCGACCAGTTGGATTCCCTTTTCCTTATTCCCAGCGAAGTATCCGTCAACTGGCTGAAGATTGCCCCGGAGTTTATCCCCCTCCGTGACCACCCGCGCTTCCAGGCGCTGATCGAGAAGTATGAGAAGGAACATGGGACCTGACGACGACAAGACGCAGACTCACGTGGTCCTGACACAGGGCACACAGGTCGGTCACTACAAGATCATCGAAAAGATCGGCGCCGGTGGGATGGGTGAAGTGTATCTTGCCCTTGATACAAAACTTAATCGCAAGGTCGCCCTGAAATTCCTGGCATATCACTTGTGTCAGGAGAGAGACTGCAGGGCCCGTTTCACACGCGAAGCCCAGGCGGCCGCGGGTCTGGATCATCCCAATATCGTTCCCGTACATGAAGTCAGTGAATATCAGGGTCGTCCGTATTTCGCCATGGCCGCGATTGACGGGCAGTCGCTACGGGAATACCTGTCGGGAAAGCAACTGTCAATTAAACGCGTACTCGAGTTGGGCATTCAAGTTTGCGAGGGTCTGCGGGCCGCACACGACAAAGGGATCATCCATCGGGATATTAAGCCGTCGAACGTGCTTATTGATGAACGTGGGAGGGCGAGGATTGTCGACTTTGGGCTGGCGACCGTCAGTGGTGCGGATCAACTGACCAAGACCGGATCGACCCTCGGTACTATAGGGTACATGTCGCCGGAGCAGGTGCGGGGTGAAGCGGTCGACTTCCGCAGCGATCTGTTCTCGCTCGGTGTTGTGCTGTACGAATTGGCTGCGCTGAAAGGCCCGTTCCAAAGAGATTCCGAGGCGGCGACCCTGCACGCCATCACGCACGAAACTCCGAAGCCGCTATCCAGTTGGCGTGCGGATGTTCCGAGCAGGCTCGAGAACGTCGTGAGCAGGGCGCTTGAAAAAGACAGCGCAAAACGTTACCAGTCTGCGGAAAAGATGCTGCTGGATCTCCGGGATCTGCGCAGGCAATTGTCGGTGACCGAGTCAAGAGCAGTCGATCTCAAGGCAGTTTGGCGTATCCTTAAGAAGCCGCGTGTCGCGATCCTTCTGACTGTCACTCTTGGCGCTGTGGCGGTAGCCATATTCTTGGGATATCAACACAGAATGAACGTGCGGGAGGCGGGAGCGCTCCTGCCGGACATTGAGCGGCTGGCCCAGGCAGAGGAGTACTGCCGGGCATTTGACCTGGCTGTGAGGGCCGGCGAGTATCTTCAGAATAATCCGAAACTAGACAGCCTGATGCCGGTAGTATCCGATATACTCTCTGTTAGCACGCAGCCCGAAGGAGCGCGAGTCTATCTGAAGTCGATTGCGTTTACGGAGAGTGAAGAACAGCAGGAGCGATATGTCGGTGTTACGCCCGTCAGTGACTTGCCCATCGCCCGTGTAGATCACATCGTACGGTTGGAGAAGGAGGGATATACCCCGCTGACCCGCCTTGTAACGAGTCGGCTGAACAGAATCGAGGGTTGGGCGTTCGGGTCATCCGCTAACAGTGTTCAGATGGAGATCCGGTTGACTGAAGCGGGGGCAACCCCTGAGAACATGGTCTTCATTCCGGGAGGGGAATACAGACTGGTCGGATGGGGAGCGCCCTCGGCCGCCGAGGTTAATCTGGCGGGATTCTTCATTGATGAATACGAGGTAAGCAACGAATCATTCAAGGCCTTCGTCGATGCCGGAGGCTATTTGAGTGCGGAATACTGGAGGTTTCCCTTTACCAGGGATGGGGCAAATCTGACCAGAGAACAGGCCATGGGTTTTTTCAAGGACCGGACCGGTCTTCCCGGTCCGCGTGGGTGGATCAACCAGGTATACGCTGAAGGTCAGGGTAACTATCCGGTGACCGGTATCACCTGGTATGAAGCGGCGGCTTACGCCGAATTCGCCGACAAGAGCCTGCCTACCGCTTTTGAGTGGGAGATGGCCGCAAGAGCCGGCCAATTCACTCACACGTTTGGCGTAGTCATGCCCTGGGGATATATCGATCCCAATGAGACAGTGAAGATGCGGGCGAATTTTGAGGGGCGGGGACTATGTCCCGTTGACGCGTATGAATTTGGCATCAGTCCTTACGGTTGCTACAACATGGCCGGTAACGTCAAAGAGTGGTGCCGGAATCGATCGAAGGAAGGTTACGTGGTAACGGGGGGTTCCTGGGAGGATCCTGCGTATATGTTTGCCTATTACGGATCTGTCTCGGGTTTTCACTCATCTGGCTCACTCGGATTTCGTTGTGTCCGCAACACCACGGATGATGACCGTGACCAGGGGGCATTCGCGTTCAATCCGGAGATGGCAATTCCTGCTCATACGCCAATTGATCAGGAGACATTTCAGACCTTCTTGAGCCATTATCAGTACGATCGCAAACCGCTTGATGCTCGAGTCGTGGAAGTAGAAGAAACAGCGGATTGGGTCAGAGAGAAAGTGACTTTCAACGGCGTGAATGGTGATACCATCATTGCCTATATGTACCTTCCCCGGCAGGCGGCCGAGCCGTACCAGTGCCTGAGTTTTATTCCGGGGGCGAATGTGTTTTGGGCGTCGCCCGTTCCCTGGAACGCCGAATGGCTGCTTGCACCTCATATAAAGGCGGGACGAGCCGTACTGGCGGTGGTGCCGAAAGGAGCAGTGGAAAGAGGATGGGGTCCCCATCACAGCGATCCCGACCTCCACACGGTGAAATACCGTGAGCAGATAATTCTCTATGCGACGGAGTTCAGCCTGGGGCTTGATTATCTATCCGGCCGGAGCGACATAGACATGGGCAGAATCGCTTATGTCGGATTAAGCTGGGGCGCCGAGGATGGCCCGATTTTCGTTTCTGTCGACAACCGATACCGTTCGGTTGTTTTTATTGGCGGTGGTTTCAGCGAATCAGATTCGCGAAAACTTCCCGAAGCGAATCCCATGAACTTTGCTCCATATGTTACTTGTCCGGTAATGCTCCTCAACGGAAAATATGATGAGACCACAACGTACGAGATTGAAGGTCGTGCCCTGTATAATCTTCTTCCGGAGCCCAAGAGACTTGCCCTTCTTGAAGGTGGACATTGCCCGCCGCTGGAGGTGAGGGTCCCGGTCATCGAGAAATGGCTGAATGAGACCATGGGGGCGGTCAGGCGCGAATAGGACGAGACGATCACAGCGTGGTCACAGTACGGTGCAAGTCCTTGTGCCAGAACGCGAGCAGGGATAATTCCGTGCCGCGTCACGATGGGCCCACACAACACAATTACTTACGGTTGCGGCAGCAGATAAGCACCCCGCCGCTGCGCGCCTCAACTGTGATCAAGATCACCCCCAAGAGCGCCGAGCATTTCCTTTTGGGCGACCCGGCCAGGTACAGTAACCGGCGACGTAGGCCCTCATTGGTGCCCGGTCGGATGTCGTAGCAGCTCGGCCGCTTGCTTCCCACGGATGGGCGGCCGCACCTGATTCCCCGGACTGCCACAATCCCACCGCATCTACGCCGTGGAGAACATTATATTGCTTTTGCGGGGAAAGATGGCTTGAAAACACGTGTAAACGGGAACTCTGAATGAGCCGATCGAGCAAAAGCAGGGCACTCATAGAAAATGCCCGGAAAAATCGCTTTGTCGGCCGGTTGTCCGAAGACGGTTGTCTGGTCAACCTGGCCGGGAACTATGACTACCTGCAGCTCCCGTATTACGTGTCTGAAGACTACGAAAACGAGGGCAAGCCGATCCGGCCGACCTGCAAGGACATGATTGACGCCTATGTACCGCCTCTTTTCTTGGAGAAAGCCAGATTGGCCGGTGTCGCCGTTCCCGAGTTCTACATAAGCAACGGCTATTTCGAGCCGCCCGTCATTGTCGATCCCATCAATCCATTCACGTTGAAGGGGCGGGTGGTTCTCAAGCCGAGCCGGGCCAAGAGCATAGCGAAATCCCTGACACGCAACTACACCTATGCCGTGTGCTGCCAGGAGTTGCCGCATGGAAGTCAAATTGTCTACTTCAAGGCGATTCTCGGCTGGTGCGCTATTGGCCGGTTCGGGCAACTTGCCAGGACCATCTGGGACGTGTTCAGCATTCCGGTGGCCCGGGTGCGAGCGATCAGAGTTGCCGATGACAAACTGCTGCTTAGTGATATTGGCCTGCTCCCGTTTGCCGACCTGGCCCTGCGGGAGATCGCGTACATTCAGGAGCGCGTGATATGGGGCAACTAGGCATCTACGTCGAGCGTTACACTATTTCGAGTTCGGACGAGATGAACTCGCTCATGCGTCTCAGTCAGGTGGGTCGCAGGCTGGGACATCGCGTGGATTTTCTGTTTCGTCCTGACATGTACAAGATACCAGAATACGACGCCATCTACATCCGCGCCTTAACCGACCCGCTGAACTCCGCCTACGTGGCGTCGAGGACGGCGGAGATGCACGGACTGCTCGTCGTCGATGATCCTGACTCCATTCGCATATGTTGTGACAAAGTCAGCATGTACCGCCACCTGATGCGGCACGGCGTGCCTATTCCGGAGACGGAGATAATTGATGAGAATGAGATCAGCCTGGAACTGGGGCAGCGGCTCCTTGATCGGTTCGGCGATCCGGTGGTGCTCAAAGCTCCAAACAGCAGCTTCTCGATGTACGTCGAGAAGGCATCCACACCGCGGGAGATCAGCACGATAGCAAGACGATTCCTGCGACGGTCCGACCGGGTGCTGGCACAGCGGTTTGTCAAGTCATCATTCGATTGGCGCGTAGGCACCCTTGGAGGCGAGCCGCTCTACGTGTGTCAGTATGTCATCCCGAAGAACAGGTGGAAAATACTGACCTACACCAGCGACGGTAAAGCGGCATATGGTCCCATAAGGCCCTTCCGCATCGCCGAGGCACCGGCGTTGCTGCTGCAGACGGCCGTGCAAGCGGCCAATGCGATCGGCCGGGGGCTCTACGGCGTAGATGTCAAACAGGTAGCGGATCAGTTCATCGTTATCGAGGTGAACGATAATCCTACCATCAACGCCGGCGAAGAGGACATGCTTGAGGGAGATCTGTACGAACGGCTGGTCAGACATTTATTAGCGTCGTGAGATCATGATGAACCGGCGAACCACCATCCGCCCGGCCGGCATCCACGATCTGAAGGATCTGCTCAGACTCGAGCATGCCGCCTTTGAAACGGATCGCTTCAGAGAAGACCAGATCGATTACCTTCTGACCCGTTCCCGTGCGACCGTGTTTGTGTTGGTGCGGAATTCGACCGTGGTAGGCGCGGCCTATATCCTGTGGAGAAAGTCGCACCAGGGCGCAAGACTTTACAACCTGGCCGTGGACCCGGCCTTCCAGGGGATGAAGTACGGCCTGAAATTGCTTCGGGAGTGTGAATTGGAGGCGGCCCGGCGCGATTGCCGCAGCATGACGCTGGAGGTACGCCGGGATAACGAAGGCGCCATCAGGTTCTATGAGAAAGACGGTTTCGTAGTCGTTCGAAACCTGCCGGACTACTATGAAGACGGCATGGCCGGACTCAAGATGCGTAAGGAGCTGGACCCGGTGGCGAAGAAAAAGCTGAGGCTCGGCATTCCGTACCACGCCCAGACGCTCGATTTCACGTGCGGCCCCGCCTGTCTAATGATGGCGCTCAGGTACTTCTTCTCACGGATCGAACTGACCCGTACTCTGGAGATGCAAATCTGGAAGGAAGCCACGCTGATATTCATGACGTCCGGGTTTGGCGGCACCGACCCGTACGGCCTGTCGCTCTCCACTGTCAAGAGAGGATTGGGTTGCCGTGTGATTATCTCGATGGACACCACGCCGATGCTGAGATCAGTACGTATCCCGGTCAAGCGTGAGATCATGAAAATCGTGCACAACGACATGAAACGCCAGGCCCGGAAGCTGGGCGTGACCGGCGCCGTGTGCGAGTATGGCATCGATGAGATCGTCTCAGCCCTGTTCAGAGGCTTGATTCCGGTGGCCCTGATCAGCACGTATCGGCTGACGGGCGATCAGGTACCGCATTGGGTTGTGGTTACCGGTTTTGACGCCGATCACGTGTATATCCATGATCCGGACGTGGCGTCCTACAGCGGGAACAGGTCGCGGGCCCGCCATCTGCGTATTGAGAAATCTGAGTTTCTGCGAATGAGTCGCTACGGCAAAGAGGCGTATCGGTGTCTTCTGCTGATCGGGCCACTACAGAAGCCTGACAGGTCAAGACCACGCTCCGGCCGCAATGCGTCGTAAGCCTGTCCGCCACAATATAATACACCCCGGTCACACAGCGGGCCAGGCCCGAGACCCGTTTTCTCCTTAAAACCCCTTGACAACAACCACCGGATCGCCGATACTTGTTATGTGCATATGCACATTACTAAGGGAGTTCTGAATGCCGCGACCGAGGAAAAGACGATTTTGCCGACGATATCAGGCTGACAGAGTCTACAAGCCCCAGGGCATACCCCTGCGGCAGATCGATACGGTGGTGCTGGGGCTCGATCAGTTTGAGGCCATGCGTTTGTGTGACATCGAGCAGCTTGACCAGGAGGCGGCCGGCATGCGCATGGGCATTTCGCGCGGTACGGTACAACGGCTGTTATATCAGGGTCGCAAACAGCTTCTGGAGGCGATTCTGAAAAACTCTGCGGTAATCATCAATCTCAAAGAGAGTGAGGATCAGCATGCTGATATGCATTCCGTCAGGAGACGACGGGGGGATGGACAGCACCATTCATGAACACTTTGGATCGGCGCCGTATTTCACGTTGTATGATACCGAAACCGAGGAAATCAACGTGATTGAGAACCGTAATGCTCATCACAGTCACGGCACGTGTCACCCCATGAGCCAGCTGGCCCGGTATCATATTGATGCCGTACTGTGTAGCGGCATGGGGCGGCGCGCCATCGAGGCGCTCAACGCGGAGGGAATCAGAACCCTCGACACTGACGTTACCGCCACGAGGGAAGCCGTGAGAATGTTTTCCGAAGGGAGCCTGTCCGATATCGAGTCCGCACGTGCCTGTCACGGTCGCGGCCAGCGTTATGAGGGCACAACCGACCGCCGTGTGTGGGGCCGCGGGACGGGGCGTCATCAGGGAGCCGGGGACGGCCAACGGCATCGCAATCGTGGATAACCGCCTGCTTCAGACCCGGGCGTGCGCACACCCGGACTGCCCGCTTTGAAGTCCGGCCGACAGTCTCGGTCTGAGACTGAACATCGATGACTGCAGCGAGCGTGAAATATCAGCTCACGTCAATTGCCGCCGCGTGTTGCAAGGCTACCCCGCCATCCTGCACGGGGGAGTGGTTTCCCTGCTGCTTGACGGGGTGATGACCAACTGTCTGTTTTCCGCAGGCATAACGGCCGTGACAGGACGGCTGGAGGTGCGCTACCTTCGTCCCGTCGCCATCGACCAGACTGTACACCTTTCCGCTCGCATTTTGAAATCCCGACGGACGCTGCATTACGTCGAGGCAGAACTGGTGCAGGAATCCGAGGTGAAAGTCACGGCCGTGGGCAGCTTTGTGGACCGTCGGGCCGCTTCGGGCTGACGGGAATAGCACGTCGTTCCATCTGAGAGCCCGAAACCGGCGACTTGCCATGGATATCGTTCGGGCGTATGTTCTTCCTCGTGGTCGCATTGTAACCCGTACTGCGGGACAAATGGCGGTTATTCGGAAACGACGCGGGGAGTGCGGTGGGCATTCGTGAACAAATGGAGCGAATATACCGGGACATTCCGCCCGAGAGCATTCCCTGGAATCATCCCGACCCGCCTGAACTACTGGCTGAGGCTGTTCAAACCGGAAGGATCAAGCCCTGCCGGGCGGTCGATCTGGGATGCGGGACGGGCAACTACGCCGTCTGGCTGGCCCGACAGGGATTTGATGTAACCGGAATCGACATCAGCAGTGAGGCCGTCAAACTTGCCGCTGACCTTTCCGCGCGGCAAGGCGTGTCATGCCGCTTTGTTGTCGCCGATCTGCTGGGCGATCTGAAGGAATATCACGCCGCCTTCGACCTCGCTTTCGACTGGGAGCTTCTGCACCACGTCTTTCCAAAGGATCGACCGCGTTACATTCGCAACGTCCACAGCCTGCTTGTGCCGCACGGCACGTATGTTTCGGCCTGCTTCAATGACGGGGACACGGCCTTTGGAGGAGTCGGCAAGTATCGCGATACCCCGCTAGGCACGACACTGTACTTCTCGTCACTGGAGGAACTCAAGGCCCTGTACACGCCGCTGTTTGACGTCGTCGAGTTGCGCACGGTCCAGATCCCCGGAAGGCCCAACCCGCACGTGGCCAATTTCGCCTGGTTAGAGCGGAAGTAGGGCCGAAGCGGGCGACCTGGACGGGCACGGCAGAACCGCTTGGGTTCTGCCGTTTAGCAGCGGCTCCCGTACCCCCCATCCGAGTGTATCAGCAAACCTGGTCCGGGGGATTGCCAGGCCCGCACGTTCAATACATGCTTTTCCACATATCGGATGTATTGGCCAGCTCGATTGTGCTGTCACGCGGAAGCGCCGCTATATTTAGGGGTTCGAATTGTCTGCCGTTCCAGCGCAGAAAGAGCCAGCGCGGATCATCGAGCGGACCGACCAGATCGAACCTAACGGCCAGGGCATCGCGTCCCGTAGCGGTGGTGCGGACAATCGTGGCGTCGAAGACCGGCGTATGGTATTGATCTCCCGCGGCCAGGGTCGGTTTTGTGCGCAGGATACGGGCGAACATGTTACCCAGCCAGCCGGAGCGGTCGGCCGAGATGACGAATGACGAATCACCGGTCTTCTCCAGTGTGAAAACGGCATTCGCGGAAGACAGCGTCCAGACGTCCTGCGGTTCCTCGGACAAGTAGTTGACGGCGTCCCACGTATACAAAGTCAGCATAAACCCCGACGTATTCAACAGCATGGTATGCCGGGGTTGATGTTCTTCGATGAACGGCATCGCGGTCCTCAAATCGGCCAGGGGCATTTCGAAACTCGGCCGGTAAGTCCAGGGCGCTGCGGTTGAGGCGAGAACGCCCGGAAGCAGGACACCCAGCACGGCAATCCAGCCAACCACGCGCGTGAAGCGTGGAAGCTGCGTGGCCGCCTGAACACCGCGCCGGGCAATGGGGGCGATCGTGGCCGCAACGGTTGCCAGCAGGATGGCGGCCGGGATCATGGGGAAATACAAAGCTCTTTCACTTGCATCGGCGGCCAGTTGCGGCAGCAGCGCCACAAGGTAAAGAATCATCGCCCACTGCACGAGCGGCGCGCTCCTGAACGGCCGGAGCGCGACCAGCCATACCAGGAAAAGCACCAACCCGGACACGGCCAGGGGTGCAAGCAGGTCGGGCCAGAACATCGTCAGCGACGGCGGGATGGGTGAGAAGGTGCCGGTCCACAAGACGGGGAGTTGCGTCACCAGGCGCGCGAGGTACCGGCCGGGATGGGCCAGCGGGTTGACGTAGACGAGGCTGTCGAATCCCCCCATGTCCAGCAGCCGGTACGTGATCAGGTAACCGCCGAGAACAACGACTGATGGCAGCCACGTTGACGGAGCTTTCAGAACTGTGATGAACCGGGATCGAAGTCCTCCATAGCGGGAGGAATCATCGGAGGATCCCGAGGGCATGAGGAAGCTCAACAGTATCATGGCCAGCGGCGCCACCGAGGCGGATTCCTTGCAACCCATAGCCAGGATCAGCGCTGATAGAGATCCGGCCAGAGCGAGGGCTTTGCGACGGCGCAGCCAACTGACGTGGGCCAGCAGGGCCAGCATGATAAACTGTACGCAGAGCAGATCGGTAAAGCCGGCTATCCATCCAACCTGCATGCTGTGATCTTCGCAGGTGACGAAGAACAGTCCGGACAACAGCGCTAAGATCCTCCGGCCAGTTACACGCCGAACCAGCAGATACAGGCACATGGCAACACCGGCGTGCAGAAGGATCGAAAGCAGATGCAAGGGAAAAGCGTTTCTGCCGAAAAGGCTGATCGAGCCTTCGAAAACAAGACTCGGGATCGGCCGCCAGAAAACACCGGCGTCACCCGGATGGGTCCAGTCCTTCCACCAGGTGTTATCTATGAACGGCAACTGGTTTACCGACCACATGCCGTGCAACCGCGAAAACGGCCGGGGATCATTGTCCAGCAGGTTAAGGAAAATCAGGTCGTCGCCACTGAAGCCTCCCAGCAGATAGGGCCAGTTGAAAAAGAACGCGAGAAGAAACAGCAGCGCCAGGGCGTATACGGTGCGGGTTCTTGTAGACGTCATGATCTCACTCACGTATCCAGGATTGACATCTATTCGGAAGAATGTTTGCTGACAGTTTTGCGGCCTTGTCGGGGGTGAAATGCAACAGGCTGTTTGCCATCACAAAAAGAAACGTCGTAGCGTTTTTCAGAACGGTAAGCCTCTTACTGTAGGAAACCGTCATACAATAGCAGCAGTGTGGTATCATAGCAACACCATAGCTTTGTGCCGATTGCCGAATTGAGCATGTACTGAGTGATTGAACAAGACGGGCGCCTGATGCCGCGAAAGTCGCTGGTCCGGCCGCGGCCATTGCCAACTAACTGCCTGCTACATAGTGAGTTACATGTATTCACGGGAATGCCAGATTTCCCGCACATGTGCACTTTTCGAGCCAAGTTATTATTACATATGAACTTACCAGGATTCCTGTCGGGTAACCGCCTGCGGAATCTGTTATTTTTATAGAAGTTTTTGTTGTATTTGTACAACATATCGTTATATTGCCCGTATGAAGACCCGAAAGATATACAACAGAATCTCGGTGCTCAGAGAGGAACGCAACATCTCCAGAAAGGAACTGGCCGAGAAGATCGGCGTCAATTTTCAGACGGTCGGTTACCTGGAACGCGAGGAGTACAACCCCAGCCTGGACCTGGCTATCAGAATAAGCGAGTTTTTCGGCCTGCCGATCAAGATGATCTTCTCGACCCAACCGCTCAAACCATTGAGCCAGGAACTGCTTGAACGAAGCAAGAGAGAAAGGGAATAGTCTAAATGAGTCTGTCAATGTCAAGAGCGCACAGAAGAACGGGCATGGTGATCAACTACGCGGCGGTGGTCCTGGTGCTCGTTTTTGCGTACGTGCGTGGTATCGGGGGGTGGAGCGGGATTGCAACGGTCCTGGAGATCGTCTGCCTGGTCGTGGCGCTGGTCACTTTCCTTCAGTACCACGTTCTTACCGGCCTTTGGAAACTCGTGCACACGAAGGTAGAGAAGCTCGACGAGCGGCAGATCCAGGTTACGCACGATTCGTTGAGACACTCGTACAGTATCTTTACGGTGATCTGCCTGCTGGTGCTGTTGTGGAAGTCGCTCTTCCAGGGATACGACCCGAACCTGATCATTGTTTTCGCCGCCCTGCTGTACCTGGCCCACACGCTGCCTTCGTCGATTGTCGCCTGGACAGAGACAGAGGTCTGAGGGGCGGAATCGAGAGAATGGTGTAACACAGCCGCCTGCACCATGTAACATCCCGCCCGACCACGGTTGGCGGCCGGACTGTCCCGGCCGAAAAGTGATGGACGCATCCCACCGGAGGGCGTATACTCATCAACATCCGGAGCAACCAACGTAGGAAGGAGAGAATCTCGATGTCCAACAGTGAGTATGTGCATGGAACCTTCTGCTGGAACGAGTTGATGACGCGTGACGTCCCTGCGGGCGGGAAGTTCTATTCCGAGTTGTTCGGATGGCAGGCGGTTGACAGCGGCATGCCCGGCATGCAGTACACGATGTTCAAGATTGGGGACAAAAGTGCCGGAGGGATGATGGAAATGCCGTCGGAAATACCGAAGGAGGTCCCGTCGCACTGGATGGCCTACGTGGCCGTCGATGACGTTGACGCGACGGCGGCTAAAGTCGAGGCACTGGGCGGCCAGGTCCTGCACGGGCCGGAGGATGTTCCGGGCGTGGGGCGGTTCTGCATTATCCAGGACCCGACCGGCGGTGTGGTGTCGGCGATGACAATGCACAGCGGGCAGTAGCCGCAGAAGTGTGTTTCCGTTACGGTCTTGTTTGAAACATGGTGGGGTTTTTCGGCTGCCTGCGGCGCGTTAGGAACCCAAGTTGTAATAGCGTTGTCTGCGCGGGCGGGCATTCTATTTCCTCATTGCTATCGATCCGGCGGGATGCTATGGTAGCGCCTGGTGAGATCAATTGCGAAGGAGAACAAGAGCATGCAAATCGGATGGGAATTGAGCGGCAGTAACAGCAGCCAACATCGCCGCGTGCGCACAGGGTCATCGCTGTGTGCGAGGCTCGTATTGCAGTGGGCGTTGTTCCTTCTGCTGATATGCGGCGGGTTCCTGATATCGTGCCAGAAGACTGACACAGCCGACAGATCTTCCGCAGCCGTCATCGACAGCGTAGCGTCGGAGGACGGGCTGATGGTCTACTACCAGGTGCAGGGAAGCGGCGATAGGGCGCTGGTGTTCGTGCACTGCTGGAGCTGTGACCGCGGCTACTGGGACGCCCAGACGTCAGAGTTTGCCAAGGATTACACGGTCGTTACGGTCGATCTGGGTGGTCACGGTCAGTCGGGTCTGGGTCGCGAGGAATGGACGATGGGTTGGTTCGGCGCCGACGTGGCCGCCGTGGTCGAGAAACTCGACCTGGAGAACGTGGTGCTGATCGGCCACTCGATGGGGGGAGCGGTCGTGCTCGAGGCGGCGCGGCGACTGCCCGGAAGGGTAGTAGCCCTGGTGGGCGTGGACACCTATCAGTCGTTCGGACAGAAGTTCACGCCGGAACAGATCGAGGGATTTCTGGCGGCGTTCAGGTCCGATTTCCCGGCCACAACCGAGCAGTTCGTGAGAAGCATGTTTCCGCCGACGGGCGACTCGTCACTGGTGAACCGCGTGGCCACCGATATGGCTGCGTCCCCGGATGAGGTCAGCATAAGCGCCATAGCAGACGTCCTGGCGTATGACTACGCTGAGGCACTGCGCGAAGTCCGCGTTCCGGTTCGTTGCATCAATTCCGACAGAGTGCCAACCGACGTCGAGGGGAATCGTCAAGTGGCGGAGTCGTTTGACGTCGTCATCATGCCCGGCACGGGTCATTTCGTGCACATGGAGGATCCCGTTACGTTCAACCGGCTGCTTCGCCAGGTACTGAACGAGTTCCCGGGCGGCCCACCTGCCGAGTAGCAACGCAAGGCCCGGGACGGACGTGTGGTCGCCGGCCTGTCTAACGGTGAGTGTATTTTTCGGATCAGCGGCGTGACAGCCCCGGAAGATCAAAGGCCGGCCGACGAGCGGCCGGCCTTCACTGGGACAGGGATAGTGTCGGACCGTCCGGAATATGACCGATCCTACCTGAGAAACAATCGGTCGGTCGGGAAATCCTCGACTCCCGTAACAAGCCGGAGGAAGCTGCGAATGTCCGGACCCGTTTCCGGTCGCGCCGGGCGCAGACAGCAGTTGCTTGCGCACCTGTTCCGGACTTTGCGCGCGCCGGCATCTTCGCAGCACTGTGAGGTCTTTTGCATTGGTCACACCTCCCCTCGTTGCCGTGGCACAGGCCGTCTCCCGGATCGGCTTGAGAACCGGCCTCCCCCGGCATCCTGAGGTTATCTGCATGAGGTCGCCGTAGTGCGACCTGTCGCCACGTTACGGCGCTTGACTTGACGCCCCCGGAATGCGCACTCCGGGGACGTCTTCGCTGTCAAAGCGTACGGGCAGTTTTGTGTCATGCCCGGGACCGGCCTGTACAGCCTTCGCCGCAATGGGCGATCCGCGGTGTCATGAATCGCTTCATGTCAAACCTCCTCTTTCAGGGTTCTCACGGTTCACTGGTTCGGTGTGCCGAAAGCTCTTGTCAGTCACGTCTTCTTTTCTTCCGGCTTGCAGCAGACTGTCGCCGTTTTGCCTGCCTCGGCCGACTCCGGAGTGCATATGCCGACACAGGCATTGCCCAACTCTTTGCCGGTTACGTCGATTCGGAAACCCGTCTCGGTTCTGGTGATCGTAATGCAGGGCCGTTCCGTTTCCATTTGCTGATCTCCTTTATTTTTAGTAATGGCTATATCATTATATGCACATATGCAGATATTTGTTTCAAAAAAAATCATCCCCGGCTCTTTTTTTTCTTCCTGCCGTCCTTTACGGTGACCTTCAGGCAGTCACAAAAGCCCGTGCAGCAACTGTTTACGGACTGTTTGTTGAGGCTGTAAAAGACATGCTGCCCCTCGCGCCGGTCGATAACGATATCGGCCTCCCTGAGTATGGCCAGATGCCGGCTGGTGGCGGGCTGGGAAATGCCGATCCCCTTCGCTATCTCGTTAACCGTCATTTCCTTAGCTGAGAGCAACGTGAGGATCTTGAGCCGCGAGGGATCCCCGAAGGCCTTGAAATACTTGGAAAATGTCTTCTCATCCATTCTCTGTCTCTTCGCCGATTCCGGGGCAGCCCCGGGGCTGATCCGGAGAATTACTGCATACCAATATATATATACGCAAATATAACCGGGGGCAAAGCGCTTTTTTTCCATATTCTCCGGCCGGTTTCAAAGTTGGGGCATATGACAGGGATGAGCATTACATTGGTGTTACGATGGTGCCGGACCTCCGTGGTTAAGACGTACGCAGGTTCGGCCATGAGGTTGAGGATGAGTTCGAGGCGGAAGGGACAATGCCGCCGGCTGGCGGATTGTGGTCCGTGGGGGAATGGCAACGTCCGGACGGAGTTTGTAAGGACGGGTTACAGATGGCGATGGTTTTGCTTGTGCTCGCGGCGGCAACTCTGCCTCTACTTCTTGCCGTAGCTTTCGAATTATGGCGGGGAAACCGCTCGACGGGCTTTCTGAAGGACGTGTACCCGCAGAGGTTGCCTTCGCCTCCGCGCGTATCCGTGATCATTCCGGCACGCAACGAAGAGGAAAACATCGAACCGGCGCTGCGTTCCGTGCTCGATCAGGATTACGGAAACCTCGAGATTATAGTTGTCGATGACCGTTCGACGGACCGGACATCGGCTATTCTGGGGCGCCTCAAAGAGTCCAATCTCTCGGTGAAACTGATTCGTGTGGATGAACTTCCGGCCGGCTGGCTGGGGAAAAACCACGCTCTGCAACTCGGGGCGCGGCAGGCGGGCGGCGCACTGCTTTTGTTTACGGACGCCGATGTCGTGATGCACCGGTCCACCGTGAGCCGCGCGGTCGGGTATATGGTTACACATGAACTTGAGCATCTTGCCGTCTCGCCGGAGGTGAGGATGCCGGGCCTTCTCCTGCAGATATACGGCCGCGTTTTCAGCTTTTTCTTTGCCATGTATGCCAGGCCGTGGCAGGCCAGGGACCCCGCAAGCCGCGGTTATATCGGAATCGGCGCCTTTAACCTGATTCGTTCGGGCGTTTACCGGGCGGTCGGCGGACATTCGGCCATCGCGCTGCGGCCGGATGATGACATGAAGCTCGGCCAGTTAATCAAGCAAGCCGGGTATCGCCAGGAACTGCTCTTTGGCAGGGGCTTGATTGCCGTTCCATGGTACACGTCGATTGGTGCGCTGGCCCGCGGTATGGAGAAAAACGCCTTCGCCGCGGTGCAATACCGGGTGACGGGCATACTCGTCGTTACCGCCGGACAACTACTGTTCTTCGTGTGGCCGTTTCTGGGGCTGGGGCTGACAAGCGGCATCACGCAGGTCCTGAACGCCGGTATTGTCGCCGTGATCGTTTTCCTCGGCTGGGAGGGTGCGCCGTTCCATTTCGGCCGGCGGTGGCATAGCATCGGTTTCCCGGTCGGGACACTCCTTCTTGTATACATCCTCTGGCGATCCATGCTCAAGGCGCTGGTCACTCGGGAGATCCAGTGGCGTGGGACCACGTATTCACTGTCCGAACTGAGAGCCAACAGGGTCGACCGTAGCAGCAGCAGGCCCGACCGGCGCGCGTAAACGGACGCTTCCTGCACTTACTATGCCCGAGACCTGCCGTCGCCGGCCGTACGGTGCCGACCGGTTGAGCACGCACCTCAAATGCCCCATCTTTAGTTGACGAAGCGGAAAGAGGTCGCTTGTTTCTTCGATCACGACTACACTCAGATCGACATGTTTAAAGGTACCTTCGGAACACATCAAATCGGACCGGTTAGGCAAAGGAGTCCAATATGAGCGCATACGTTACCCCCGAAACGCTGAATGCACGAACAACCGCCTGGCTGGAGGAAATCGCTCCTTTCAATGAGCACAATATGCGACTGGACAAGGACACCTGCGCGCTCCTCGTTATTGACATGCAGCGGTTCTTCCTCGACCCGGAATCTCCGACGTACACCTGCGGGGGGGCCGCCATTCTGCCCGGTGTCAAACGCCTTGTGGCCGCTTTCCGAGCGGCTGACCGTCCGGTTATCTTCACGCGACACGTTCATCATCCGGCTCGACTTGATGCCGGTATCATGGAATGGTGGTGGGACGGAATGTGCGTTGAAGGTAGCCCGGAGAGCGAACTCCATCCGGACGTGGAGCCCCTGGCTCATGAGAAGATCATATTGAAACATCGATATTCGGCCTTTTATAATACTGACCTGGAAACGGTTCTGCGCTGTCTGAATATTCGAGACCTCGTTATCAGCGGTATCATGACGAATATGTGTTGTGAATCGACCGCTCGAGACGCCTATTACCGAGACTATCGGGTGTTTTTCCTGGCGGACGGGACCGGTTCCGTCAATGAGCAAATGCATCTGGCCAGCTTGCTCAATGCCGGCTTTGGCTTCGCGTATGTTACTACGGTGGCACGAATTACCGCTCAGATGGCGTGACCATAGCCGACCGATACTCATTCTGCCGGACACTTTTCTCTTCAGGTAGAGCATTGATTTCCGGAACTTCCGGCAGAACCGGTGTCTCCTTTTTGCCGGCCTCAGGTGTCATTCAGGTTGACTGAGGACAGATATTTCAGGTGCGGGTTGACGAACAAAGGAGGAAACGATGAAGTGGCCGCACAGATTGTTCATACCGGCAATGTTGGCAGTGCTCGCCGTGACACAGGGGTGCCTGACACGCTCCGAAGAGATTACGGTCGACCGTGACGGCCGGGCTACAATCGTTGCAGAGTTCGAGGGAGAGGTCGATGATTTCGGCCCACCGATTTCCCTTCCGGCCGAGCCGGACTGGGAAATCCTGTCGGACGTCATTGATTCCAGCGATGCCGACAAAATAGAGCGAAACCTCAAGGTGAGACGGGTCGTGCCGTACGGGGAGCCTCTGCCCGAGACGTATGCGACGGGCGAACGCGGCGACCCGAAGGCCAGCCTGCGGTTCCCTGGTGAAATCAGGTACTGGAAGGAAGGCGGGCGTACGTTCTATGAGTTCAAACGGACTTATCTTGCACGCAGGTATTTCCGGTTCAACGGGGAAGCCGAGTCGATGATGGACAAGGACCTCGAAAAACGCGTCCTGGAGAAGGGTATATTCGAGGTGTCAGAGGAAGACCGGACGAAGTACCTTGCGCTTCTCGCCCGGCAGGCACAACATCGTCAAAGAGAACTTCTTTCGGAGATTCTGGGCATGCTGGTTCTCGAGCATGGTCTGCCCGTTTCGGTCAAGGTGAACATCCAGCAGCAGGCCGAACCGTACATCGTTAACGCAATCACGCCCGCGAAGCTTCTCGCCGTGCTGGCCATGGATGAGGATTCCATAGGCGCAGAATTCGACAAGCTTGCCCGGGACCTGCAGCAGAGTTTCGCCGGGCTTGTCATGAGCGCGGCGGGCTCCGACCCGGCGGGAAGCGGCGCGAGGTTTGAGACCGCCCGGCGGGCCGTGGAACATGAGTATAAACTTACCGAGGCTCTCAACAGCAACGGGTTCGATGTCCATGTGCGCCTGCCCGGCGAGATAGTCACGACCAACGGCGAGAGGGACAGAGAGAATCCCGGGGCGGTCGGCTGGACGTTTGGAGGAGAGGACCTGCACGACCGCGACATCCCCCTGCACGCGCTGTCCGTCGTGGAGGACTGAAGGTGAGGGCCGGTCGATACAGGGTGTCAGTGGAGATTCAACGTGGCTGAGGACATAACCGAGGCAGTTCGTGAGTTTTCCGGCGGCGTGTTCCGTCTGGCCTGCCGGATCGTCTCTGACAGGGAAGAGGCTCTCGACCTCACACAGGAAGCGTTTGTAAGAGTCTTCCAGGGTCGCAGGAGCAGGGACGGCGGCAAACTGAAGGCGTACCTGTACCGCACGGCGTTCAATCTTGCGCTCAACAGCAAGAGGAACCGACTGAGAAGGAATGCAGCAGAGGGTTCTCTTGCGGAAGCCGTTGCGGCGCAGGCTCCCGAGCAGCCGGACCGCGTGTTCGAGACCGCCGAGACGGCGTCCCGTGTCAACCGGGCCGTAGAGTCGCTGTCAGGCAGGCAGAGGGAGGCCGTAACGCTGAGATTCTATGCCGATCTTACGCTGGCCGAGGTTGCCCGCGTTATGGGCGTTTCACAGGGGTCGGTGAAAATCCACCTGGCCAGAGGTCTGCGGAATTTGAAGAAGTGTTTGCACGGTGCGATGGGAAAGGAGAGACTGTGAGTTGCAGGCAGTACACGGATAAGCTGGCTTTACTGGCCACGGGTGATCTCGAGCCTGCCGAAAAGCGGGAGCTTGAGCAGCATTTGAAAGAGTGTTCGGCTTGCCGGGCCGAACTGGAAGAGTTGCGCGTGGTGGTTGCCATGTTTGAACCGGGGGGCGCCGACGGCCTGACGGAGATTGAACGGCTGCGGCTGGAAAACGAGATATACCGCAAGCTCGCTGCACGCCCGCCCACCGGACTGAGCACGCAGAAAGCCTCCAGGGTGATCTCGACCTTGGTACGGATTGCCGCTGCCATAGCAATCTTCGCTCTCGGGTACGCAGCGCACCCGTTGTTCACGGCACCCGGTCGGCCCGAAGCGTCGGTGGCGCAGCTCGTCGAGTCACGGGGCAGTATCCCGGAGAACTGGCAGGCATCAGCGTCGGGACTGAGGTTATCACCGAACGGGCTGCGCGCAATCGCCAGGGGCACGACGGCGCTGGCACCGCAGTGAGCACACCATCCACACTCGCCGACGGTGGTGGAGGGCTTCTTGGTGTTTATTACTCCGGCCGTTTAACGCGGTGAGGACGGTCTTTCCGTCCGCACGGTCTCCAATCTCCTGAACGGAAACATTTGCACTTACTCCAGCCAGGTAAATGTCTTACATTAGGTCCACGCTGAGTCGTCGTCAGGGCTTTAGCAACCGGTTCTGATGGAAGACGGCTTCTGGCTGCGGTTCAGATCGCCGCCGTCGGCTGACAGACCAACGCGAACCTGAACGGCGCGAGCATACGGGTTTGATCGATTCTCAGCTTTAGGAGTCCGCTATGGAGTGCAAACAGCAGCAGAATCTGGATGCCTGCAATTGCAGTTACGAGCCGTGCTCGCGCAAGGGTATGTGCTGCGATTGCCTGAGGTATCACCTGAGGAGCCGGGAACTGCCTGCATGTTGTTTTCCGGATGACGCTGAGCGAACGTACGATCGGTCGTTTCAGCATTTCGCGCGGCTGGTAGCTGAGCACAGATTGTAACCGTTCGCGTCAAGACGAGATGGTCAAAACCAACGTTCTTATCACCGGCCTTCCGGGGGTGGGTAAGACGACCTTGATCAGGTCGCTGTGCCGGAGCCTGCGCTCACTTCATCCGGTCGGCTTCTACACCGAAGAGATACGGGAGCGCGGCGTCCGCCGGGGATTCGCGCTCGTGGGTCTGGACGGCGCGAAGAGCGTTCTGTCGCACACGGATATTGCGAGCCCGCACCGAGTGGGCAAGTATCGTGTGGATGTCCCGGGGTTTGAAGAATTTCTCGACGGCATGGGTTTGCTCGGCACGGCCGACCGGCTGGTGATAATCGATGAAATAGGAAAAATGGAGTGCCTGTCGGCCGGATTCAGAGACCTCCTCGACCGGCTGTTGAAATCGGAGAAGCTCCTGCTGGCCACTATCGCACTGAAGGGCGGCGGTATCATGGAGGCGACGAAACGGCGGCCCGACGCAGTCCTCTTCGAAATGACGCGACATAACAGGGATTCTCTGCATGCTCAAATTGTGGCCTATCTCGAACAGCACATCCTTCGTTGACGGGCGTGCGCCCGGGGAAGGACCCGAATCCGGTCTTAGCTGAGGATGACGGTTTTCTCAACTGCGGGCACGGCAGGATTCAGTTGACTTAAGTCATGAGCTGACGCTATGTATTATCACTTCGTTTCGCAGACAAGGTAGGGAGAATTGCGACATATGAGGCTGACCGTTATCCTGTTGATCGGCGTTATTGCCTGCCCGGGGCTCTCGGCGAGAACAATCACGTTTGACGACCTGTACGGCCTTCCACGGTGCGAAGATGTGCAGATATCGCCGGACGGAGAGCGAGTCGTGTTTGTCCTGAATACGGCGGACCTGGGAAACAATACCAGCCAGAGCCACCTGTGGATCATGAGCGATGTCGGCGACGATCTGCGGCAACTCACGTTCGGGCCGTCGAGTAATTGGCACCCGCGATGGTCGAGCGACGGTCGGTCACTGCTGTTTCTCTCCGATCGCGGGGGCGATGACCAGGTATGGCTCCTGCCGATACAGGGAGGTGAGGCCGGGCAAGTTACAGACCTGGGCACCGGCGTGGAGGAATTCGCCTGCTCTCCGTCGGGCGACAACCTCATGCTCGTGTCCCGCGTCTTTCCGGACTGTCGGACCGACAGTTGCAACCGGGCTCGCCTGGCGTGGCAGGAGGAAAATCCTGAGCAGCCTCGGCTGTACGACCGTCTGCTGTTCCGCCGCTATGATCACTGGGATGATGGACGGATAAACAAGCTGTTTCTTACGCATCATTCGGGCAAGGCTCGTCAAATGCCGGTTGCCGGTCCGTTTGACGCGCCGACCTCCCTTCTCGGCGGCTACGGTGACTTCACTTTCTCCCACGACGGAGAAGAAGCCTGTTTTTCCATGAGCGCCGACTCGATGCCGGCGGTGTGCGTAAACAACGACCTCTGGGTGGTCCGCCTGCCGGAGGGCGAACCGGTCAGGTTGACTGCCTACCCGGGTCAGGAAGTCTCGCCGCGGTATTCGCCGGACGGACGGTACCTTGCCTTCCACAAGACGGAGCGGGCCGCCTACGAGTCCGACCAGTATGACCTCGTGATTCGCAACCGGCGTGATTCCGGCGAGATAAACCTGACGTCGGCGTTTGACCGTTCGGTGGGCGAGTACGCATGGTCGCCGGACTCGCGTTATATCTATTTTGCCGCCATTGAGCACGGGTTCAGGAAGATCTGGCGGGTCGAAATCGAATCCAGCGGGATGGAGATGCTCCTTGACAGCGCGGTCTACGGTGACTTGTGCATGTCTCCGGACGGAAAGTACCTGGTCGTTCACAGATCGCTTCCCGACCAGCCGGGTGAGTTGTACCGGTTTGACCTGGACACTCGCTCGTTGACTCGTCTGACCCGCTTCACGGACAACATAGCGGGCGAGCTGAAGATGAGCCGCGCCGACGACTTCTGGTTTGCCGGGGCGCTTGGTGACTCCGTGCAGGGTTTCATTACCACACCACCCGGCTTCGATCCGACCCGCACGTATCCGCTCGTGCTGCTCATTCACGGCGGACCGCAATGGTGCTGGCTGCGTGATTTCAACTATTACGGCTGGAATACCCAATTGGTGGCCGCCCAGGGGTACGTGGTGGTGCAGGTCAATCCCCACGGCAGTATCGGGTACGGCCGAACCTTCAAGGAATACGTGTCCGGCAACTGGGGAAAGGGAGATTTCGAGGACCTGATGAAGGGTGTGGATTACGTCGTCGACAACTTTGCGTACGTAGACTCATCGCGGATGGCCGCTCTGGGACGTTCGTTTGGCGGTTTCATGGTCAACTGGATCTGTGGCCATACCGACAGGTTCACGTGCCTGGTCAGTGTTGACGGGACCAGCAATCACCTCAGTAACTACGGCTCAACCGATGAGTTGTGGTTCCCGGAATCGGAATTTGACGGCACGCCGTGGACGAACCGGCAGGAGTACGTGCGGTCATCTCCGCTGACGTACGCGGAAAGCTTCAGGACCCCCACCATGGTGATCCACGGGCAAGGCGATTACCGCGTTGACCTCAGCGAAGGTTTGCAGATGTTCACGGCGCTTCAGAGGATGGGTGTGCCGTCCCGGCTTCTCTGTTTTCCGGACGAAGGCCACCAGGTGCAAAAGCTCGGCAACCTCCGCTACGTCTATGAAAAGCAGTTCGAATGGCTGGCGCGATGGCTGACGCCCAGGTGAACCACAGTAACCGGTGGTCAGGGCTGTCTATGACCAGTTAGCCCGATGATATGCCCGCGCCGTCGCGCTTCAGTGACACGTGCATCGGTGCCGCCCGGCCCTGCTTGTCTTCACCCATGTACAGGGTGACGTGCGGGAAGGGGATCTCGATATTCTTTTCCTCGAAGACCTTCTTGAGGCGCCGGTTGAACTCTCTGGCAATGCGCCACTGCTTTATCGGCCTGGTGGTGGTGCGGGCCTTAATGATAAGCGCCGAGTCCGCGAACTGGTCAAGGCCGAACACCTCCATGGGTCTGAGGATGTCATCCCTGAACTGCGGGTCTTCCCGCAACTGTGCGTCGACTTCCTTGATGATGGAGATAACCTCATCCACGTCCTCGCGGTAGGCAATTCCGATGTCAAAAACGTACTGGGAAAACTCTTTGGTCATGTTGGTGACGATGTCGATGTGGCCGTTGCGAACGTAATGCACGTTGCCGGCCAGGTCCCGCAGGACGGTCATCTTGAGGTTCACCTTCTCCACCAGGCCGCCTTTGCCCGCGATCTGGACGACGTCTCCCACCCGGATCTGATCCTCAAGGAGAATAAAGAACCCGCTGATAACGTCCTGGACGAGGTTTTGAGCGCCGAATCCGACGGCCAGCCCGACGATCCCGGCGGCGGCCAGAATAGGCCCGATTTCGATGCCTACCTCTCCGAGAACCATGACCAGGGCCACGGCCAGGATGGTAACCGTCAAGAGGTGCCGTATCATCGAGCTGAGGGTGTCGGCGCGCTTCTGCATCTCAACGTCGAGCTTCACCTTGCCGAAAACAGTGAGAAGCCGTCGCGACAGCCACTTCGCCGCACTGGTCGCCACCAGCGCGAGAACCAGAATGACGAAAATGCGCAGGCCGGTAGTGGTGAGCCATGCGACAAGCCGGTCGAGCACTGCATGAATGTCCATCACACTCTCCTTGCCAAGTGATTAGTCCTGCCGGACAGGCCTTACGTTCAACGCTGACCCCGCGGCCGGCAGCGACCGTCTCGCCGGACATGGGGTCGTTGAAACCTTCACGCGCCAATTTACGGCTGCCGCTTTTCAAACACAATGCAACATGCATGGCCTGTCGGCCCGCTCGAAAGCAGGACGTGAGCGACAGCCGGCCGGGCAGGCTCTGATCTCGAACCGGTGCCGATTGAATCTGCGTGCGGGAATGCCGGCCGTCAACGGCCGCTGCCGCAGCGGCGCCCGGGCGGGAAATGCAGCAGTACCGTAAGACTTACAGCGGCAGGCCGAAGTCATACACGAGCGTGTAATACAGGCCGACCACGATGAAAACGAGACCGGTGACCCGCCGGGCCCAGAGCTCGAACTGGGTCAGCCTGTTGAAGGCCCTGCCAATGGAGTGCGCCCCGAAAGCAATCAGGATGGCGAATATGAACACGGGAAAGCCGGTCCCCAGTCCATACAACGACGGGAAAATGAACCGCGATCCCTGTTTGACGGCCAGGGGAATAAGACTCCCGAAAAAGAGCGCCGCCGAGATCGGGCAGAACGACAGGGCGAATACGATCCCCAGCAACAGGGCTCCCCAGAGTCCCCAGCCGGCAACACGCTCCTGAATTCTCCGGCTTATGCCCGGGCCGGCGAACTTCAGGCGCACTACCTCCAGCAGGAACAGGCCTGCCACTATCAGGACGGGTCCCAGGACCGCATTGATGTTGTTCTGCAGGAAGTAGGACAGTTCCGGCACGGACAGCAGGCTGGCCACCAACAGGATGCCCAGAACCAGATAGACCAGCACCCGGCCGGCCATGTACATGAGGCCGGAGAGCAGGACGAGCGACGGGCTGTCCACGCGCTTGCCGACGTACGAGATGGCGGCGATATTCGTGGCCAGCGGACAGGGGCTGATTGACGTGAGAATGCCGAGCCAGCAGGCGGAGGCGGCACCCAGCAGGAAGGGATCCATCAGCTTTTTCTCAAGTAAGCGCGAACCTCAGTCTCTACGTACTTCAGGAACGCCGCCTTGTCGCCGAGATACTGCCACACTCCCTGGAGGTTTTTCCACCTCGCCTGCTCGCCGTTCACCACGTCTGAAATCACGAGCGATTTTGTATACAGCTGGTAGTCAACGATGTAGTGCTTGTTTTCGGGCTCGTCGGTGTTGATGACCCGGAACTCCAAGGCGCCGGTTTTCAGTTCGTCTGCAAATCCCGTCTCGATGGCCTCCCGGGAGTACGCCTCGAGTTTCCGGCAGTTTGAGCACCGCCGGTTGCCGTGGAAATAATACGCTACCACGCTGGGCGAAACGGTATCGGGCTGTTTGCCCTGTGCCGTGTCGGTCGAGGCACCGGCTGAATCGGCCGCCGCCGATACTTCCTGAGTGGCCGGTGTTACCGGTTGCGGGTCCGGGTTGTCGGCCACAAGGTGCGATGCTCCGGCAAAGATCAGGGCAAGGACTATGGCTGCGACAGGTGACCAGGATCTCATACCTTAGACTCCTCTCCATTTACTCACTATCTGTTCGAGGTCGTTTCTGCGAACGCGGCACGCGGCTACGCCGGCGCCAGGATTTTCTTGATCTCCTCGACCGACGGGACTTTACCGCTGACCTTGATATCGCCGTCCACGACGAGGGCGGGCGTCATCATCACGCCGAACGAGGTTATCCGTTGAATGTCGGTGACCTTTTCGAACTCGCACTGCAGCCCCAGGTCTCTGGCGGCCTCCTGCGCGGCCTCGTATAGTCTCACACATCTGGCACAGCCCGGTCCGAGGATCTGGATTTTCGTCATCCTCTGGTTCCTTTCACGAAATTGCTCCGTATATCATGCCGGTGATGGTGGCCATCACCACCACCAGCGTCACAAACGTCACTGTCTTTCTCGTACCCATCACGCTCCGGATGACGAGCATGTTCGGCAGCGACAGGGCGGGACCGGCCAGGAGCAGGGCCAGTGCGGGCCCTTTGCCCATACCGTTTCCTATCAGGCCCTGCAATATGGGGACCTCGGTAAGGGTCGCAAAGTACATGAACGCCCCGGCCACGGACGCGAACAGGTTGGCGCCGAGTGAATTGCCTCCCACCGACCGGCTGATCCATTCGGACGGAATGATGCCTTCCTGTCCCGGCCGGCCGAGAAGAACCCCGGCCACGACGACTCCGATAAACAGCAACGGCAATATCTGTTTGGCGAATCCCCACGTTTGGTCGAACCACTCTTCGGTCTCGCCGCCGCTCTTGCCGGTGATGACGGACAGGCCTATCACGGCGGCGGCGAACGGTATGAGCGGCTCGTGCGGAACGGTCAGCGCGAGAACGGCCGGCGGTGCCGTGGCTGCCAGTACTTTCCACCACCTCAGCCGGAACCAGATTACCAGCATGACGGCCAGAATAACGGCGACGGCGGATGTAATGACCCATTTGGACGAGTAAACGGCGTACCATAAACCTGACGTCGCCTCGGGCTTTCCCCAGTTGGCGAAAACGAGTATGGCCACCATGGCGGCAAAGTACAGGGCGTTCTGCCACAGGGATCGTTTGACTTGCGGCTCTTCAGCTCCGAGTTGTGCCTTCACTTTTTCGATCTCTTCGCGCCTGAAGAAGGCGTGCATCAGCAGGCCGATAACGATGCTGAAAACCACGGCTCCGACGGCGCGAGCCACACCGAGTTGCAGGCCCAGGACCCGGGCGGTAAGGATGATGGCCAGGATGTTGATCGCCGGACCCGAGTACAGGAACGTGGTCGCGGGGCCGAGCCCGGCGCCCATGCGGTATATGCCCGCGAACAGCGGCAGAACGGTGCACGAGCAGACGGCCAGAATGGTGCCGGATACCGAGGCCACACCGTAGGCCAGGACTTTCCGGGCGCCCGCCCCGAGGTATTTCATGACCGACGTCTGACTGATAAAAACACCAATCGCGCCGGCGATGAAAAAGGCGGGGATAAGACACAGGATCACGTGTTCTCGCGCATACCACTTGACGAGCGCGAGCGCCTCCGAGATGGCGTTGTCAAAGCGCGTCTGGCCGACCGGAAGGTAAAAGCAGACCAAGAAAACGGCCGTAATCAGGGTGAGCGGTCTTAACTCGTTCTTCCAGTTCATGTTGCTGTGCGGCTTCCGGTTCGCCGGTACGCCAATCCCTTTGTTAGCCTGTTCAACGCCCGGGTGCACCAAGGTGCTATAGCTTGCGAGCGAGGGCCTTCTGCTCCTTCGCCGTTGACTTGATCACGGTTTCCACGCAACTGAAGAAATTCAGCATGCAGGGCGTTCTCAGCCGGTAGTGTACCTGCAACCCGCGTTTTTCGTCCTCGATAATGCCGGCATTCTTCAAGACCGAAAGGTGCTTGGAGACCGTTGACGTATCGGCCCCGATCATGTCGGTCAACTCATGGACGCACCTCTCCCGGCGGGAGAGTTCGTCGACTATGAAAAGCCGCGTCGGGTGGGCCATGGCCTTGATAATTCGGGCCCGGGCTTCATAGTGGGCATATTTCCGTGGCTGCATCGTCGGTTTCCCTTAACTTGAATTCACTATTTGGCAATATAGCCAAATAGCCAGACAGGCGCAAGCGGTTTTGAAACCGCCGAAGATCCTTTCTTGCAGGGCCGGGGCTGATTTCTTTGGCTCTTGACCCCCGCAGCCGGCCGGCCGTACCTTGTGGTGGAGCTTTCGGGCGTGTATGGGACGGTTTGAATTCATTGACCACACGGCGGATATCGCGATCAAGGCGTATGGCCGGTCGCTCGAGGAAGCGTTCGCTGTCGCCGCCGAGGCGATGTTTGCGATCATTACGGACGGCTCTACAACAGTAGAGCCGGAAGAGGAGATATCTCTGAGCGTCGAGTCGCTCGACCGGGAGGGTCTGCTTGTCGGTTTCCTGTCGCAGCTGATTGTCCTGCACGAGGCTGACGGGTGGGTCTTCGGCAGGTTTCAGGTATCGCTCGAAGATGAACGTCACCTGACGGCCGTGGTCCGCGGCGAAAAATATGTGCCCGAAAAGCATGGTCGCGGCACACAGGTCAAAGGTGTATCGTATCATATGATGGAGATCGTTGACGGCACGCCGGCCAAACCCGGTTACGTCCAGGTGCTGTTCGACATCTGATCGAACCCCGCGGCCGGTGTGATTGAAATGTTCAGACACGGGAAGTGATTATGGCCTGGCAGGGAAAACTCCACAAAGTCGGTGAGTGCCGGTACGAGATTCCAATGGACTACCAGAGCGAGTCGATGAAGCAGCACGGCCTGTCGATGCGGGTTCCGGGGCTGATCTATGCCGATGGGACGATGGTCGAAAGCATCACCGCCGACAACTCGCCCGACCAGGTGGCGCACGTGGCGACCCTGCCCGGCATAGTCAAGAACTCGTTTGCGATGCCGGACATCCATCATGGGTACGGCTTCGCCATCGGCGGCGTGGCGGCCTTCGATGCCGACGAGGGTGTTATCTCGCCGGGGGGTGTCGGTTATGATATCAACTGCGGCGTTCGCCTGATCCGTACAAGTCTGCACGCCGAAGACATCAAGAGCCGTCTGACGAAGTTGATCGATACCTTCTACACCAACATTCCCTCAGGTGTCGGCGTGGGCGGGCGCGTGAAGCTCACGATCGATCAGATTGACGGCGTCCTGATAAACGGCGCGAGATGGGCCGTGTCCCAGGGATACGGATGGGAAGAGGACCTTGAGCGGATAGAAGAGAACGGCTGCATCGAAGGGGCCGACCCTTCGGTGGTGAGCCACAGCGCCAAGAAGCGGGGTGCACCGCAACTGGGGTCACTCGGCGCCGGGAACCATTTCCTCGAGATACAGCAGGTGGACCAGATCTACGATCCGGTCGCTGCCGCGGCGTTCGGGATTCTCGAAGTCGGGCAGGTGACCATTATGGTCCACACCGGGTCGCGCGGGTGCGGCCACCAGATCTGCACCGACTACCTTGACCTGATGCGTCACGCCAATCAGAAGTACAACATCCCCCTGGTGGATCGGGAGCTTTCCTGTGCGCCGGCTTCATCGCCGGAGGCACAGCGGTATTTTACGGCTATGAAGTGCGGTGCGAATTTCGCGTGGGCGAACCGACAGATGATCACTCACTGGGTCAGGGAGTCGTTCGAACGGGTGATGCAGAAGTCGGCCAGGAGCCTTGAATTGCGGATGGTCTACGACATTGCGCACAACATTGCCAAGCTCGAGGAGCATGAAGTGGGCGGTCGGATGCGGCGGCTGTACGTTCACCGAAAGGGGGCCACCAGGGCGTTCGGCCCCGGAAACCTGGTGCTTCCGGGCGACTACCGCGAGGTGGGCCAGCCGGTGTTGATCCCGGGGGACATGGGCACGGCCAGTTACCTGCTGGTCGGCACCGAGACGGCCATGAAGGAAACGTTCGGGTCTTCCTGTCACGGGGCCGGGCGATTGATGTCCCGCCGCCAGTCAATGAAGCAGTTCCCTGTCAGCGAGGTCCTGGAAAAGATGCGACGGAAGGGCATTTACCTCAAGGCAGCCAGCCGGCGGGGCATTTCCGAGGAGGCACCGGGCGTGTACAAGAACATCGACAACGTGGTAGACGTGTCTCACAGGTCCGGTATCGCCCGAAGGGTGGCCCGGTTCCGTCCACTTGGCGTCGTCAAGGGGTAACGAGCGGCCGTCGCCCGCACGTCTCCGGCAGGGCAGGCGGCAGTGTGTTCGCGGCCGATTACTTTCCGAACAAAGCGTCCAGGGCACTCTTCAGTTCGGGGTGCATGAAACGGTAACCTGCCTCTATCAGCTTCACGGGCACCGCCCGCGTGCTTGCCAGCAGGAGATCATCGGCCATCTCGCCCGAGATGAGCCTGAGGGCAAATCGGGGTGCTGCAAGCAGGGCCGGTCGGCCGAGCGCCTTTGCCAGCGCCCTGGTGAATTCCCTGTTTGTCACCGGATGCGGCGCCACCGCGTTGACGGCTCCGGACATGCTGTGACCGGACATGGCGAAGTCGATTATCCCGATCAGGTCGTCGATGGCAATCCAGCTCATGTACTGCCGCCCCGTACCGAGTGTTCCGCCCAGCCCGGACTTGAACAGCGGCAGCAGTCTCGGCAGCACGCCGCCCCCAGTTGATAGAACCGTGCCGGTTCGGAGCCTGACTTCCCTGATGGAGGTGTGGGCGAGCGGCGCTGACGCCTCTTCCCATTCTCGTGTGACATCGGCCAGAAAGCCGTCCCCGGGGGTGGCATCCTCGGTCAGCTCTTCGTCACCGCGGTCCCCGTAATAACCCACGGCCGAGGCCAGGACCGCGACGGCCGGGGGATTGGCCAGTTCCTTCAGCCGGCTGCACAGCAGCGACGTGCCCCGAACACGGCTGTCACGGATGCGCCGTTTTTGCTCGGGCGTCCAGCGTTGAGCGGCCACGTTTTCTCCGGCCAGATGGATTACGGCGTCGAATCCCTCCAGCGGTTTCAACTCCAACAGGCCCGAGGTCGGGTCCCACATTACTGAACCCGGGACCACTGCCCGGCCGGGTCGAACCAGCCGCGTGATCTCGTGTCCCCGACCGGCCAATGACTTCACCAGCGCCGATCCGATCAATCCGGTTGATCCCGAGACAAGAATTCTCACGTCCGCCCTCCTCGCCGGGCTACTGCGACAGCTCGGCCAGCTTTTCTTTCACCTCGTCGGCGTGCCCGGCGGCCTGCACATCACTCCACACGTATGCGATGGTACCGTCGGGCCTGATCAGAAACGTGCTGCGGGCAACCCCCATCATTTCTTTTCCATAGATCTTCTTGAGGCGCCAGGCGCCGTATTTGCGGAGGACGCTCTTGTCCTCGTCACTCAGGAGCGTCAGGTCCAGCTTGTGCTTGGCGGTGAATTTCTGATGGCTGGCGACGGAGTCAGGTGAGACGCCCAGCACCACGGCGTTGAGTTTCTCGAAGGCCTTGATGCCTGCCGTGAAGTCGCACGCTTCGGTGGTGCATCCGGGCGTATCATCTTTGGGGTAGAAATAGAGCACCACCCACTTTCCGGTGAAGTCGGTCAGCGAGACGTCGGCGCCGTCCTGGCCGGGCAGCGTGAAGTCCGGCGCGCCGGTACCCGCAGCGGGTATCTGATTATCCGATGTACTCATCGTGGTCCTTTCTCATGTTTTGATAGCTCAGACGGGATCTGTAAGGTCTTAACACAATCAAGGCCGTGGTTGTTCACAAATCAAGCCCCGTGTTTTGCCGGGACGCGGGCCCGGCGTCGTGTCGGCGTCAGCCGACTCGCTTGTGGAAGCGTATCATGGAAAAGCTGAATATGACCGCGCCGAATACGATGAGCGCCCCGATCTCCGGCAGCAGGTCGACCAGGCCGGCCCCTTTCATCATTATACCGCGTATGATGCTCATGAAGTAGCGCATCGGGTTAAGGTAGGTGATGCGCTGGATGAGCGGGGGCATGTTGCTGATGGGGGTGAAAAAGCCGGACGTCAGGATGGCGAAGATGGCGAAGAACCAGGCTAGGAACATGGCCTGCTGCTGGGTCGAGGTGATGGTGGAGAAGAACATACCCATCCCGAGCGTCGTGAGCAGGAAGAGGCCGGCCAGGGCAAACAGCAGCAACGGGGAGCCGACGAAGGGAATGCCGAACCACAGCACCCCGATCGTCAGGGCCAGCGTCGCCTCGAAAAGCCCGAGAATGGCAAAGGTGGTGAGCTTGCCCAGCAGGAGCGTGTGCACCTTTATCGGTGTGACCATCAGTTGCTCCAGCGTGCCCGTTTCGCGTTCGCGGACAATCGCCATCGACGTCAACATAACCGTCACCATCATCAACAGCGTGGCCACGATCCCCGGCACCATGTAGTTGACCGACTCCGCCTCCGGATTGTACAGGAACCGGTGTCGGATCTCCACGGGCGGACTCACGCCGGTCACCCTGCGGGAGTATCGGTTCACGATCTGGGCGCAGTACCCCAGGCCCGTACGGGCGGAGTTGGCATCCGCACCGTCGGCCAGAACACCCACCGTTACGCTGTCTCCCCTGGCAAGCCCGGACGAAAAACCGTTGGAGATGATAAGGGCCATTTCCGCCGAGCCGTCCTTGAAACGAGCGTCCAGATCCCAGACGGGAGTCGCCTCTCGCACGAACGCCTCTTCGGTCGGGAGAAAGTAGTCGCCGGCTTTCATGGCGCTGACCAGTTCCCGCGACGTTCGGCTGCGGTCGAAGTCGTATACGTCGAGCGTGATGTTCTTGACGTCGACATTGACGGCATAGCCGAGGAGCAGGAGTTGCACGACCGGCATGGCAAAGATGATTCCCAGCATCTTGGGGTCACGCCAGACCTGGATGAATTCCTTGCGGATCAGGCCGAGGTACGCTCGCCGCATGATCAGTCCACCCTCGTCTTGAATCTGCGTCCGGCCACTAGCAGCAGCGAAGCCATCAATACGACGAGCCCCAGGCCGTGAACGGCGAGAACGTCGGCGCCGGCTCCCTTGAGCATGATGCCTCGAATGATGGCCACAAAATACCTGGCCGGGATGAGATAGCTGACCGCCTGCAACGGTACGGGCATGTTTTTCACCGCGAATATAAAGCCCGACAGCATTACGGACGGGAGCATGGTGGTCAGCAGGGCGATCATCATCGCCACCTGCTGCGTGGCCACGAGGGATGAGATCAGAATGCCGATTGAGAGCGCGGCGGCCACGTAGACCAGACCGAATCCGAGAAGCAACAATGGCGCTCCGACAAAGGGCACGCCGAAGACGACCTTGGCAAAAACCAGAACCAGAATGCCGTCGAGCAGCGCGATCAGGATGTACGGGAGCAGCTTGCCGACGAGGATTTCCGACGGTCGGACCGGCGCCGTGAGAAGTTGTTCCATGGTGCCGGTCTCTTTTTCTTTGGCGATCGTGATTGAAGTCAGGAGCGCCGAGATCATCATCATCAGGATAGCCACCAGGCCGGGAACGAAGAAATGCGCCGATTTCAGGTCGGGATTGTAAAAGACGCGCGGCGAGATCATGATGCCCGGTACCGGCACACCATGTGGCACGCGCTCAAGCAGAAAATCCCGCAGGACAACGTTCGAATAGCTTTGCACCGCGGCCGCCAGGATGGCGTCCGAGCCGTCGATCGTCATGCCCAGCGTATGCTCCTCACCGTTTCCGAGCGCCTGCCCGAATCCCGGTTTGATGTAGAGGATGGCGCTGGATCGGGCGGACCGAAGAATTGACTCCGGATCGAGCGGATCCACTGGAACTTTCGGCCTGCTGAAGTGCGGCGAGTTGTAGAAACTGCCCGTAAGGTCGCGGGATTCACGCGAGTGATCGAAATCGACAATGGATATGGTAACGTTCTCGATGTCCAGGTTGATGGCGTAGCCGTAGAGAAACGTCATCATGATGGGCATGGCGATGACGATGATCAGGGAACGCACGTCACGCAGGATATGGAGGATTTCCTTGCGGACTATGAAGCGGATTCTATGCATTGCATTGGTCCTGAGACTCAATGAGGCTCACGAACATATCCTCGAGGGTGACGGCCCGGTGCTCTTTGACGAGTTCGAGCGGCTTGCCCAGCTCGATGATTCTCCCGCAGTGCATGATTGAGATCCGGCCGCAGTACTCCGCTTCGTCCATGTAGTGGGTGGTGACAAAGACCGTGACGCCCTCGTCGGCCAACTCGTAGAGGGTTCCCCAGAAGGTGCGGCGGAAGACCGGGTCCACGCCGGCGGTGGGTTCGTCAAGGAAGAGGATCTCGGGCCGGTGCAGCATCGCGGCGGCCAGGGCCAGTCGCTGTCGCCAGCCCACCGGAAGGGAACCCGCAGTCCTGTCAAGGAAGCCGTGAAGGGCCAGCCGGTCGGACAGGGCGGCCACGCGGCGATCGACGGTCGACCGGTTCAACCCGTACGCGGAGCCGTAGAAGCGCAGGTTCTCGCCACCGGTCAGGTCGGGATACAACGAGAACTTCTGTGACATGTACCCGATCGAGCGCTTTATCAGTTCAGGCTGCTTACGGACGTCGTACCCGGCCACCGTACCCGCGCCGGAACTGGGCATGAGCAGGCCGCAGAGCATGCGGATGACCGTTGTCTTGCCGGCCCCGTTGGCCCCCAGAAATCCGAAAATCTCCCCGCGCCGGACGGTCAGTGAGACGCGGTCAACGGCCGTAAACGTGCCGAATCGGCGGGTGAGATCGCTGATGCGCACGATCGTATTGTCAGTCACGAGGCGCCCTCCATCAACTGGATAAAGCGATCCTCGAGCGAGGGGTCGACGGCCGTGAGTTCGGCCACTTCAACACCGATCCTGCCCAGGGCATCCACATAATTCCCAATGGCTTGGCCCGGGCCGATGTACAGGTGCAGGCCGGCGCCGAAGCGACGCCCCGTCAGGCCCTCTATGTGGTTCACCTGTTCGACAAGCCGCGTGGTCGGTTCGCGATCCAGGTAGAAGATGCGCCCGGTGAACTCGGCGGAAAGATCTTGCGGTGTTCCTTGTGTGAGTTTCCTGCCGCCCAGCACGAAGCAGGCGCGGTCGGCCCGGGCGACTTCGTCCATGTACGGTGTGCTGACAAGTACCGTCACGCCCTGGCTTCGAAGCGTAAGCAGGATCTCCCAGAACTGGCGCCGCGAGAGAGGGTCGACACCGGTGGTCGGCTCGTCGAGAATCAGCAGGCGGGGATCGTGGACCAGGGCGCATGACAGGGCCAGTTTCTGTTTCATTCCTCCGGAGAGATCCGCCGCCCGACGGTCGGTGAACGGACCAAGGTTGGAGAACTCGTACAGCAGCTTCCTTTTTTGCCGATAGGCATCACCGGTGACGCCATAGATGCCGGCGTAAAAGACCAGGTTTTCTTCCACCGTCAGGTCGGGATACAGCGAGAACTGCTGCGGCATGTAACCGAGCAGCGGCTTTATGTGGTCGAATTGCCTGGTGACGTCGTGCTCGGCGATCATGGCCGTTCCGCTGTCGGGGCTGAGCAGTCCGCACAGGATGCGGATAAGGGTAGTCTTCCCGGAGCCGTCCGGGCCGACCAGGGCGAAAATCTCTCCCTGATGAACGTCAAGCGTGAACCGGTCGAGGGCGGCAACCTGGCCATACGTCCGGCACAACTCCTGGGCCGACACGTAACTCATGGTATTTCCAGGGAGACGAATACCGGCATTCCCACTTTGAGCCGACGGTCGGTGTTGGGAATCCTCACTTTGACGGCATAGACCAGACCCGCTCTTGATTCCGCCGTCTGCACGTTCTTGGGTGTAAACTCAGCTTCATCGGCGGTCCAGACGACCGTGCCGTCGTACTCACGGCCTCCGGTCTCGGTGCTGATCCTGGCGCCGGTGCCCGAAACCACATTGGCGAATGTCGCGGCGGGCAGGTACACTTTAACCCAGACAGTGTCAAGACGAACAATTTTGGCCACCGGCCTGCCAACGGCCAGCAGTTCGCCGGCATCGATGTACTTTTCGGTGACGGTCCCGGAGAGCGGCGCCAGTGGGTAGCAGTCTTTCAACTCGCGGGCAAAGCGGTCGATGTCGCTGTCGAGCTTCTTGATCTCGGCGTCGAGGGTTCTGACATTGGCGAGAGCCGCCTGCTTTGACAATACGGCCTGCGAATGCTCGAACTGGAGTTGTTCGAACTGCTTCTGAGTGGCGGTCCCCGATTTGAGCAGGCGGCTGGCACGCTCGAATTCAGACTTGGCGTACTCTTCGGCCTCGGTGGCCTGCTGCACCTTGATTCGAGCGGTCTCCAGGTTGGCCGTTGCAACCTCGCGCCCCGCCCGCATGGAAGCCATTTGCAGTTCAAGTCGGCTCCCGTCGATTACCAGCAGCGTGTCTCCCTCCTTCAGCGCCGTGCCTTCACCGAAGAAGACGGCCTGAATCTGCCCGGATGTTTCCGCCGAGACGATGACTTCATCGGCTTCGACCAGACCGGAACCGCCTGAGGAATCGCCCAGCCCGCCACACGAAACAAACGTGTACAGGACGGCAAGGGTGATGATATTCTTCACATGGAACATTCTACATACCTCGTTCAAGTTCGTCCGAGCCGATGGCATAGTAGTACTCGGCAGCCGCGATATAGAAATTCGCCAGGGCGGCGGCCAAATTGGACTGGGCCGCCGTAAGGGTCGTCTCGATTTCCAGCAGCCGGTTGGAGGAGAGCAGTCCTTCCTTATGTTTCTCACAGGCGAGCCGGTAGCTCTCCGACGTGATTTCGTACTCGTCGCGAGCGGACAGGTACCTGATGTGGCTGAGTTTCAATTGCTCGTAAGCCAGTCGGGCCTGGACATCGAGTTGCTCGCCCAGTCGAGTACGCTCCCGCCTTGCCGCTTGAACGCCGTGAAAAGCCGCTGAGCGCCGTGACCGGTTCTTGAAGAGATTCAAAGACCATGACAGTTGGCCACCGAACGTGAAGTAATCGTTCCACGTATTGTTGAACCGATCAAGGTTGGGCCTGCCGTACGAGTACCCGGCAAAAGCCGACAGGTTCGGGAGGTATTCGGAGGCCGCAAGATCAACGCGGGACTCACTCAGGCGGATGCCGGCATCGGCGGCCAGAAGCTCGGGCCTGGTCGCCGGGACGGGTTGAGGCTCTTCCGGCAGCACGGGGGGACCGGGCCAGGTTGTGAGGTTTAACGGTTCACCCGGATCAAGCCCGAGAAGGACCAGCAGGCGAATTTCCGCCGACCGCCGTTCGATCAGGGCGCGCTCGTGACCGAACTGTGCCTGGGTCACGGCCAGTCGTGCTTGAAGAAGATCGACGGAATCGGCCGCCCCCGCCTTGTACATGGCCGTGATGTCCGTGCTGATTATCCTGGTGCGCTGTAACGAGGCCAGAGCGGTCTCGACAAGCCGATGTGCCGCCAGAAGGGTCAGATATTCCTTTCGGACCTGGTAGCGGACCCGATCGAGGCCGGCCAGCTCAAGGGCAACGTAGTAATCACGCGCAGAGCGGGCGCCGCCGATGCCGGCGCTTATTCGCCCGCCGGTGTAAAGCGGTACGCCGACGCGGATGTCCGTCTGGTAGGATTCCCTGGTGCCAATCTGACGTGAGAACGACGGGCCGGGCGAGAGGTCGATGTCGAGTGTAGCGATGTCGTCAACGTACAGGGCAAGCGCGGTCAGGGACAGCGTCGGGTGTCTTTCAGCGAGAGCTGATTGCAGCGATTGCCGGGCCGCCTGAGTTTCGGCTGAGGCTTTCTTCAGCGCCAGAGAGTGCTGCTGGGCCAGTGTGAGCGCCTCCCCGAGAGACAGGTCACGGGCCGCCGCCGGCGTGGCGCCGATTATCAGCAGGAGAACCACAAGCACGTATCTCATGGCTGCCTCGCTCTCATACCGTTCAGAAAGAGGTCGACCACGGCCTCTTTGCGTTCGCCGACAAACTGCTCGTGGTCATCGATCTGCAGGACGCGGTCGATGATCGGGGCCAGGAAGTAGTAGCCGAGATTCATGGTCAGGAATGACGTTAACGCCTGGCGAGGATCCGCACGGCGAAACCTGCCGGCGGCCGTTTCCTCGGCGAAGGTCTGCTGAATCGCCTGTGGCAGGCCGGACGCCGACATCAACTGTGCGATTCGGCCGATGACTTCCTCGGACGGGCGGGCCAGCTCGCGCAGGACGAGGGAGCGGAATTCGTGCATTTCGGAAAATGTCTCGGCCCAGAAATCAGTTGCCGCCCGCAACGTGTCTTCAACCGTCTCCGGCTCGGCCAGTCGGCTCTTGAGTCGCTGGCTGATGATCTCGAAATGGTGCTCAAAGACGGCCTGGTAAAGCTGATCTTTCGAGTTGAAGTGGTAGTAAATCATCGCCTTGTTGACACCGGCGTTACGGGCAATCCGCTCCACTCGCGCCCCGGCCGGTCCGTGACGGGCAAACTCAGCCCGGGCCGCAATGATGATTCTCTCGCGGGTGGAGAGGGACGGGCCGGTGTCAGGATCGAGCGGTAAGGGTGGTTTTGCATTGTTCATAACTAACCAGTAAGTTAAACTGACTTGTTAGTTAATATACGACTGTTGCAACTCGTGTCAAGCGGTTTTCCTCCGCCTGGACAGACGCGTTTCCGGCTGGTCTTAATGATTTACAAAGCAATGAGTTAGGTATATTGACAGCCGGTAATTTGCGAGTATCAATTCCGTTTTCTCAGTTTCGACAAGCTTGGCTGCAGGCTTAGATCCATTTGCTGAAGTAAGCGAAACCGTAACCCAGGTACACATACCGCACGAAACGGGCGGCCACCATGGTGACCAGAAACAGCAGTGCCGGGAACCGCTTGGCGCCGCAGGCTACGTACAGGACGTCGCACGGTATCGGTGACGCCGTGCCCAGAAACAGGATCAGGGTCACGTATTTCTTCGACTTTCCCCGTGTCCAGGGGTGTTGGCGTATGTTGGGGAAACGCTTTTGGACCCAGGGCCGGTCGGCGAAGTATCTGCCCAGCGAGAACGTGACGAATGATCCTAACGCCGAGCCGACGGCCATCACTGAAGCCAGCCGGAAGATATTATATCCCAGGGCGATTCCCAGCACGGCGTAGCCCCAGATCGGAAGGGCCAGCGGCGTCGAGGAAACGGCGGTCACCAGAAAGAGAATCACGTCCACCCACTGCTGGCCGTAGCGGGTCATCAGGTCGAGGCCGAAGGCGTTGATCGGCTCCTTGAACAATCCGACCAGTATGAGGCCGGTCAGGATTATTCCGATGGTGATGACGACGGACGAGAGCCCGTTTTTCTCCTCCGGGCCGGGTTTGTCTTTTTCCTTCCTCACGGCCGCCTCATCAGCGGCCTGCGGTCTGAGCATGTGGCCGTCCTGGATTTGCAGCACGCGGCCGTCTAGCGGACGGGCGGGCTGCCGGCCGGTCAGGGCCAGAATGGTCGGCACGAGGTCATAATTGTACACGTAATCGTCTTTGAACGGTACGCTCAGGGCCAGGGGGACGAGCATGTGCTCACGGTGCAGGGAGCCGTGCGAGCTGTGGTGTTCCGGGTCCTCGTGCTGCAGGCGCAGATCGTACGACGGCTCGCTGCTGAGCACCACGTCGCCGCTTCGGGGGCTGGCCAGCAGCATGAACAGTTGGTTGACGGCGTCGGGATAGGTATGAAAGTACGTCAGGCGAAACAACTCGTCGGCGGTAAAGGTGCCGGCAGGGTGCTCGCGCAACGGGTTGTCATCCTCGACGGTCACCTCGTACCGGCCGTCGTTTCGAACGGCCCGAAGGCGGCCCCGTTTACCGGCGAAGATTATGCCGTTCTCGCCCGCCCGGGCGGCAACGAACGAGACCCCGTCGGTGTTGACGAGCGTTCGAAACAGTCGGCCGATGCGTGAATCGTTCATCATCTCGTCGTACTGCCAGTGCGCTCCCCACTTCTCGCCGCGCTTGAAATAGATCTGTGCCATGGCGTTGCCGCTTTCCATGACGGCGCTGTCATGCCGGCTGCGGTACAGTTTCGGATAGTAGTAAGGGTTGAACTCATGAGCCTTGACCAGATCGACCAGCGGAATATGGACGGTGGTCGCCGAGAGGCCGTGATCGCTGACCACGGCGAGAATGGTCTCGTCGTAGGACCCGTTCTGCTTGAGCACGTCGGCAATGTTCCCGACGGCGCGGTCAATTGTCTCGTAGGCGCCGACGGTCTTGTCGTGAAAGGGGGAGTACAGGTGCGAGTATTCGTCGATGCCGAAGAAGCTGGCGATGATGCAATGGCTGCCGGCGCGGATCCGCTCGATCACCAGGCGTTCGACCATCCGGTCAACGGGGTCCCAGTCGTCGCTGCCGTGGGCACGCACGATGCGATACAGCCGGCGTGCGATCAGCTTGTAGAGATGCTGGTTGGGGCAGTAATCGACCAACTCAAGGATGGAACTGGGCTTGTCGAAATACTCGAACAGGGAGATGGATTTCTCCGGGTCCATGTCCCGGCCCAGCATGAGACCGCGAGGGCTATTAAGGCTGCGATGGCGGTAGACGTCTCGCCGCCTGGCGTCATGCGTGCGTCGGCACAGCCAGCGATAGCCCGGTACGTTGGCCGTGCCCGGGTGAAGGCCGGATACGAACGGGATGTGCGCCGGCCCGGTGGTGCTCGGGAATACCGACAGCGCCGTGCGGTAGCAGCCCCGGTCAGTGATATGGGTCTTGATATTCGGCAGCCGGCCGGCTTCGAGCAACTGCTGGGTCAGGTCAGCTCGACCGCCATCCGCCACCAGGACAATACATCGAGTGTACAAACCAATCCTTTGGTCAGTGACTTTCCCGCTGGACTTACGGGCGCCGCAGTATAACTGCCGGTCCGGCAGCAGGCAATCGATTTGGATGGCCGGGTGATGCAGGTCCGTGCTGCCGTGGGCCCGGCCGGCCAGGGCCGGCAGTTCGGAAGGGCAAACAGTTGCCATGGGCGGCTTCGAGTGCTATTTTCCCGGCTGGCAGGTTCTCATGCAATCCAAGATGATACGTATCCTTATCGCTGACGACCAAAGGCTGTTTCGCCGCGGCCTGGCCGCGCTTTTGGGGCAACAAGAGGGGGTCGAAGTGGCCGGCGAAGCCGCCGACGGCCGTGAGGCCGTGGAGCAAACGGCTCTCCTGAAGCCGGATCTCGTTATCATGGATGCTCTCATGCCGGTGCTGGACGGCCTGGCCGCCTGCCGCCGTATTCGGAGTATGTACCCCGGCTCAGAGGTGTTGTTTCTTTCCGACCACCGGAACGAGAATCATATGCGCGAAGCCTTCGAAGCCGGCGGGCGCGCGTACCTGCTGAAAGACTGCGAGTTTGAGGAACTGATATACGCCGTGAGGAAAGCGGCGGCGGGAGACTTTTATATTTCCGGACCGGCCAGCCAGGACATGGTGGCCGAGTATGTCAAACCGCTTGTCAAAGAGCAGCAGCCGGGCGGGATTATGACGCAGCGCGAGAAAGAGCTGTCACGTCTGCTGGCCGATGGATACTCGACCAGGGAAGCTGCGGAGGTATTGAATATCTCGCCGAAGACGGCCGAGACTCACCGGGCCTCAATCATGAAGAAACTCAGCGCCAAGAACGTAACGGACATCGTCAAGTACTGTATTCGCAACCACATCATTCAGCCCTGAGCGCATGACCGGATGACCGGAGCGGTTGTCCGTTCAGGACGCATTTAGGTACTTTTCCTCGTCAGAATGGGGTCTTATCCCTATTGTCGGACTCGGGTTATTGCATAGATTTACGGGATCGTATCGACCGCCCCGCGCAGCGGGAAGGTGCAAAACGACAGAAACGGCTAATGGCATAGCAAGGAGTATTCGATGGCGGCTTATGTAGATGAAGTCATGTCAGAGGTGAGGGCCAAGAACCCCGCAGAGCCGGAGTTTCACCAGGCCGTCCATGAAGTCGTTGAGTCGTTGACGCTCGTGCTCGACAAGCACCCGGAGTACCGCAAAGCCAGGATCCTGGAGCGGATTATTGAGCCGGAGCGAGTCATCATATTTCGCGTCCCGTGGGTGGACGATCAGGGTGAGGTTCACATCAACCGGGGTATACGGATCGAGATGAACAGCGCCATCGGTCCCTACAAGGGAGGTCTCCGTTTCCACCCGTCGGTTAACCTGGGCATACTGAAATTCCTGGCTTTCGAGCAGGTTTTCAAGAACAGCCTGACTACTTTACCGATAGGTGGCGGCAAAGGCGGTTCGGATTTTGATCCCAAGGGCAAGAGTGACAACGAAGTGATGCGGTTCTGTCAGGCCTTTATGACGGAGCTGCAGCGCTATATCGGCCCTAACACCGATATCCCGGCCGGTGATATCGGCGTCGGCGGCAGAGAAATCGGCTTCCTGTTCGGGCAGTACAAAAAGATCAGAAACGAGTTCACGGGTGTGTTGACCGGCAAGGGTCTCAACTGGGGTGGTTCACTTATTCGTCCCGAGGCCACCGGGTACGGTTCGGTGTATTTTGCCGCCGAGATGCTGGCCAGTCGCAACGAGACACTTGAGGGCAAGTCGTGCCTTGTCTCCGGCAGCGGCAACGTTGCCCAGTTTACGACCGAAAAGCTGCTGGACATGGGAGCCAACGTGCTCACCGTTTCCGATTCCGGCGGCTACGTGCATGACCCTGAAGGTATCGATCGTGACAAGCTTGCCTTCATCAAAGAGCTCAAAAACGTTCGTCGCGGTCGTATCAAGGAGTACGCCGAGAAATTCGCGGCAGCGACATATGCCACCCTGGACCCGGGTCTGGACTACAATCCGCTGTGGAATCACAAGGCGGATTGCGCCTTCCCCAGCGCCACCCAGAACGAGATCGGCGCCAGGGACGCTCGGAATCTGCTGGACAACGGTGTGTACGTCGTCTCTGAGGGAGCCAACATGCCGACGATGCCTGAGGGCGTGAAACTGTTTCTCGAGCGCGGGATTCTCTACGGCCCGGGCAAGGCGGCCAACGCCGGCGGTGTCGCCGTTTCGGGCCTTGAGATGGCCCAGAACTCGATGCGGTACGGCTGGACGCGTGAAGAGGTGGACGACCGCCTGAGACTTATCATGAAGAGTATTCACCAGGCGTGTGTCCAGGCCGCTGAGCGGTTTGGAACGCCGGGCAACTACGTCAACGGAGCCAACATCGCCGGTTTCCTCAAGGTTGCCGATGCGATGATGGACCAGGGAGTCGTGTGAGTCCGGCCTTTGCCCTTCCATAGCAAAACGGAGTGGCTTTCGGCCATTCCGTTTTGTATTTTGGCCGATATGGCCGTGCTATCCTCCGCAACCCGGCCCGGCAACTGTTCACTCGGAAACGCGGTAGGGAAGATTGGACGAACAGGTAACAGGGCGTAAGTACGTCCGCCGCTTCCAGGAATTCCAGGATCTCATGCGCTACCGCGTCAATGAGATTCTGCTGGTGTCCAGCCTGTACGACTCCTTTATCCTCGAGGAGGACGGCCGCTTGCACGAGATGATCCTCTCCGAGTATATTGACCTTAATCTCTCCCACGCGCCCGGGTTGACGCGCGTCGCCAGCGGTGCGGAGGCGATCAGGATGGCCCGCGAGCAGGATCGCTTTGACCTCATCATTACGACCATGAACCTTGGCGACATGAACGCCTTTGAACTGGCCGCGGGCATCAAGCAGGAGGATCTCAAGGTGCCGGTCGTGCTTCTGACGTACGACAACCGGGAACTGACCGAAATGACGTCCCGGTATGATGCCTCCGTCTTTGACAAGGTTTTCATATGGCACGGGGACCATCGTATCCTCATCGCCATCATCAAGTACATTGAAGATCGTCAGAATCTCGACCACGACACGCGGTCCGTCGGCGTGCAGTCGATCATCGTAATTGAAGACAACGTCAGCTTCTACTCGTCGTTCCTGCCGATGATATACACCGAGCTGGTCCGCCATACCCAGAATCTTATCTCCGAAGGCGTCAATATCTCGCATAAGCTGCTGCGCATGCGGGCCCGCCCGAAAATACTCCTGTGCTCTACCTACGAGGAGGCGTGGGCTTACTACAAGCGCTACGAAGACAGCGTTCTCGGCGTTGTAGCGGATATCGAATTCCCACGGGAGGGGCAGCTTGACCCGGAGGCCGGGATCCGCTTTGCCAAGGCGGTAAAGGCCCTGCACTTCGACATCCCCATTCTCCTGCAATCGGACTCGCCTCGGTTCAAGAAAGTCGCCCGGGAAATGAACCTGTCGTTCCTGATCAAGACCTCGCCGTTGCTGCTGCACGAACTGAGCCGGTTCATGGAAGAACACTTCAGCTTCGGTGACTTTATCTTCCGCCTTCCTGACGGCAGCGAGGCGGGTCGGGCAACGGATCTGAAATCTCTCGAGGAGAAACTTCACACCGTTCCGGACGAGTCGCTGCTGTATCATTCCGAACGAAACCACTTTTCCAACTGGCTGAAAGCCAGGACGGAGTTCTGGCTGGCCCATAAGCTACGGCCCCAGCGGGCCAGCGATTATGCAACCACGGAGGAACTGCGCCGTTCGCTGATAGGTTCGCTGCGTGATTTTCGCCGGGAGCAGCAACTGGGGTTGGTTTCGGACTTCGACATTCAGAGCTTTGACATAACCTCGAGTTTCGCCCGGATCGGTGGAGGCTCGCTCGGCGGCAAGGCGCGCGGGCTTGGCTTCGTGAACTCACTGCTGAGCAGCTACGGTATCCGCAACCGTTTTGCCGGCGTCCAGATCGGCGTTCCCGCGGCGGTGGTGATCGGTACCGACGTGTTCGATGAGTTCGTGGCGGGCAACCGTCTGTATGGCTTCGCTATCCAGTCGACTGACGACGAGGAGATATACCGGCGGTTTCTCGAGGCTCGGCTCCCCGAGGCGGTGATCAAGCAACTCCAGGAATTCCTGGAGGTCATCCGGTTTCCGCTGGCGGTGCGGTCCTCCAGTCTTCTGGAGGATTCCAAGTACCAGCCGTTCGCCGGCGTTTACAAGACGTATATGCTGCCAAACACCCACCGGGACATGACTGTCAGACTGGAAGAACTGGCTGCTGCAATCAAGCGGGTGTACGCCTCTACCTTTTCGCACCATGCCAAGAACTACATGCGGGCCACCCCCTACCGCCTCGAGGAGGAGAAGATGGCGGTGATTCTCCAGAGGCTTGTCGGCAACCGGCATGAGCGGCGATTCTACCCTGATTTCTCAGGCGTCGCCCGTTCGCACAATTTCTATCCGACACCGCCCATGTCCGCCTCCGACGGCATCGCCTCGGTCGCCCTGGGACTCGGCAAGACGGTGGCTGAAGGCGGCCTGGCCGTGCGCTTCTGTCCCCGCTATCCCAGGCACCTGATCCAGTTCTCGGACATCGAAAGCACTCTGGAGTACTCACAGAAACAGTTCTATGCCCTGGAACTGGAGAAACCGGACGGACGGCCTGATCTCAGCCGTGAGATTCAGTTGCGCAAGTACGGACTCGAGACGGCCGAGATGGACAACACCCTGGCCCCGGTGGCGTCGACCCATTCGGCGGAAAACAATGCCGTGTACGACGGTCTGGCGCGCCCGGGCACGCGGCTGGTTACCTTTGCGCCAATCCTGAAGAACGGCCTGTTTCCCCTGCCGGAGATACTTCGCCTCTCGCTCGATCTGGGGAGCTGGGGCATGAGCTCACCGGTGGAGATGGAGTTTGCGGTCAGTTACCAGGTCCCCGAGGGCCAGCCCAAGGAGTTTGCGCTTCTCCAGATGCGGCCGCTCGTCCAGAGCCGTGAGTCCGACGACGTCGACGTCGAAGGCATCGACCCCGGGGACTGCATCTGCCAGTGTTCGCAGGTCCTGGGCAACGGCCTGATTGACGGCATTCACGATGTCGTTATGGTGGACACGGAGGCGTTCGAGCGTTCCCGGAGCCGTGAGGTGGCCAGGGAGGTGGGCATCTACAACGCCGTCCTTACCGACAAAGGCCGGCCTTACCTTCTCATCGGTGTCGGCCGCTGGGGATCCTCTGATCCCTGGCTGGGTATTCCCGTGGGCTGGGATGAGATTTCAGGTGCCCGTGTCATCATTGAAGCCGGTTTTGCCGATCTGCGGGTCGTGCCGTCGCAGGGTTCGCATTTCTTCCAGAATATCACATCGTTCATGGTCGGCTACTTCTCGGTCGACATCGGCGACGGGTTTGTTGACTGGTCGTGGCTGCTGCAGCAGAGGACCGCCAACCGGAAAGCATACACGCGCCACCTTTATTTCGACCAGCCGCTGGTGGTCAAGATGAACGGCCACCAGCATAAGGGTGTCATTCTCAAGCCGGGAGTTGTGAATCAGGCCGGAAATCAGTATTCCGAGTGAGTGCCTGTCGACCGCCCTCGGGCGGGCACGGGTACAAAGTTAAGAGGCAGACCACCGCATGGATTCGACCAGACGGGCTCGCGCGTTTCATCCGCTCCTTTTTATGCTCTACCCGGTTCTGTACCTCTTTGCCCGGAATGCCGATCTGTTCCGGTTTCGAGAGATCGTCGTGCCGTTGCTGTTCGTGCTGCTGCCGGCGATGGCGGCGTGGCTTTTGCTACGCCTGTTCGTCCGCGACCCGCATAAGGCTGCTTTGCTGGTCTCCCTGGCAGTGCTGTTCTTCTTCTCCTACGGGCACGTGAAGAACGCCGTGCTGGCGCTAACGCCCGGTGACATTGTCCTGGGAAGAAACCGGTATCTCTTTCCGCTCCTCGGTGTCATGTTCCTTGCCGTCGTATACGTCGTCGTGAGGACTCGCCGGGCGGTCAGCAGGCTCACGCCGCTTCTGAATGTGGCTGCGGTCATCCTGGTGGGCCTGTCGGTGGTGCAGATCGGGTATGCACGGCTGGCACGAAAGGCCGTTCCCGAGGCCGGGATTGTTCGCCTCTCACCGCCTTCCGATCCGCAGGCGGTGCCGGACATCTACTACCTGATCCTTGACGGCTACGCGGGTGAGGACGTTCTGGCGGAGACGTTCAACTATGACAACAGCGAGTTTTACCGCCAGCTTGAGCAACGGGGCTTTTTCGTCTCCAGGAGCAGCCGGTCCAATTACTGCCGGACACTGCTCTCGCTGGCCTCTTCACTGAACTTGACCTATCTTGACAGCCTTGCGGGCTGGGACGCTTCCGACCGTTCGCCGCTCCTGCGCATGATCTGGAGCAGTCGGCTCGCCCGGAGCCTCAGGCTGGCGGGGTACAAGAGTGTTGTTTTCGCATCGCCGTTGCCGACTACCGAACGGGCGGCGGCGGAGGTCTATGTCGCGCCCCGGTGGTCGCCGGGCCAGTTAGGTAACGCACTGTTGAACATCACGCCGATTCCCGGTCTCCTGGCTCTGGCCTCGCCCGCTCTCTCGTCGCTGCAGTACGATTGGCACCGCCGGTCGTTGTTGTACACGTTTGACCATCTGGGTGACTGGGCTCGCTCGGATGAGCCGGTCTTTGTTTTCGCTCACATCCTGGCTCCGCATCCGCCGTTTGTTTTCGGCGCCGACGGGCGGGCGGTCAGCGCTGATCGGATGTTCTTCTATCACGACGGTGACGACTTCCTCAGGCTGGGGGGCACCTATGAAGAGTACCTCTTGGACTATCCGTCGCAACTGGAGTACGTCAACGCGCTGACGCTGGCAGCCATCGATACGATTCTCGCCCGGTCGGTTCGCCCGCCGATCATAGTCCTTCAGGCCGACCACGGCGCCCGCATCCGGCCGGACAGCCTCGACTTCAACCCCGCGTATCACCGGCGGTTGTTCTCCATTCTCAACGCCCTCTACGTGCCGGACCCCTGCCTGCGCCTTTTGCGAGACGACCTGTCGCCGGTCAACAACTTTCGGGTCATCTTCGACCGCTACTTCGGCACCGAGCTGCCGTTGCTGCCTGATCGATGCTATTACTCGAGCTGGGAAGGGTTGTACGACTTTGTCGATGTCACCAGGGACGCACGGCCGGTTAATGCCGGGCCTTAGCGCCGCCGGCGTACATGGTACCGAATTCGGGCGGTAAGAGCGAACTTTTGGGGGGCGGGGGGCGTGAAGCGAGAGCGGGGGTGCTGACCGGGAGTGCGGTGAGCCGCTACGGCACGACCATCAGCTTCCCTTTACGATCCCTGCCGGCAACGTACCACAGGTAGATACCGGTGGCGACCTCATAGCCCTCGGCGTTTCTGCCGTCCCACATCCAGTTGCCCGAGAGACCGCTCCTGGCCAGGACGGTGCCGCCCGAGACGGATTTGATGACGAGCTCGACCGGCTCGACCGGCAGGACAAACGTGACATGTCCCCCCTGGCTGAAGCTGACCGGGTTGGGATAGGCGTAGACAACAAGATTTTGCGCCTGAGACTCTGCTCCGAGAATGAGCACGGAGAACAGCGCAAAAGGCATCCAGGATGAGTAAAGGGAGTCATCGCGGCTGCGCACTTGCCAGCCGTACGGCTGGCCGCGCTGGAGGATTCCCTCCGGGACCGTCCATCCCGTGACGTCCAGGTCCTCCGGGATGTCGGTGGCCGAGGCCAGCAGAACCGTGCCGTCTTCGTTGTACAGCCGGAATTCGTAAGTGAGCGAGTCTCCTTCCGGGTCGGCACTGTTCTGGACGTACAGGGTCGGCGTGAGCGAGGTCACGATTTCACCGGGCAGGGGGCTGTCGATCGTGGGGACGGTCGGCGGCAGGTTGATGAATCCTGTCACCAAATTAAAACCCCTGGCTAGTGACCAGGGGCTGTACTCCGAGGAATCGTCGGCGATGGCCCGGCAGCGGTAGTAGTATACCAGCGAATTGGACAGGCCGGAAAACGTTGCCTGCGCCAACTCGTCGTAGCTGACGACGGTCACGGTATCGGCGCCCGTAAAGAAAGTGTCGGTGTCCAGAATGAACTCATAGATGAGCGTCAGGTACGACGGAACCGTCCCGGCGAACAGGGTTGCCTCCCCCGCGATAGTATCCGCGATGATCGTGTCCATCGACGTGACCGGCGCCAGGATGCCGCGCGAGAAGCCGGAGGTATCGGCGATGGCGGAGGCGTTGCCCATCTCATCGAATGCCTTTACGGCGAAGTAGTAGAACTGTCCCGGCACCAGGCCGTCGACTATGCAGCTGTCCGGCTGGCCGCCGGTCGCCGGGGTCGGGGGGGTCGAAAAGTTGCGTGCGAAATACCAGTTGTACGCATCTATCGGTGTGGTGGCGTACTTTATGGCATAGTACGTGGCGGTTCCGGATGACCCGTCATCTCCGGTCGCCGTCCACGTCAGCCGAGTGGAGCCGAGTTCAGGCCCCGGAACGGCACTCAGGTCCCTCACCGGTGACGGGGGTTCCGTATCGACAAGCGATGTGTCGCCCCATTCGGTATCCCCGGCGGTGTTCGAGAGCGTCAGCGTGCTGACGTACTGGTTCCAACTGACCGTGAAGGGTATGGTCGTCGTGTCGCTTCCCCTGGCCGCTCCGAGCGTGTAATCGTTATACTGCATGGAATCAGCGGCATACCTGAACTCTTGCCAGTAGCGGGCTGTGCCGGTAGCTCCGCCGGTGGAACCGGTGCTGGTTACGAAGGCGGTATCACCGTAGGCGTTGACGGCCCATACGGCGGCATTCGAGACCAGCGAGTCGTTGTTCCCTTGCACGTAGATCCGCAGCGTTCGCTCGATGGCCAGGTCCCGTTCGCCGGCGTCGCCGCCGGTGTGCATGCGGATGGAGCCATTCGCTCTGACCGAGTCACCGGCCCGGCCGACAAACCAGAGGTCCCTGGCAATGTTACCCTGGGCTTCAAGGTCATAGCCGACATAGAAGACGTACTTGCCTATTCCAGCGTAATCCGTCTCGTCGAACTCGATGGTGTCCTCGTAGATGAACATCTGCTCGCACTTGCCCTGGGCGTCGTAGCCGGCAATCTTGTAGATATTCTCGCACCCCTTGAGGTGGTTGTACCGGAAGTGGTTCCCGGCTCCTGTCCACGTGTAACCCTGGTCGTCCTTCAGTGCTACCCTTACGCAACTGGCCCCCAGGCCCGGGTGAGTGCCGGAGAATTCCGCGTCAAGGGCCCTGACCTCGACGTAGTTGTTCTCCCAGACGCAGTTGCTGTCGGCGTCCGCGCCGGTGGCCCAGTCGCAGCCCTGGTCGGGGTAGGTTACGACCTCCAGACCGATGCCGTTAGGGCCGTAAGCGGTGTTGTTCGGGTTGGCGGTGTCGCCGACGGTTATGGTGATGTCGTTGTCAAAAATATGCACGTACCGGTTGTGGTAGCGCATCTTGATGCCCTTGGGGTTCATGTGACCGTAATAGGCGTCCCAGCCCCGGTGAACGTCAATCCGGTTACCGTATACCTTGATCGAATCGGTGGCCGTCCCCAGGCACGTCTCCAGCAGAATGCCGCCGTCGGCGCCGGCGTAGTTGGTACCCGCCAGCAGCAAGTTGTTGTATATCTCGGTGCCCGCCCACATCCGGCTGGCGAGAATGGTAAAACTGTTGGCTGCAGAATAGCAGACGCCGCCTGAGGGGTACGTATAGAAGTCATTTCTTGCGTCGACGGTTAGTGTGCAGTTGTAAATGTATGACTTGCCGCTTATGCAGAAGCCCTGGGCGGGGCAGTTGGCGACGGTCACATCATGTATCTTCCAGTGGTAGTCGTGTCCGGCATCGGACAGGGAGCCGACCCCCACGATGAGAACGGCTCCGTCGTACTGGCACCTGCTGTTGAATGCCGTAACGTCACTTCTCCACGTGCCGCCGTTAATCTCGACGTTGTAGGTCTTGTAGGCGCTCGATGGTGCACGGACAACGTGGCCGTTGTAGCCCTTGACCGTGGCGTCGAGGTTCTCGATGTAAATGTCTCGTCCGCCCCCGGAGAACAGACAGACGTTCCCGCTGACGGTGGTATCCGACGGGTTGTGCAACAGGGTGCCGCCGATGATCTTGATGTTGTACGCGCCGCTGACGCCGTCGCCGAAGAATCGGATACCGTAGTGCCCGTCGCCGTTGCCGGTGCCGAATGAAATCGTGTCCGTGCCCAGGTACAGAACCACGTCATGCGCGCTGTTGCCGAACTGGATTCCGTCGGTGGCCGATGACAGGTGCGTTCCCGCAACGTACAGCGTTTCACTGTAGTTTGTCCCGGCCTCGGTAACGGTGTACGGCAGTGATGTGATCGTATGGCTGCCGGCGACGGCGGGCGACGTCACCACAAGGAATCCGAATATCGTAAAGCCGAGGATTCTGACGCACGAGGTCAGCGTTTCTTCACTTCTTCTGAACGCCATCGCGGTCTCTCCTGTCTAAAGTTTCCTGCTCATAAAGGTAGGGCTTCAGGACAAAATCCCTGAATTCATCAGGGTTGCCGTCATACCCGGCCTCTGCTGCTTTTACCACGTTGTAGGCCTCCCGGGCCGTCATATAGTGTAATCGGTATTTTATCCCGTCATTATACCGTTCCTCGACCTGCGTGAGCATGCCGTCCAGGCGCTCCCCGAGTATGTCGTCAAAAGCCCCGTCCCGCAGGTAAGCGCCGTGAGTAAAGGGCCGGATAAACACCCAGTTGGGCCGCCCCTGAACGTGCACGTCGGCCCTGAGCCACAGTTCAAACCGTTCAAACGAGGTCGGCACGTCGGGGTACAGGTTGCCGTCATCGATCACCGGGTGCGTTTTAAACCGCCAGTCGGACCAGTTGATCACCTGCGGGCCTTCCATAATCATCAGCCCGCCTTCAGTGTCGGCCCGGCCAACCCGGCTCCGGGCGCCGGTATTATGGGATTTCGGCTTTTCCGGATCGTCCGCGGCATAGTAAATCTTGTTTACGAGCGACGGCTGCGCCGTCTGGGTAAGGGCCGGGAAGGTGAAATCGGCGTAGCAACCCAGATCGAGCAGGATGTCGATTTCGTTGTTGACCCCGCAGAAATTGCCGTCGGAACGGGAGTTATCCAGCGCCCAGTTGCCGTGGATGAACCCGAAATAGGTGCTCCCGTCGGGCGTCCGAAGGGCTCCGTGAGCGCGCAGCGAGTCGATGCCGTCCCGGAACAGGCGGCGCACTGATGACGAATCGTCATTCCTGTGATGCAGGTGAACCTCGACTTCCCCGTACCCTTCACCGCACAGCCTCACCAGGCTGTCTACTTCCCACCCCCGGAAGGATTCGAGGGGGTAGAAAAACGTATGCTGGAGCCTGACACCGTCGGCGTCGACGTGCCCGTCGGCCAGCTTGCGGTAGTCCTGCATCCAGGTATTGACGATGTCGAGGTCTCCGCCGGGTTCCCAATGGTCGACGACGACGAAAATGATATCGGTCAGACCGTCCGTGTCGGCCCGAGTCGGGCTGTTGAAGGTATAGTCCCACAGCCAGAGGTGGTAGTTTCGCTGGTACGTCCTGTAACTCACGGCTCCAATGGCGGCGACCGCCAGGATAAGCACGACCAGCAGTATTGTTCGCTTCTTCATTCGATCCTTTGTCTTCCCTGATCCCGGCAGGGAACGCTTTTGCGTGTTCACCGGTCCAACGGCCCGACCGGGGCATGGTACGGATGTTCATACACCTTGTAAAGAACAGTTGGCAGGCCTGTATTGTTGCAAATAGCTTACCGGCCCGACAGAATACGCCGTGACGTATCCTGTTGCATAACAGTGCCTTAACAGGCACCCGGTCGGGCCTGGGCGGCATGGCCGATCAGTCATAGTTCAGAAACTGCACAGGGAATGGACGGCATTCATTGCCCTGCAGCAGGTTAGACCTCAGGTGACGACGGGAACACTGCGCATACAGTCCACACGTCGGCCGGACCCCCGTTTCTGACAAACCGCCGGCCAAAAAACTTTGACACCCCTGGTGCTTTCGTATATAGTCAAGTTATCAGTCACAAGTGCCCGCCCGACCACGAAGCCGGGAAACCGGTTCGCGAGCCGCCCGGCTTGACGGTGGGCCCAACCACATGAGATGGGAAATAGTAAAGATGACGAGTGAAAAGAGATCACGTTTCATTCAGTTCCTCTGGGGAAGCGCACTAGCCATCGTTTTTATCGCGGGCTTTGTTATCTGGGCCGAGACAGATCCCCGCAGCCTGGTCAGGGCGTGCCTGGAAGACGGTCCCATAGAGTACATCTCGGCGCTGCTGTTCGGTCTGACCTCGCTTGGCTTCGTCATTTTTATGGGGCGGAGCCGTTTCCTTCGACGGCGAACGGAATGGTGGCGCTACGTTTTCGTGATATGCTGGGCGCTGCTGATGTTTGTTTTCATGGGCGAGGAGGTGAGCTGGGGCCAGCGCATTTTCGACTACGAGACGCCCGCGTCCGTGCGTGACAGCAACGTGCAGGGCGAGTTCAACATACACAACTACCAGTACGTGGAGCACCAGAAGTATCGCCTTCTTTCGATCATGATGTGGGTAACGGGGTTTCTGCTTCCCGTGGTTGCCCTGGCCGGCCGGGGCAGACGCCTGTTTCAGAAGCTGGCTTTCCCCGTGCTGCCCATCGGCTATATGTTGTTATTCGTGGGCGGCTGGATATTCGGGAAGTACTACTACAACATTCTTATGTACGATGCCTCGTCCGAGGTCAGAGAAATTTTGATGGCCATTGGCCTGTTCTGTTTCGCCCTGCACGGCGTCATCCGCCCGCGGGATCTGTTCAGGCTGGGCCCGGAGAGCGGCTGACCGGACCACGGTTTTCCCTTTGCAATCTGATCCGGGGTTTCCGGCGACTTGGCCGGGAATCGCGGCCCGCCGGCTGAGCCGGTCAGTTGCGGTGCGTGATCTGCTCGTAATAGGTCTGGTGGTGGGCCAGCGTATCGGCCGTGTTATACTTCAGGAGGGCGTCACGGCGCGCCTTTTCACCCAGCCGGGAGGCCATCGCTTTGTCGGTGAGCAGTTCCCGGAGGGCACCGGCGAGGCTGGCGCCGTCCTCGACGGAGTAAAGCAGACCTGTTTCACGGTGCGTCACGGCCTCGGGGTTGCCGCCGACGTCCGAAGCTGCAACAGGCAGTCCCATCGCCATGTACTCGATCAGGGAATTGGAAAAGCTCTCGGATTTTGAGCACATCACGGCGATGTCGAACGCCGCCAGGCAGGGGATGACGTTGCTGTATCGGCCCACGAGCGCGAACCGGTCGGTCAGCCCGCGATTATCGATGAAGCGCTGATACTGATTTCGCTCAGGCCCCTCGCCGACGACGACAAACTTGATGTTGCTGAATTCGGGGCACAGGGCGGCGGCTGCCTCGATAAGCGATTCAACGTTCTTTACGGGCCGAAGATTGGCCAGCGCCCCAATGAGAGTTTCATCGTCGCCGATGCCCCACTCGGCACGCTGCCGCTGCCGCGCGCCCTCCGGCACGGACTCAAACGCCTGCAGGTCAAGGCCGTTGTGAATGACCTTCAGTTTCGCCGCGACGACGCCTTCGGTGGCCGTCGTCCACTGAGCGACAGCAGTTGAATTGGCCAGGTAGTGGTTCGTCCACCGCCTGAGCCGCCGCAGAATAAAACGGTGCATCCGGCCGTGCCGGTAGCCGATGTTTCGCCGGCTGGATATGACGGTCCTGCAGCCGGCCAGGCGAGCTGCCAGGGTACCGAAGATGTTGCCATCGTCGAAAAACGTCTGGACGATGTCAAACTGCTCCCGGCCGTGCAGCTGCCGAAAACGCCGCAGACCGCGCAGGCACTGTACACTCAGAAGGCTGGCCACGTCGAGCGTGGTGACGTCGAAAGGAAGCGATTGTCGGCCAAGCCAGTCGGAGTCACGCAGGCAGATCAGGAACGGCTTGAATCGGGTCTTGTCCAGGCCGTGCAGCAGCATCAGCAACTGCTTTTCCGTACCGGCCGAGGGCGTGACGATGGTGTCGATGACGTAAGCGATTTTGATCGGTCGTGGCATAGCTCAGGGAACCAGTTTTCGATATATCTCCGTCAATCTCTCGTACTGCAGGTCGAAACTGAATCGGTCGAGGACTCTCCGGCGGCCTCGTTCGGCGATCTGGGCGGCCGCCTTGGGTTCTGAGGCGGCGCGGACGACGGCTGCGGCCATGGCCGAGACGTCTCTTGCCGGGACGAGGTAACCGGTGTCCCCGTCGTCGATGATCTCAGGCACGCCTCCGACGGCCGTTGCGACTACCGGTATCTTCAGCGCCATAGCCTCGAGGACAACGTTGGGCAGTCCTTCGGACAGAGACGGGTTGATCAGGATATCGGCACCCTTGACGTGAGCCATCATATCGGTTTCGAAGCCGGGGCAGAGCACGCGGTCCTGCAGGCCCAGCCGGCAAATGAGATTTCTGACCGATGCCAGGTCGGGACCGTCGCCGTACAGGACAAACCTCAGGTCGGGCCTGGGGTCGAGCGCCTGCGCGGCCGCCCTGACCAGGAAGGCCTGACCTTTCTCCCTGCTGAAGCGCCCTGCGGTGATACAAATCACGGCCTCGGACGGAAACCGGTAGTGCGAGCGCAGATCGACGGCCTGCAGGTTGTCAAGGCTGCTGACGTCAATCGCATTATGGACCACCGACATCTTGCGGCCCGGCACGAGGCGTCTGGTCAGCCGCCGCCGCTGGGCGTCCGAGACGGCAACGACGTGATCGGCGAACCTGATGATCATCTTCTCGATCGTGTGATAGATTCGGACCTTGACGTTCTCGGCGGTCCAGCCCCGGGAGAAGGCGAGCCACCGGGTGCTGCTGCCGCGAGTGGCCAGCCAGCCGATGAGGTGCGACCGGTAGTCGTGTGTGCACAGGATGTCGGTCTGCTCCTGTGTCATGTACCGCCGAAGCGCGCTGACGGCCGCCGGGTCGTACGGATTCCTGACGTCAAAGGCATGCGTGGGAACGTTGTCGCTCGCGATAACTTTGAGGAACCGGGGCGTCAAGCCGTGCTCGACAAAAGAGCAGACGGTGACGCCATACGGCGAGCCGAGCGACCTGACGGCGTGAACGTGCAACTGCCGCTCGGGCCCTCCGTAGAAGTTAGAGGCTCTCAGGTGGATGATGTTCATTTGCCGCCCGCGAGAGAGTTCAGGTAGCGGTTGAGCCGGGCCGCAAGCGTCTGCCACCGGTAGTGAGACTCGACCAGGAGCCGGCCGCCGCGGGCAACGGATTGCCGCAGCACTTCGTCATCAATGCAGCGCAGAACGGAACGGGCGAATGACTCGTCACCGTCGGCAATGATGATATTGTCACCGTCAGTCACGGCCAGTCCTTCGGCGCCCACCGAGGTTGACACCACCGCTTTCTCCATAGCCATCGCTTCCAGAATTTTCAATCTGGAACCTCCGCCGATTCGCAGGGGGACGACGTAGACGGCGGCGCGGGCGATGTATGGCCGGACGTCGTCGACGGTGCCCGTAACGGTGACACCGTCGACCCGGGCCAGGCTCGTCACCTGTGCGGTCGGGTTTCGGCCCACGAGAACGGCTTTCATGCAGGGTCTCCGGCGGCGAAGGAGCGGGAATACGTTCTCGACGAAGTACCTGGCCGCATCCTGGTTGGGCCGCCAATCCATGGCGCCGGTAAAGACCACGAGATCGCGATTGACGTCGGCGGCCTGCGGCCTGAAGTAGTCCATGTCGACGCCGTTCTCGATGACCTGAACGGTGTAGCCTGCGCCGTACGCCTCGATCGCGTCGGCTTCTTCCTTCGAAACGGCCGTCGCACCGTCGGCCCAGCCGAAGCACTGCCTTTCAAAGCGCTCCACCTTTCGCCGCTGGATCGCTATGTAGAGCTTCTTGAGCGGGTTCTTCTCGTAAGCCTCGTACCGCCGCCAGATCGATGACTCGATGTTGTGGGCGACTATCACGGTTGCGGGTCCGTGCAGGTCCCGGATAAAAACGGCGTATGGAGTCCACTCGCAGATCAGGACGTCGTACCGGCTCGCGGCGAGCAGCTCGTTCAGCCGGTCCCGAAACCGCCTGGTGTAGTGGCTCGTCACGATGTAGGGGTAAGGCGAAAACAGGTTGAGCAATAATCTTGCGTAGAACCGCACACCGGCCTGCGTTCGCTGCGGCGGGCGCACCACCACGGGCGAGATTTTGTGCCGGCGCAATTGTCGAAAAGACTCGCTGTCGGGCGTGCCGTAGGCAAGGTACGTTATCTCGTTGTCGCTGGCCAGGAGCCGGGTCAGGTTGAAGGTCCTGCTGCGTTTGCCGGAATTCACCGGGTAGGGAAGTTCTTCGTCGATGACCAGTATCTTCATCCTACGGCAGGTCCTCTTCTTTGAGCCTGGAAACCGAGAACTGGTACTTTCCCCGGGGCGTCATGGGAATCTGCGTGACATACTCGATATCGTACTTCATGGCGGGACCGAAAACACCCGAGACCGTCCGGGCCAGTTTTTCAAGGGTGTGTTGACCGAAGTCGGCGTCCTTGACGATCTTGAATGTGACCTGGTCCGGTTTTTCCTGTACGATCTGCACCTGCCTGAGGCCCGGGATGTGGATGACGAACGTATCCAGGATGCTTATGCCTGATATCTTCCTGCCTTCAGGTGTGTACAGGATATCGGCGGTTCTGCCGGAGACTCTGCCCAGGCGGGGCAGTCCCCGGCCACACGCGCACGCGCCGCCCAGGGTGGTGGCCGTGTCACCGATTTCGTAGCGTATGAACGGCATGCCCCGGTTGACCAGGTCGGTTATAACGAGGTCTCCGGGACGTGTATCGTCGCCCCCGATGATCTCGACGTACAGGCCTTCGGCGCTGATGTGCAGGCCGTCGTGCTGCTCGCATTCGGAGGCGATAAGTGACAATTCTTCGCACCCGTAGCGATCAAACACGATCCTGCCGAACACGGCCTCGACCGTTTGTCGTTCCTCGGCCGACAGCGTCTCCGCAGTGGAGACGATGCTGTCGAAACAGACGTCGGTAATGGCATTGTCCCTGAGGAATTTCGCGAAAAAGTACAGTGAATGTGCGTGCCCGATGAGCGAGTGCGGTCGGTAGCGGCGCAGCTTCCGGACGAAGGCAAGGAGGTACTCGTCATCCATCTTCAGCGTATCCATGTACAGCGTCCGCTCGCACAGGGCCTTGTACAGGCGCTCCTTGAGACTGTACTTCTTGTCCGTGTCTCCCCACAGCGCGGCCCGCCTGGCGCCCGGGAGGTAGCCGGCCCATCTGTCATGGCGATACGTAACGGCATACTTGAAACTGAAGGCCTCGGCGTCCACGTAAAGGTGAACCGGCAGGCCGGTCGATCCGCCGGTCCGCTTGTGGGTCATCTGCTCCCGTGAGTAGCCGCGGCTGATGAGGAGTTCGCTGTTCTGTCTTATGTCGTCCTTCGTAAGGGCGGGGAGCCGGGCGAACTCCTCCCGGGACGTGACGTCGTCAGGCGTCATGCCGGCGGCATCGAACCGTCGGCGGTAGAACGTGTTGTGGGCATATACGAAGTCGAGCAGCCGTTTGACTGCCTGCCACTGGTCGGCCCGGATTTGCTCCGGCGTAAAATACTGCGAACGCATCAGGTTTCGTATAATCGGCCCGTTGCGGATTCCCCAGCGGCGGTTATAGGCCGGAATGAAAACGTGTCGGGCGAGGGTACCTGGCAGATCCATCACGCCTCCACCTGGCGCGCCGTCGCGCCGGACGCCAATGCTGCGAGCGCCACCGTGAGAGCCGCCACCATGTACCAGGTGTACCGGTAGAGGTTGTGGCCGAACATGCCGGAGATAAGAAGGGCAAAGATGACAATGAGGAAGGCCTTGCTGAAAAGCGGAATCCATTGCATCGACTCGGGCAACTCCTCTCGTGTCAGCCGGCGCAAACGCTTCACAACGGCAAAGACAAAGTAGAACCAGGCGGCGAATCCGAGAATGCCGGTGGTCGCCAGCACTTCGATGTACAGGTTATGGGACTGCATCCACTGGGCGCGCCCGAACCTGCCCGAGGCGTTGGCCCAGGCGAACGCGCCTGCGCCCACCCCGAGGATGGGGTGCTCGGGAACCATGCGCAGCCCGGCCTGCCAGATCTCCCAGCGGCCGGAAGAGACGTCGTTGATATCTTCGCCCAACTCGGTAAACCGGGCGTAGCGGGCCTGGTATTGCTCGGGCAGCGCGAACCAGGCGGCCACCAGAAGCAGCACAGCCGCTGAGTAGTTCAGCAGCTTTTGCCTGGAGAAGGCCAGGCCGCCGAACAGGACGCCGAAAAAGGCCAGCAGGCCGCTGCGCGAGGCCGTGATCATCATCAGGTAGGTCATGAACAGCGACAACACGGCCATGCCGACCTTGGCCAGGGCGTGACGATAGTAGAGCGCCGCCGCGACGCAGATCGGTATCGAAGACACAAGCGTTGCCCCGAACGCGTTGGGGTCCTCGGAAATAGACGTCCTACCGGACAGGCGATCGACGTTCATCGTGTGGATGAATTCCCCGGAAAGGTACAGCCTGAAGGCGTCCAGCGCAATGTAGGTGATGAGGATGACGAACGCCGATACGAACGTCATGAACCGCTTTCGAGAATCGACGATCGAGATTATCAGGTAGGCGAAGACGAGAAGCTTCAGGAAGCGGACGCAGTGGTCCTTGGTCTGCGTCATCTCGTACGAGGTGAACAGCGACAGGGCCATGACGGCCAGAATGGCTACCATCGAAAGAGTTATCTTGTCGCTCGGGAACGTAACCTTTCCTTCTCGCAGCTTCTGGCGGACAACAACGCTGATAACTGCGAAGACGCCCACGAGCAGTTCCAGGCGCAGGGGGGCGATTGACGGGTACACTTCGCCGGGGCGAAGCAGGAAGAGAGCCAGGTAGATCAGAAGCCCCCACATGGGGTACTTGAGGATCAGGGCAAGATTGACGAGGCCGGCGACGGCCACCATGATGAAGAGGGGGTCGACGAACACCGAGGCGAGCCCGGCGGCGACGGCGAACAGCAGGAGGAGGCCCCAGCCAATATGCCGATAGGTGACCGCCTGTCTGCTAATCCGCTCCATATTCTCTACCAACAACCGGCGTTGTCATGCGGCCGGCCGGGTTTGCCCGGCGCTCGGCACGCATGATCGGCAGTGCCCGAAAGCGGCGCCCGGGGGCCTCACGAGTTCCGCCCCGGTTGCTTGCGACCGACAAACAGCAGGTACGGACTGAAGAGAAAGCTCTCGAAACCGCCCCTGGGCACGACCAGGTACAGCATGATATCGACCAGCCGCTGAAATTTCAACAGGAGCTTCATGAGCAGGAGCTTGACCGGCGTCTTGTTGGGGCCGTAAATCAACCCGAGATTGAGCGTGCCGATGTACTTGCACACAACGACGTCGACCGACCCGTCCCGAAAGTATGACAGCAGTTTCTTCTTGCGCATGATAGCCAGGTTGTGGGCTTTCAGCGTATGCGGGGCGAAGAACCTGATAAGCGCGTAGTTGAACCACCTGAAGTTGGGCACGGCAATCGACAGCGTACCGCCCGGTTTGAGCAGGTCGAGGTGTTTGGCGATAACGTCAGCCGTGTCGTCGAAGTGCTCGATGAATCCGTTCGACATCACGATGTCGAAATGCTCACGGTAAGCGGCCTGGAAAGCGTCGTCGAAAAAGTCGGACTGAATCACGTTGTCGGCGCTGATCCCGTTCCCCTCGAAGAGGGCGCGATTCTGGTCGGCTCCGATTTGCGTGTACTCCACGCCGTACGGGACGTGGCCGAAATTCCGGTGAAGCCTGAGCAGCTTGTCGCCGGGGGCGCTGCCGATCTCGACCAGCTTCAGGTCGCCTTTCGGCAAGTACTTCGCGCACGCTACGTCGAACGCCAGGTGAGCGGCGTAGCCCCGCTCAATACCCGGAAAGAGCCTGTCCCTGATCCGCCGTTTCCCGGACGGCGGCTGGTCCGGGCGTTTGCCGTCGGTCGCGCTCTGCATGCTTTGCCAGTACCGACTGTCTGTCAGCCGCTTGTTTTTCATCGTTTGCGAATGGCTTCCCCGGATAGTCGACTCGTCAGTTGCGAGTTGATCGTCGTTGTCGCAATGGGTTCTGCGATTCTATGATGTAACCTACCATATGAAATCCGGTTTTGGAACCGTTTTTTCTTCCCTGCACGGTTGTGACGCCGCGCCGACTTCAACGTTGTCGCGTCCGTAGAAACGCCGGCAGCCTGGCGGCCAACCCGGCTCTGGTGTCGCGGTCAAGCACCCGCCACCAGAAACCCAGCAGGAGAGCGGCGCAAAGCACGGCCACCTTGGCCACGAGACCAAACCAGCCCCAGGCCGGAAGGTATTCCCTGGTGAGAAAGGCCGGCGGCACCGTAAACACGAGCGCCGTAAGCGCCATTTTCCCCGAGTTATAGTAAAATGATCGCAGGCTGCCCTGAATGATACGGTGGAACACATAGGGGAAAACGAACGCATATATGATGAATTGCGGGATGATCGTCCCCAGTGCCACGCCGTACACGCCCAGCGGTTTTACGAGGATGACGCTCAGCACGATGTTGCCGACGGCCTCGGCCGTCAGAACGTAGAGCAGCGGCTTGTGGCGCGAGATGCCGAGCAGAACGGAGTTGGCCATGAACTGCGGAAGGTACACGCAGGCGGGGACGATCAGAATCCACAGCACGTTGACCGTCACCTGGAAATCCCTGCCCATCCACAGGTAGATGAACTGCCCGCCGAAAAACAGCACGGCCACACCGATGCCGGTGCACAGGTAGTACAGGTAGTTGGAGAGCCTGTTGAACAGGGCGGCAATCTCCTTGAGGTTGCTGGTCGTGTCAAGGTGGCTGATGGCCGGCACCAGCGGTATGGCGATAGCGCCGATCATCGTGCGCAGGTAGTTTATCATCATACCCGCAATGCTGTAGTAGGTGACGTCGGTCGAGGTCAGGAAAATGCCGATGACCACGTTCTGCGTGTTGAATATCACCATCCAGGCAATGACGATGAGGAAACTGATGATGCCGTACCCGAGAAGTTCGCGGATACAGGATTTGCTGACGTAGCTCAGGCGGTACGCAACCTCCGGCACAATGCGCTTCTGGGCCACGCGCCTGGCCACGAACTGAAGAAACGATACGGCCAAGGTAATGACAGCCATGGCCACCAGCCCGTAACCGCGGCGGATGAAGAACACGATGACAAGGGCCGTGACTATCGCGGCGGTGACGTCGATGGCATTGCCGACGTCGTACCGGTGGAAAGGCCCCAGGGACGCGCTCGTGAGGAAGTAGAACCGTACGGCCTGGTTCAGGCCGACCACCATCAGAACGATCTGCATCACGCGCACGAGCTCGGGCGCAACGTTGAAGACCCCGACGAGGAAGAGCGCTATCAGCACCGTCACAACGATGACCAGCGACCCGGAAGCGGTGTAAACGACGTTGCTGGAGTTCAGGACGGTATTGAGGCCTTCGTAATCCTTCACGGCGTAGTATTTCGGGATGTACCGGGCGAGGCTCTGCCTGAGGCCGGCGTCAAGGAAGCCCGTGTAGGCGACGACCGACAGCACCAGCGCCCATATGCCGTACTGCTCCTTGCCGAGGTTGTGCACCAGGAAAGGATTCATGAAGAAGGCGATAGCGATGGTGGTGAGGGTCAGGGCCCAGTTGGAGAAAATGTTGCGCGCTAACGCCTGAATCGGGCTTATCATGACAGTCTGTGCAAAATCCTCTGGATAGCGATCTTGCCAAGGTAAAGATCGACGTCAAACTTGTTGGCGCCCCAGATGGACAGGCGCGGTATCTGGCACCTGCCGGCGGCGTCCATGGGGTAGCGGCACGTGCCGGGCCGGCCCGTGAAGCCGGCGCGGTAACCGGCGTTCACTACGAGTCCGACCATGTCGCCGTCGAAGGAGTTGGCCGGGTAACAGACCGTCTCGATGCTTCTGCCGAGCCGCGTTTCCAGTTCAGTTTTGGAATCCACCAGTTCTCTCTCGGCCTCCCGGGCACTGAGTTGGGTGAGCTTTCGGTGTGACACGCCGTGCGACTGTATACGCACACCTTCAGCCAGCAGCGCCCGCAGTTCGGCCCAGCCCATGCACCGAATACCGAGCGTATATTCTCCACCGTCGTGCCTTTCGAGCGCGCTGATGACACCGTTGATGGTGTCGCAATCCAGTGAATCAAGGGTATCGACGAGCTGCTGGCACGTCCTGCGCTTTTCCTTCTCGCTGGATAGGGACGAGTGCCTGACGATCTCCCGGACGCGCTCGGGAAACCCGTCTATATCACCTTGCAGGGCCGACCAGCCGTCCGGGCCCATGTTGTGCAAAGAGTTCGATACACGGAGGTGCCAGAAATGCCTGTCGGTGTCCACGAAGGCGGTGGGGACGAACATGACGGAGGGGCAACCGTGCCGGCGCAGAACCGGGAGGGCGTACTTCACGAAGTCGGAATCGCCGTCGTCAAAGGTCAGCAGGGCCGAATGCTCGCGCAGTTGCTTCTCACCGGAGATTACGGCCAGGAACTCGTCCAGGTCGATGACCTTGAAGTACTTACAGAGTCGGCCGAGCTGGGTTTCGAAAACCCGGTCATCGAGTCCCCGGTCGTAATTGAGGTAATGCCGTCGGGAGGACTCCGTGTCCGTAATTCTGTGAAAGGTAAAGACTACCAGCAGCTTCTGCCTGGTCCTGAGGCGGCAAACACAGAAGCAGAGCTTCCAGATCTTCAGATAAAAGGCCAGGTGCGTAACGATGTTCTTTACGAGCCCGCTCATGAATGTCCCCCCGGTCTACCGTATGTCTTCCACGACGATCATCGCCGGCCTTCCCTGTCGCCCTGCACAAACCGAGCCGGCTGCGGGCCTGCACGTCTCATGCGTCCGCATCATTGTCGCCGTCAAGATAGTGCCAGTTGTTCGCGTCCATGACCGCCGCCGCGTGCGGCAGAGTCGGGTCTATGTGCACGACGATTTTTCTGTTATCGGCCCTGGGCGAAAAGCCGTACCGTTTGAACGTGTCCACTATGGTCCTGTCGCCGAAATAGCAGAGCGTGATCGTGTCAGCGTTTTGCATCCTCTGGTAGCGGATAAATTCTGAGAGCAGCGCGTTGAGCACGTCTGGTGAGCGCATGGAAAAAAGGTCGGCAATGTGGATGTTGTTCCCGTGAATCGTGTGATAGACGATGTATGCCACAACTGCGCCGGTCGATTCAGCGGTGAGAGCGAACACGGAGAACGACTTGTACGGGCAGGCGGCGAATCGCCAGTTGAGGAAACTGCTCGTTCTCTCTCCGATGATGGCGTAGTGCGGCGAGGCCTCCCGCCAGAGGTCATCGAAGCGGCCGTCGAACTCACGGAGAATCTCGAACGTGTATTGGGTACTGCCCTTGTAGCGCGTGTCCGGTGACACCAGTTTGAGCGTCCAGTCGACGAGACCCGACGCGGCCCGCGTAAGGAAGCCGAGCCTGAGATACTTACGGATGTATTCTCGGGACCGCAGGATTTTGACCATCCTCACGGTTCTTCCCACGATCCGGAAGCCTACGGCCTGAGCGACTCTCTCGGAAACCACGTTCGCTGTTGCGTACAGGAAGGCCAGCCCAAGTTGCCCATACTCGGTGATGAGCACCTTCTGGAGCATTTTCGCGGTTCCATGTCCTCTGCAGACCGTGCTCACTGCCAGATCGCCGGCAATTCCGCTTAGCTTCGGTTTGCCGTGGATCAGCATCTGCCTGGGGAAGACGGCGCTGGCTCCGATCACGGAGTCGTCCTCGGGGTCTCGCGCAATCCAACAGCCGGCCTGCCCGCGCGGATTGTTCTCGTAAAAGAGGTCGTACTTCTGCTCCTGCCAGCCGGGAAAGTGCCGCTTCCAGAAGTTGATATAGTCCCGCTTGTCCTTATGCAGGTCTGCTCTGTAGATTGGGTAACTCATATCGCTGTGCTCAGCCGGTTCGGCCCTTGGGTGTTGTGGTTATGTCACCATCACACAATAGTAACATTATTCCTCGGCACACGAATAGAAACCTTGAGCGAGGACTTCCCCTCGGCAAGGTTCTTCACGTGAGAGAACCTGACAAACAGTATTTTCGCGTATGTGATATATAGGAACGGGCTCAGGCCGAGTTTCGTGTGAATCGAGAATGAATGATTGTTGGTGAACTCCAGCAGGCCGAAAAAGGCGGTCGCTTGATGATCATGCGCGTACCTTATGCTTGCCGCCAGGGCCGGCATGTAAATACCTTTTCCCCGTGCCTCCGGCACCGTATAGGCCCCGAACATGTAGTAGCCGGCGGGACCGAAATCGTAATCAAACCCCATCCCCCGGACGTAGCAGCGGCCCCAGGCCCCCCAGACCACGGCAACGGGCGGGTCGTCCCCCAGCGACGACAGAAAACACACCGCCCCTGCTTTCAACAGCGATTCAACTTGATCACGCGTCAGGTTTCCGATGCGGTCTATGTCATCTATGTCGGATAGTGTGGCGGTATGTACCTTCACTTCCGGGCTGTATTTTTCTGACAACTCAAAGGACACGGTTCTCACTATCCAGGCTCTGTTGAAGCGAAAGAGCCACGCCGGCAGTTCACCGGCCAGCGTATGCAGGCCGAGCGAAAACTCTCCCCTGGCGAACAGCCTGAGAATTCTGCCGAGGAATCGTATCGGTTTCACGTTCGTGCCTTATTTCAGTCGTATCGGTCGGGGGCGCCGTTCCCTTTGCCGCTTGTCGGAAGATCGTTTTTGCCTGCGGTCGCGGCCGGGTCGATGGCGGGTGCTCCCGTTACGGGCTCAGTCCGGCCGCCCGGTAAATGACGGGCCGTGCGGCGGCGGCCAGGATGGTGTACCCTCTCTCATTGACGTGAACCGGGTCGGTCGAGCAATCGCGGGGAAGGAAGCCGTCGTCATCCTCGATGGCGGCCGCGAAATCGATCAAGTACAGACTGTTTACCTCCGCATATTGTCGGACCCAGGTATTGAAGGCCCTGAGGGAATCAGCCGCGCTGAAGTCGCCGATGTGCGCCTCCGGTTTTCCCGCCGGGATAATCGTGGAAACGACGGGCGTGATGTCGTTGGCCCGGGCCAGTTGGGTCATCATCTCCATCCCGTCCTTCAGGACCGCCAGGGGAAGTTGGGGACGGATATTGATGGAACAGAACTTGATCACCACCGCTCGCGGCCTGAGGTCGACAACGTCGCGCTTGAAGCGCGCGAGCATCTGCGGTACCAGTTGACCACCGACGCCGCGATTGAGTATCGAAACGCGGGGGAAATCGCGCTCGAGGTCCCACCTGGCGGTGATGGAGGCACCGAAAAAAACCACGCGCGTTGAATCAGTCTCTCCCGCTTCAAGGCGTTTTTTGATCCGCTCGTTTTCTTCTGCGTACGGGATTGAGGGGCCGGTCTGCTTCGTGGTTCCGGTCAGCCGTCGCTTGAGTTCACCCAGCGGCGACCCGCCGTACCGGATGAAGTGGAAGAACCCCCATATGGCTACGAGGTTGAGCAGTATCGAACCGACCAGAATGATTTTCCAGAGGTTCTGCATGATTATTTGTCCCCCGCCGCACTGCCGGCGGTGTCGGTCACCTGAAGGCTGACCTTGCGCGCCGGGTTACCCATGACGGTGATGCCGTCCGGCACTTCCTTGTAAACCACGCTGCCGGCGCCGACCGTGCAGCCCGCGCCGACGTCGGCAAGGATCAGCGCGCCCTCGCCGATCCAACTGTTGCCGCCGATATGGATGCACTGGTACTCTTCTCTGACCGCCCCGTCCTGTGCCCGTTCTTCGGGACGCCCGTGCTGATACTTGCCCGAAATGACCGACACCCTCGCGCCGAACAGCACGTTTTCGCCGATGTCCGCGTACCCGATGATCGAATGAGTGCCGACGACCCCCCCGCCACGGATCACCGTGTCGCGGTGGGCCACCATGCTGCCGAACAGAAAGCAGGCATCGGGGGATATTCGGGTGCAGACCGCCCAGTAGAAGGCCAGCCTCAGGTACTGGCCGCACAGCGTGGGGCACAGGGCCAGGAGTTCTTTGCACGAACCGTAGACCCGTTCGGCTTTTCTACCGAAGAGCAGTGCCTCCAGGAGGGTCACGAAGATCAGCGGCGAGGTGAGGACAAGCCCCGTCAGTAAGAGCAATCGTTTGAGTATCAGCTTTACAGTCTGCATGCCTTGCCGGTTCGGTGGCAGGTCTACGTGCCCTCGTTGTAGCGGCGGATGAGATCCTGCACGTCCTGCTCGGTGGCTTTGCCGTCCTTGAAATCCCTGATCATGCGGTCGATGTCCTGCCGGGTGACGGTGCCCGTGTTCTGAACGAGGATATCCTGTGTCGCCTGCCTGATAAAGCCCAGAAGAGTATCCTGAAGGTACTGCGCGCCGTCAGGGTTCAGATGTGATCCATAGGCATATCCTGCCCAGTAGTCTTCGTTCAGGCAGTACCTGTTGGCCGCGCCCGCCGCCGTTTCGCACAGCAGGCGGTACGGGTCGAACTTCCAGACGTTTCTGTAAGCCCCGACGTTGCTATGGGTAAAGAAATCCTCCGAGGCGAACCACGTGGCAAGGTCATAGATGAGTTTTGCGCGGGCCGTATCACCACCGAAATTGTCGCTGTTTGACGTATTCAGGGCCAGCGGTGTGCCCATAATGAGGCAGAAATTCTGCTCTGGGTGGTTGGTCAGGCTGTCGACAAGCTCCCGGTACCAGGTCTTGATGCTGTCGACCTTCTGCTGGGTGGGATCACGCCACAGCCGGTAGGGGTTCTTGATTATGACCATGTCGTAGTCTTCCCACACCGAGTCGGTCGGGGTGTAGTAAATCCAGTGCCCGGTGAACGGGTGCCAGAAGACCGAGTCCTGCTTGCCCGGGACGCGGAACATATCCTCGAGAATAGGACAATCATCGACGGTAGCCATTTGGATGATGTGGTTCCGGTAGGACGGTCCCACCCACTGGTAATCCGCCACGTTCAGGTAGTTGACTTTGGGGCAGTCCTGTCCGTTGTAAGTTGGCACGGTGTCAGAAATCGCGTTGACCCCGGTGCCGTCGTTGTTCATGCTGTAGCTTCTAAAGACAATCCGGGCCGTATCGTTTCCGTAAGTCACCGTTGTCGTGTCCAGCACGTCCTGGATATTTCGGTACTGGCCCCAGGCGTAGCAGTTTTCGACCGCCGATTCGCCTACCGAGTAGTGCGCGAACATGTACGACACTCGCGTCTGGTCGGCCCGGGCCAGGGCAAGTGCGGCCAGCACGAGGAGACCGGATCTGACGAACACCTTCATATCGACAACATCCTGTCTGAGCGAAAGACGAACCGTTCGGGCCGACGGTGGCCGGCCGACCTCCCGCCGCGTCTGGAGCAAGCCGCAGCGCGTCGTCTCGCTCGGTTTTCGGGTATCAATGAATCACCAATCATGGCAAATAGCAACGTTTATCGAAAGTCCACTTCTTTCGGTTTCCGCGCCGCCTGTCGGCAGGGCAGGAGCATCATTTCAAGAGAGTTACTTTTTCCACGAACCGCTGAACGTCGGTTGAAATTCTGTAGAAGTACGTGCCGCTTCCCAGGTTGCCGTCGTTAAGCCACGTGATAGTGCCTTCGTTCTGACCGGCCACGAACGACCTGGAGAATACCTGTTGCCCAAGGATGTTGAATACTTCGAAATGAACCTTCCGGCCGGCCAGGTCCGCTCCTCGGTAAGATATAGTAACCTGCGGATTGAAGGGGTTGGGAAAGGCCAGGCAGACTAGCTGTTGTGTTGATGCTTCGCCGCCGTAGGGGAAATCGTCCTGAATGCCTACGGAGAGGATCACGTCCACCGAAATAGGCCCTGAAGTTGAAAAGAACCCGGCGCTGTTACCGAAAAAAGCGGACGTGTGGAGGGGAAGCACGAAGTTTCCCACGTCCGTGGCGACTATCTTCACTTCGAGCACAACGCTGTCGTCCGGAGAGATCAGGTTATGGATATTCTCGCTGCCGTCGGGCGAATCGAGTACCCAGTGATAGCAGTTCAAGCCCGGAATGACGAGGTTCGGCACGTGGTCGGAGAATCCGTAGTCAATCGTCGCCCCGTTTATCTCGACCGATTGCGCCACAACCTGGAATTCCGGTGGCAGGTTGTCGCTGAAATACAGGCCGCTCAAATCAAAACTCTCGTGGTTGACGAGTACCCGCGTGATAGTCAAGGTGTCGCCGAGCGAGAGCGTGACAGAGCTCGTCAGGTAGTAGTTCTCCACCGCGGCTCCGGCGGGGTAGACGGTCTCCTGCGAGTACAACCCGGCCGGGGCTGCCAGGAATGTCAGCCCTGCAGTCAGAATCAGTCCTGCTCTCATATCGCCTTTATCGACAGCGCGGTGCGTCAAGTAAACCTAAGATCAAGCTGGGACGACTGAAATCAGTCGCCGTTAACTATTTGTCAGTTAAGTGGTTGATGTCTGTCGGGGTTTGGCTGACAAAAGATCGGTGTCTTTATGTCCGGTTTTGTCGAAAGATCACCCGGCTCAATTCCGAATACAATACAAATTTCATGGTTGTTATTAGAATTCTGCCCGGCAGGTATCAGACTGGGTGGTCCCGTGGCCGGATGCACCGGCAGCGGAAATTACCGGGCTACTTTTTTGAGAAAGTCAATTCTGGGCGCGATGCCCAGCACCGGCAGCCCCATTACTTCTTCAACTTCATCGGGCTTCTTGAACGAGGAGTCCAGCAGTTCCACCAGGAAGGCCACGGCGCCGCCTATCATCAGGCCGAGGATAACTCCGAGGATGACAATTTTGCCACGGTTGGGCTTGGTCGGACTCAACGACAGCTTGGCCGGTTCGACGACTCGGTTGCTGGAGAGCGACGCGTCCTGGATCAGCGCCTGGGAGATCGTCGAGCTTTCCTGTTGCCGCTGGAACCGGTCGCGCAGGTCAGTCGTGGCGCTAATCTCTCGATCCAGTTGGGCCAGGCGCGCTTCGTACTCGGGGACGAGGTTTATCCGTGCCGTCAACTCATCCATGGCCGCCTGGACAAACGGCCTGTTCGTTGACAGGTAGTCCAGGCTGGTCCGGATGTTGAAAAGCTCGACGAGCAGCCGTTGTGTCTGCTGGTCGGCGTCGGCATACTGCCGCTGCACCAGCCGCTGGTTTTCCGTCTCTATGGCAGTGAGTATGTTGTTCACTCTGCCATGGTAATTGAGCATCTGGGGACTGTCCCAGGTGTATTTGACTATCAGCTCACCGATCTCCTGCATTTCCTGCCTGAGTTCCCGCCGCTTCTGTGCCTTTTCATCCGAATCGTTCAACGTCAACCGGTCGACGGACAGCCCTTCGACCGTCATAAGCTGATTCAGGATGGTCCGTTCTTCCTCACGCAGGTCATTGATTTCAGTGGTTGTTCGGTCAATCTCGTGGGAGATATCGGCCCGGTTGGCTTCGGAGGCGATGGACTCGCCAAGCTGGACGGCGAGGAACTCTTTTTCCAGGGCGGTCTTATCGGCAAGCTTGTCGGTTAGCTGCCGCTCATACTTCTCCAGTTGAATATCGGAAAAGTCCTGAGAGGAGCGGATCTGCGCCAACTCCTGCTTGACCTTGCCGGCGATGAAGATCTCACCGAGCGCGTTGGCGATATTCCTCGCCTTGACCGGATCGGTGGAGCCCGCGGTTATCTTGACCTGATCATTGGCCGCCCAGGATAGGCGGATGTCTTTCTTGAGCCTGGACTGCAGGACGTTGAGCCGCGCCTGCTCAAGGGTGATATTAGGCTGCCGCTGGACAAAGGCGCGAGCTTGCTTGTCGATGTCGGGTTCGCGGTCCAGTTGCAGGCGCTCGTTGAGAGCCGCCGTATAGCTGCTGGACGTCAGGTAATTGAAAATGCTGTTGAGCTGACTCTGCTTTTCAGCCACTGAAAGCCGCTGCAGGCCCGGTTGTTGGCCGACCAGGCGCTGGATCTCCGTCGTCAGCGGCAGTTGCGGATCGATCTGGATGATCGTCCATGACTCATACTCCGGTGTTATCAGGTACGAGCCACCGAAAGCGACCGCCACCACCATAATAAGGGGAATGACAATGAGCCATTTCCGCTTCCAGAATACGGCCAGGATATCCCTTATATTAAGAGAATCGCGCGAATCCCTGACTTTCATGAACCCTTATCCTCTTGAGCAGGTTGTTGCGGGGTTGTTGCCGGGCAGGCAACAATTCCCCGCCCCTGTTACCATCGGCCGGCGCACCGGTTCCCTTTGTTTTTCTTTTCTTGCGCCTGTCGCAACCGCTGATATATAAGGTAGGATCGGTACCCGAGTAAAGAAATATCATCGCCGCAGGAGGTCAGTTCAGCCGAGGTAAGCCCGGTCCGATAATGGTGGAGACGCCGGCATCGGCGGTCGAGAAGATCCGGCCAGGCGCGTTTTTGCGGTTGTGTTTATGCGCCAATTGGCTATTTTGTTGAGCACCTTAGGCTGAGCACATTCACTACGAGATATAAGGGGAAACGCATCATTGAGGTTTACAAAGGATAGCCTGAGAATAGACGCCGGGCAGGTCGCCGAGGAACTGGGCCGGGTAATCCGGCGGCAGATTCACAAGGATATCAGGAAAAGCGGTGCCGTGGTGGGGATTTCGGGGGGTATAGACTCCTCGGTTTGCGCGGCTCTGTGCGCGAAAACACTCGGTCCGGATCGCGTTATCGGCATAATGATGCCGGATACCGACTCCTCGCCTGAGAGCGAGCAGCTCGCCCGTGAACTGGCGGCGGCGTTCGATTTCGAGACGATCAAGGAGGATATCGGCGGCGGGCTGGACGGTCTTGGATGCTATCGTCGGCGGGATGAGGCCATCAGGCAGGTGTTTCCGGAGTTCGGGGAAGGGTACAAGTCAAAGATCACCATTCCGTCCAACATCCTGGATAAGGACACCTTCAATTTCTTCCAGCTTACGGTCCAGGACCCCGACGGTCGGGTCGAGACGAAGCGGCTGCCGCTAAAGGCCTACCTTCAGGTAGTCGCGGCCTCCAATCTCAAGCAGCGCCTGCGCATGACCACCCTGTACTATCATGCCGAAAAGAGGAACTACGCCGTGGTCGGGACCGGCAACAAGGACGAGCACATGCAGGGGTTCTTCGTAAAGTACGGAGACGGCGGGGCCGATCTCAAGCCGATTGCGCACCTGTTCAAGGTGCAGGTGTTCCAGCTGGCCGAGTACCTTGGCGTCCCGCAGAGCATTGTCAGGCGCACGCCGACAACCGACACATACAGCGCCGACGTTACGCAGGAGGAGTTTTTCTTCGGGCTTGATTTCTACACCATGGATATGCTGTGGTATGCCATGGAGAACAAGGTCCCCCCGGCCGACGCGGCGGCCGTCCTGGGGCTGACCGAAGAACAGGTAAAGAGAGGTTACGCCAACATTACGCGGAAGATCGTAGCTACTGAATACCTCAGGCTGCACCCGCTCGAGGCCGTTTGACGCGGCGGCGGGCGCAAAGGATACGTTACAGCAAAGGAAGAATACGGACACCACATGGCAGCAACGGATATCGACACGGTCCGACAGCAGATACGCGAGTTTGTTTTCGAGACGTTCTTGTTCGGTGACGAGTCGGAGGCGTTCGCCAATGACGACTCGTTCATGGAGAAGGGGATAATAGACTCTACCGGCGTACTCGAACTCACGGCTTTTCTCGAGGAGAGGTACGGCATAACGGTGGACGACGAGGAGATGGTACCCGCCAATCTCGACTCGGTCGATAACCTGGCAGCGTACATCGGCCGCAAGCAGCAGTGATCGCGCCCGCTTGAAACCGCGGGCTGTACCCCGTATCGCACTTCGGAGGAGTTGAAGCCGCAGGCAAACTTGCTCGTGATATGAATGTTATTGACCTGCTGACCAGAACGGCCGCCACATTTCCGGACAAGGCGGCCCTGATACACCAGGAGCAGAGAATCAGCTTCGGGGAACTGTGGTCGGCCGTATCCAGGCTGGCCTCCCGGTTGCAGCAACTCAACCTGGCTCCCGGCAGCCGGGTGGCGATTCTCTTCGAGAACTCCATCGACTACGCGGTATCGTTTTTTGCCGTCTTCGAGTCGGGACTGGTGGCGGTGCCGCTGGACACCTCGCTCGGGCCGGAGAACCACAACTTCATCCTCGCGGATTGCCAGGCCAGCGTGCTGCTGGTCCAGGGTCGCTACCGGCGGCACCTGGGCAGGATCCTCGGCGACAACCTGTCGCTGAGGCTGCTTGTTTCGGACAAGCCGGTTGCGGTGCCGGGCTCCACGGTGGCGGTGGAGACGTTCGAGGAGATCGGCGTCCGGGACGTCAGAGTCGACCCGCCGGCCGTGCCTGAGAGTGCCGGGGACGATACGCACCATCACGAGTTGGCGGCCATTTTCTATACCTCCGGAAGCACCGGCTCCTCCAAGGGCGTCATGTTGTCGCACCTGAACCTGGTCTCAAACACGCTGGCGACGGTGGAGTATTTGCGGCTCACGCCGGACGACTCGGTGCTGGTAATACTGCCCTTCTACTATATCTACGGAAACTCGCTGCTGCTGACGCACGTGGCGGTCGGCGGGACGCTCGTCATCGACAACCGCTTCATGTATCCCGAGGTGGTTCTCGACACCATGGAGCGCGAGGAGGTGACCGGTTTCTCCGGCGTGCCGTCGAACTTCATGATTCTCCTGAACAACTCGACCTTCGCGTCGCGCAAGCTCGAGCATCTCAGGTACTTCACCCAGGCCGGCGGGGCGATGGCCCCGGAGGTGATTCGCAAGCTCATGGATGCCTTCGGGCACAAGGAAATATTCATCATGTACGGCCAGACCGAGGCCGCGCCGCGCGTGACGTGGCTGCCGCCGGAGAAGCTCAGCGAGAAACTCGGGTCGATCGGCATCCCCGTGCCAGGCGTCACGGTGGAAGTCCTGAGCGAGTCGGGACAGACGGTGATTCCGGGCGAGACGGGCGAAATCACGGTGGTGGGCGACAACGTCATGCTGGGCTACTGGAATCAGCCCGAGGAGACGGCCGAGGTGCTGCACGACGGCCGGTTGTACACGGGTGATCTTGCCCGCGTTGACGAAGACGGGTATTTCTACGTCGTTGGGCGCAAGCGGGAGATTATCAAGACCGGCGGGCACCGGGTCAGCGCCAAGGAGATCGAAGAGCGTATCCTGGAACACGAGAAGGTCGCCGAGGCGACGGTTTTCGGCGTCAGGGATGATATCCTGGGCGAGGCCATCAGGGCCGTGGTCGTGCTCAGGCCCGGTTGTCAGGCGGATGAAAAGGAAATCCAGAGCCACTGCCAAAAGAAGCTTGCGGCCCACCAGATTCCGAAACGCGTGCAGTTCATGGACGCCCTGCCCAAGTACCAGTCCGGCAAAGTCAACAAGATGGCGTTGAAGAACCGGGACTCCTGACCCCCGGGATGAACGACAATGTGCGGAATAGCGGGTTACTTTCATCTCGATGGACCGGCACCGCCCGACCGGGAGTTGATCGCGCGCATGGTCAACGTCATCCGGCACCGGGGTCCGGACGAATTCGGCGCCTATTTCGACAACCGCTGCGCCCTGGGCCAGGCGCGTCTCTCCATTATCGATCTTGAGGGCGGCTCGCAGCCGCTGTGCAACGAGGACGGCTCCGTCTGGGTGACGTACAACGGGGAAATCTTCAACTACATCGAGCTTCGCGAGGACCTCACAAAGCGCGGCCACCGTTTTCGCACAACCTCTGATACCGAGGTTATTGTCCACGCCTACGAAGAGTACGGCCGCAACTGCCTGGATTACTTTAACGGCCAGTTCGCTTTTGCCGTATATGATCGTGCGCGGCAATCGTTGCTGCTGGCCCGCGACCGACTGGGCATTCGCCCGGCCTTCTACACCGTGCACGAGGGCTGTTTCTATTTTGCCTCGGAGATAAAATCGATCTTCTGTAACCCGTCCATTCCCCGCCGGCTGGACCTGAAAGCTCTTGACGAGACGTTCACCTGGTGGACCTCGGCGCCTCCGCGGACGATGTTTGAAAACGTCAACGAACTGGAGGCCGGCACGTTCGTGGAGATCCGCCAGGGGCGGCTCAACGAGGGCCGCTACTGGACCATGGCCTTTCCGACCCGGTTTGACTACCACCGGCCGGTGGCGTCCTATGCCGAGGAATTGCACGCCCTCCTGGTTGACTCCGTTCGATTACGGCTGCGGGCCGATGTTCCGGTCGGAGCGTACCTGTCGGGCGGGCTGGACTCGTCGGTGACCACCGCCCTCGTCCGGCATTTCACGAAGGCGCGCCTGGAAACGTTTTCCGTCACGTTTGAGGATAAGGCGTACGATGAATCCTCGTACCAGGTGCAGATGGCCCGGTATCTGGGCACCGACCACCATACCGTGCACTGCACCTACCGCACTATCGCCGACGCCTTTCCCAGCGTCATCTGGCACACCGAACGGCCCTTGGTACGGACTGCCCCGACGCCGCTGTACCTGCTTTCCGGACTGGTCAGGGATCACAACTTCAAGGTCGTGCTGACGGGTGAGGGCTCCGACGAGATCTTGGGCGGCTACGATATTTTCAAAGAGACCCTGATCCGTTCGTTCTGGGCGAAGAACCCCGACTCACCCTGGAGGCCGTCGTTGCTGCGCCGGCTGTACCCGACCCTTCCCGTCTCCGGCGCCCGTGCCCGGTACTACCTCGAGCAGTTCTACAAGGCAGGCCTCGATCAGCCGGACAGCTATCATTTTTCGCACATTCCCCGGATAAACACGACGTCCAAGATCAAGGGCTTTTTCTCGGCGGAGGCAGGGCAAGCAGTGGCCGGCCACGACGCTACGGCCGTTTTTGGGCGAGGGCTGCCGGACGCCTTTTCGAGCTGGCATCACCTTGCCAAAGCGCAGTATCTGGAGGCCAAATCGCTGCTGGCCGGGTACCTGCTGTCGTCGCAGGGGGACCGGGTCTCAGCGGCCAACTCGGTGGAGGGGAGGTTTCCGTTTCTTGACCACCGGGTAGTGGAGTTTGCAGCCACGATCCCGCCGGGCTACAAGATATTCGGTCTCAATGAGAAATACGTGCTCAAGAAGGCCATGGCGGCGGAGTTGCCGGCCAACATCATAGCCCGCGTCAAACAGCCGTACATGGCGCCGGACTCCAACAGTTTTGTTCAGGATGATTCCCCGGACTGGGTCGGCCAGATGCTCTCGGAGTCGACCGTCGCCCGGGCGGGTATCTTTAATCCGGCGGCCGTGGCCAAGCTGGAAAAGAAATGCCGGCGGCAGGCCGGCACGCACCTGTCGTTCAAGGATAATATGTCCTTTGTCGGCATCCTCTCGACCCAATTGCTGGTGCACCGGTTTATAGATAACTTTGCCATGCCCGCCTGTCCCACGCGTGAAGCCTTTGCCGTCTGGCAGGACGACAGCGCGACCGATGCCGCCGGTCAGAGTCGGGGCAAGGCGCGTTGACGGCAGCAGTCCCCGTTATTCTGATCCACCCCGCCCGGTACCGATGTAGGTGAATCCCAGTGAACGGATCTGCTCGGGATCGTAGATGTTACGGGTGTCGTAAAGATTCGGCGTGCGGATCGTCCGTTCGACACGCGTGAAGTCAAGGTCGCGGAACTCGTTCCACTCCGTCACGATAATGACCAGGTCGCTTCCGGCACATGCCGCGTAGGCATCGTCAAAGCACCGGATACCGGGCAGGGCCCGCCCGGCCTCCTGCATGGCCGCCGGATCGTAGGCGTGAACCGCCGCGCCCTCGGCAAGCAGCGCCCCGGCCAGGTACATAGCCGGGGACTCGCGGATGTCGTCGGTGTCCGGCTTGAACGACAATCCGAGAAGCGTCACGGTCCGGCCGTCGAACGCGCCAAGGACCCGGCGGGCTTTCTCGAGTACGATTTTGCGTTGCCGGGCGTTGACGTCAACGATGGCCTCGGCGATCCTGAAGTCGTAAGCGTTGTCGCGGGCGATTCTGACCAGTGACTTGACGTCCTTGGGGAAACACGACCCGCCGAATCCGGGGCCGGGGTGAAGGAACTTGGGTCCGATCCGCCTGTCCATCCCCAGGGCCACGGCCACGTCATAGACGTCGGCGCCGACGCGGTCGCACAGGTTGGCCACTTCGTTCATGAACGAGACCCGCAGGGCCAGCATGGTATTGGCCGCGTACTTGATGAGTTCGGCGGTTTCATTGGTGGTGTTGACGATCGGCTTCTTCAGAAGGTACAGGGGGCGGTACATGTCCCGCATGATGGCCAGGGCACGTTCCGAATCGCAGCCGAGAATGATCCGGTCGGGACGGAGGAAATCGTTCACGGCCGCTCCCTCGCGGAGGAATTCCGGGTTTGAGACGACGTCGAATTCGATATCGCGCTTGAGGTTGTCTTTGATCAGTTGCCGCAGCATACGAGCCGTCCCCACCGGTACCGTTGATTTGATAGCGATTACTTTGTACTCGGTCATGCACGAGGCGATGGCCGTGCCCACTTCCCTGATCTGCGACAGGTCGGCACGCCCCTCGTTGCCTTCAGGTGTACCCACCGCAAGGAGAACGACCAGGGACCGGTCCACCGCCGCTTCGAGGTCGGTTGAGAAGCTCAGCCGGTTGAGCTTGATATTGCGCTGAATGAGTTCGGACAGCCCGGGTTCGTAGATGGGTATGCGGCCGCCGTTGAGCATGTCAATCTTCTGCCGGTCTTTGTCGACACAGGTTACGTTCGTCCCGAAATCCGCCAGGCAGGTTCCGGCCACAAGGCCGACATATCCGGTGCCGACAACGCAGACGTTCATTGTCTCCCTCGCTTTTCGCAGTACCATTGGGTAAACAGTTTCAGCCCGGTGTCAATGGGCGTAGTGGCGCGAAAGCCGAGCAGTTCCCGGGCCCTGGCCGTGTCGGCGAACGTTCGCCGGACGTCGCCCGGGCGGTCCGGCCGGTGGACGATCTTCGCCTTCTTTCCCAGGTAATGTTCTATCTTTTCGACGAGTTCGGCCAGCGACACGGTTTGCGAGCAGCCGAGGTTGATGATCTGGAAATCGTACTCGGCCGTGCGGCCGGCCAGTATGCCGGCAATGATGTCATCGACGTAAGTGTAGTCCCGGCTGGAACGGCCGTCGCCGAATACCGTAATCTCCTCGCCCCGGTATATCCGGTCGGTGAACAGGTGGATGGCCATCTCGGGACGCTGCCGGGGGCCGTAGACCGTGAACAGGCGCAGGCATGCCGTCTTGATTCCGTACAGGTGATGATACGTGAAGGTCATCAGTTCACCGGCTCGCTTGGTCGCAGCATACGGCGAGATCGGCCGGTCCACCGGATCGGATTCACTGAACGGGACTTTCTCGTTATTGCCGTAAACTGAGGATGACGAGGCAAAAATGAGGTGGGAAACGTCATACGTCCGGCAGGCCTCCAGTATGTTCGCGGTCCCGGTCAGGTTAACCTCCTGGTACAAAGAAGGGTTTTGGATCGACGGCTGCACTCCGGCCATGGCGGCAAGATGAATGACCTGCCGGAAGCCGCCGGCCCGAAAGGTCGCGTTTACCAGCTCCCGGTCCCGGATATCACCTTCGACCAGGGTGTAATGGCCGTAATCCAGATGGGCGGCCATGTTGGTTCGCTTGACGGCGGGATCGTAGAAATCGTTGAAATTATCAAGCACCGTGACGGATTCGCCGTCCGCCAGGAGACGATCTACAAGGTGAGACCCGATAAAGCCGGCACCGCCGGTGACCAGTACGCCAGATGACATCTATGAAGCCTTCCGCCCGAAATGAGAGGCAAATCTAAAGGACTCTCACCGGCTTGTCAATCGGTAATGGCGGCACGGGCCGCGTTACTGGCACACGGGGGTCGGGGAGAAGTCTGAGAACAAGTAATCGATGAGCACCCCCAGGTCGCTGATGTCGACAATGCCGGCGGTGTCTGAGTCAAGGTTGGCCTCGGCGGGGCAGCAAAGGGGCGGGTGGCTGATGAAAAGGTAATCAATAAGGGTCGTCAGATCTCCCACATCGATGACGTGTTTCGGGTCGCAGTCTATATTGCCGGTCAACCCGATACAGCAGGACGGGTCGGGGAGGAACCGGACGGCCACGGGTTCGCCGGTCGCGAAGAAACCGGTCCGGCCGTTCCAGAAGACGGTCGTGTGAAAGGGCAATTGGTAATTACCCGGCAATGTGCTGGTGATTCTCATTTCAAGGCGCACGGTATCCCCCGTGCCGACGTCACCTGAACCCATGCCGGGATCGCCCGGATCATCGACAACCCAGTACCACGTGGTGAAGCCGCTGATAATCGGGTTACCCGCAGCGCGTTGCATCGAGTGTGCTATATCCGTGCCGTTTCGCGTGAGTGAACTGGAGACAATCGTGAACCGGGGGGACAGGTTATCGGAGAAGTACAGCCCGCTGAGGGTAAACGCCTCGCCGTTCGTGAGAATCCGTGCGATCACGAGCGTATCGCCGACCTCCAGCAGCGAAGCGCTGAGCTCGTACCGATGCGAGAGGTTATACCCCGGCGGATGGATTTGCTCGCCTGTCTGCAGGCTCCCCGCCGAGGCACACTGTGCGATCAGCACGAGAACAGGTAACAACATCTTCAACAGCGCTCTCATCATTTATTAAGCGAACACCCGGCCGGTCGTGCCGGTTCCCGTAGGCGCGTGTGACGCGATGAAGCCGTGTGAAGGCGAGCCGTCTGACGGACCCATGGCCGCGAGCTGCCGTCCTTCAGCTGCCCGGTCGGTCAAGCTAAGTTGTTGGCATAAAAGGCGGGTTAGTCCGTGGTGGGGGTGTGTGCAGAGTGATCAGACGGCGCCGGCCGTGCGTCGAGGCTATCTACGCGGGCCTTGACTTCACACGCGGCGAGCGGCCGATCAGGGCGCGAATCAATTCGCTTAGAAAGCCGTAGCCGAGTCCCAGGTGAATGGCAGGGTATATCAGGAGCCCGAGCGGCAGATAAACCAGGCCGTTCCTGACGGCCACCGATGCGGACGCGGCCAGGACGATCAGCAGGTACAGCCCGTACAGGAGAAGAAAGAGATATCCGAACGGGCGGAGAACAATGGAGAGCAGGGGGAGCGCTACCAGTCCGGCTGTAAACAGCACCGGGATCAGGGTCCCCGGTGACAGGGTTTCCGGGTGCTTTCGGGCCAGCCGCATGCGTCCGGTCCCGTACCGGGCCATCTGGCGGAACAGGGCCGACAGTGAGGATCTCGGGTAGTAAAACACCGCCAGTTTCAGGGAGGTGAAGGCCTTAAAACCGGCCTTTGCCACGCGGTAGTTGAATTCGTAGTCCTCGCTGGCGTCAAAGTGCTCATCGAAATAGCCGACCTTCTCAAACACTTCCCGCCTGTACGTGGCGCCCGCGCTGGTCGGATCGACAAGGCACTCCCGGTCAAGATAAATGGTCGAATCCAGCCCGTGCCCGATGGCTGATTTCCTTGCCAGCGAGACCGCCTTCTGAAAGACATTGTTGTGCGGGGTGTCCAGAAACTGCGGCCGGCTGAGGACTGAAACCTCCTTCTCGCCGAGCAACCGGGCGACGTTCTTCAGGAGCTGATCATTGTCGATATACGTGTGGCCGTCGATGTAGGTGATGATGTCGCCAGTGGCGTTTCGGGCGCCGATGTTGCGGGCCGCCGATGACAGGCGTTTCGCGTTGTGCAGCAGCTTCACGCGCGGGTCGGCAGCGGCGATTTGCCGGACCACCTCGGCGGTGCCGTCGTCCGAGTCACCGTCAACGACGAGCACCTCAAGCCGGTCCTGCGGGTAGTCCTGCTCCAGCACGTAACGGACCGTCTGCGCAATGAATTTCTCCTCATTCCGTATGGGAACAACAACCGTGATTGTGGGGTAATCATCCACTGCCGGGTTCCTTTTGAGAGACCGATCCTCGACGCCGACAGTTGGCAGCCGCCGGGCGTGATTATAGTAAAGCCCTCCCACCACGGGTGGTCAAGCAGATAGTTGATGCTGCGGCGCTTCCCGGTGACGGGCCGATTGAGGCGTTTGACTTCTGGCGGAAAACCGGTATTTTCCCTGGCACGTGCTGATGCCGGGAGACCTCGCCGGTCGCCCGGATGACCGCCACCTTAGCGAGGGCTGCCGTGTACCGGTTATTTGTGGCCATAGATTTTCCCGCGTGGATCAACGAGCAGCTCAGGGCGATCTGTTTCGGTTTGCCGAGGGTGCGGTGGGTGACGGAAAGCCAGATGCACCTGACTCTTCGTTTCATAGGCGAGGTCGACGGCGGCGTATTCCGTGACGTCCAGGAGGCGCTCCAGTCGATTGAAGCAGAGCCGTTTTCGGTAACGCTTCAGGGGCTGGGCTTTTTCCCTCCCCGGCGGAACCCAGAGATTCTGTGGGTGGGGGTCGCTTCTAACCCGGTGCTGGTTCGCCTTCGTAACAAAGTCGAATCCACCCTGGTGCGCTCCGGCCTGGCGCCTGAAGGGCGCAAGTTCTCGGCTCACGTGAGGATTGCCACGATTAAAGACACTCCGGCCGGGCGTTTGGCGCAGTATCTTGCGGTCAACAACCTGTTCAAAACTGATCCGTTCAGGGTTGACCGCTTTTCCCTTTACTCCAGTTACCTGGCTTCAGAGGGTGCTATCCATAACCAGGAGGCGGTTTACGAATTGCGCGGCAGGAGGAGCCTGAAGGAATGAAGAGCTTGCGTAAGGAACTGTGGTTCAGCACTCCCACTCGACGAGCCTTTGTGAACATCACCCCCGAGGTCGATAAGTGCGTCAGTGAAAGCGGAGTGCAGGAGGGACTGGTCCTGGTAAACGCCATGCACATCACGGCCTCGGTGTTTATCAACGATGACGAGAAAGGCCTGCACGAGGATTACGAGGCGTGGCTCGAGCAACTTGCGCCCCATGAGCCGGTATCGCGGTACCGGCACAACCTGACCGGCGAGGACAACGGCGACGCCCACCTCAAGCGGCAGGTGATGGGCCGCGAAGTGGTGGTCGCGATCACGGGCGGCGAACTCGACTTCGGTCCCTGGGAGCAGATATTTTACGGGGAATTCGACGGCCGCCGTCGTAAGCGCGTACTGGTGAAGATAATCGGAGAATAGCGAGGAAGCGCCGGCAGAGCTCCCTCGGCGCTGCCGGCGTGAATTCGAAACCGGTAAGTAAGGCAGTAACCACACAGGAAAACCTACCATGATTTTCAGAAAACTACACCGGCCGGCCTGGCTGGGCCTGGTGGTCTCGTGTCTGCTCGCGATCGCTCTGTTACGGGCGGAGCAGTTGACGCCTCCGGCGGCTAAAACCGAACTCACGGCTGACACCATCTTCGATACCGTCCTTACGGACGAGTACTCCTGGTTGCGGGGTAAGGAGAAACCGGAAGTAATCGACTACCTGAAGGCCGAAAACGCATACACGGCAGCGGTCATGAAACACACCGAACCGCTCCAGGAAAAGCTGTACGCGGAGATGAAGGCCCGTATCAAGGAAACCGACCTGTCCGTTCCCGTCAGACACGGCGACTTTTACTACTACGATCGCATGGAAGAAGGCAAGCAGTATCGGATTTACTGCCGCAAGAAGGGTTCGCTTGACGCTCAGGAGCAGGTGCTTCTGGACGTCAATGTGCTTGCCGAAGGCAAGTACTTCATGGATATCGGGCCGTACGCTGTCAGTCCTGACCACTCGCTCCTGGCCTACGGCACGGACGACGACGGCTCTGAACGGTATAGCCTGCGGATCAAGGACCTTGATTCGGGCGAGCTTTACCCGGACGCCATCGAAAACGTCACCAGCGACGTGGTTTGGGCCAACGACAACCAAACGTTGTTCTACACGGTACCGGACGACGCCTGGCGGCCGTACCGTCTGTACCGGCACCGGCTCGGGGCAGATCCTTCTGAAGACACGCTCGTTTATGAGGAGGATGACGACGCCTTCTGGCTGGGCATCGAAAGGACCAAGTCCGACGTATACCTGCTGCTGGAGGCGGGAAGCCAGACCTCGACGGAGATACGCTTTCTCAGGGCGGATGATCCGTACGGCCGGTTTCGACTGATTCATCCCCGGCAACCCAAAATGGAATACGGCGCAGCGCACCACGGTGACCGTTTTTACATCTGGACAAATGAGGAGGCCACGAACTTCAAGCTCCTTTCGGCGCCGGTTGATGATCCCCGAAAAGAAAACTGGGTAGAACTGATCCCCCACCGTGACAGCGTCAAGATTGACGGCGTCGAGATGTTCGCTGACTTCATGGTCGTCTACGAACGCAAGAACGGTTTGAAGGCCATGCGCGTGACGGACCTTGCGGCCGACGAGACTCACTACGTGACGTTTCCCGAGCCGGTGTATACTTTCTACGGTCACGACAATCCTGAATTCAGGAGCGAGACCGTGCGCCTGACCTATACGTCACTGATTACCCCGAATTCAATCTACGACTACAACATGCGCACCAGGGAGCGGGAGCTCAAGAAGCGGAAGGAGGTGTTGGGTGGGTACGATCCCGGTGCCTACGAGTCGAAACGTCTTTTCGCCACGACGTGCGACAGCACGCGTGTCCCCATCTCCCTGGTTTACCGGAAGGGCCTGGTCACGGACGGCGACAATCCGACCCTTCTGTACGGTTACGGGGCGTACGGGATAAGCATGGATCCGTGGTTTTCGACCAATCGCATCAGCTATCTTGACCGGGGGTTTGTCTGGGCCGTTGCCCACGTTCGCGGTGGCGGGGAGATGGGGCGGCGGTGGTACGAGGACGGCCGGTTGTTGAACAAGAAGAACACGTTCACCGACTTCATCGCCTGTGCCGAATACTTGATCGAGCAGAAGTACACGCGACCGGAGAAGCTTGCGGTCGCGGGCGGAAGCGCGGGCGGCTTGTTGATCGGCGCGGTTGTGAACGTGCGATCCGATCTGTTTCAGGCGGTGGTGGCCGACGTTCCGTTCGTCGACATCATGAACACGATGCTGGATGAATCGATTCCGCTGACGGTTATCGAGTATGATGAATGGGGCAACCCGAACGTCGAGGAGTATTTCCGGTACATGTTGTCTTACTCTCCGTACGACAACGTGCGGCCGAAAAACTACCCGAATCTGCTGATAACGGCCGGGATCAACGACACTCGCGTCCACTACTGGGAACCGGCCAAGTGGACGGCCAGGCTGCGCGCCGTGAACACCGGGTCCAACCGCCTTCTGCTGAAGACAAACATGGGAGCCGGCCACAGCGGCGCTTCGGGCAGGTACGACTACTTGAGAGAGATTGCCTTCGAATACGCCTTCGTACTTGACTGCCTCGGCATCACTGAGTGAGATCAACAACGGCGATCGTAACGAAATACGCCCGGCTTCGGCCGGGCGTATTTTTCTCGTCTATGCGGGCGTACGGCAGCCGGGGCGGGGTCGTTACGTCTCCGCCCGCTGCACCTCCAGCGAGACGGAGAGGCGGCTCGGACCGTCGGTGTCAACCGTCACCGGCACGAGGATTCGCACATTGTCGAGCAGACAGACACTTGACTCGCCTTGGCAGTAGTACACGACGGCTTCAAGCGTCAGATCGCTCGTTCCGCTTGCTGTTCGGGCAGGCAGGCTGAAGGGAAAGCTGATGGTTTCCCCGTCGTTGCGGGCGAATTGAACGACATCCTCGTCGCTGGACTGCCAGTGAAGAAGGGTAGGTGCTCCCGGGGCCAGTTTGCAGCCGCCCGGCAGGTTCACATCGACCGTAATTTCCGCGCTTCCCGCGCGCAGCCGGTGGGGAGCCAGCCGGACTATCCGACCCGCGAACCGGGGCGATGACGGGCGCTCGAATCGTTCCAGTCCGGTAAGGACCAGCGTCCGCACCTGCCTGCTTTCCATGTTCAATACGCGTATCTGATGGTTATTGGCGTCGGCGATAAACAGCTCGTCATCCAGAGTTGTGATGCCGCTCGGTTCATTGAAGCGTGCCTCGTCGGCGGGACCGTCGGTCAGACCGTGCTCACCGGTGCCCGCATATGTAGTACTGGTTCGAGTCTCCGGGTCGACGACCTTGACTCTGGCATTGTAGGTGTCAGCGACGTAGAGGAGCCCGTCCTTATATACGACACCAAGGGGGTGCTGGAGCCGCGCCTCTTCCCAGCCACCGTCGACATCACCGAACTCGAAGAGGGCATGGCCGATAATCGTTTCCACAGTGCCATCGGGTGCAATTGAGGCTGACCGTATGGATGAGACTTCACTGTCAGCGAAGTACAATTTCGTGCCGTCCGTCGTAATGCCGCTGGGTTGAGCCAGGGCGGCGTCCGGCAACGGCCCGTCAAGGCGATCCTCGCGGCCTGAGCCGGCGTGCGGCGCTGCTTCCATGGTGTGCAAGTCAGCCACCCAGATTTGATGCGGTCCGGCCATGGCAATAAACAGCTTGCCATCGTGCGCCACGAGATCCCACGGTGAGTTCAGGGCGACCCCGGTGGCGATCCCTCCGACATTTGACCGTCGGGCCTGTTTGCCGGTTCCCAGTACGGTGCGGACTGTTCGCTTTTTCAGATCCGCCGCACGGATAAGGTGGTTTTCCGTGTCGGCAATATACAGAATGTCGCCGACGAGACAGGTCCCCTGTGGGTGGAAGAACGCGGCCTCTTCAAAGGTGCCGTCTCCTGACCCGTTGGAGCCGCTGCCAATGACATCGGCCACCGCACCGGTCCTGTCCGCCACAATGATGCGGTTGTGATTGGAATCGCTTATGAAGAGCCGTTTGCCTCGTGTGTCGGCCTTGACTTTGCCGGGGAAAAGCAGGGCTGTCGGCTCCGTGCCTTCGCCGACGGACAACGGCTCCATTGCGCTCCGTTTCAGTTCGCCTTTCCTGTCGAAGTATTCGACAGCGCGGGCGATGATCCCGTCAAAAGCGTCAAAGACTCCCTCGCCGGAGTGCGAGCCAATGATCCTGCCGTTCGGGTTGATCAAGACCAGCGTCGGCCAGGCACGTGCGCCGTAGCTGTTCCATATCTCGAATCGGTAATCGTTGACTACCGGGTGCGCGATTTCATAGCGTAAGATTGCCTGCCGGATCTGCTCCGTGTCCTGTTCGTTGGCGAACTTGGCGGAATGAACACCGATTACCACCAGTTCGTCGTTGTATTTCTCTTCCAGTTTTCGCAGGTCGGGCAGCACATGCATACAGTTGATGCAGCAAAACGTCCAGAAATCCAGAAGGACCACCTTGCCGCGAAGCTGCTTGAGAGTCAGGGGGTGGTCGGTATTAACCCATTGAAGGTGCGTCGGGAATTCCGGGGCGGTAACGAGCCCTTCCAACTGCTTGTCTGTCATAAACGCGTCTCCGGGGTCTGACTGCTGCTGGGTATGGCCGCCGGTGCACGAGAGAGTTACGATCAGCACCATCCACGCCGGCGCGTACAAGAACCATCGCAGTGTTACAAATCTACCCATGTGTTTCGCTCCAGTGGTTAGGCAGTCCGTAGCCACTGTAATCGGTGCGGGGTCAGATTTGTTCCCTGTCAGGCAGAAGAACGGCCAGGGCGGCGCCCACAATACCGGCATCGTTGCCCATTCGAGCCGGCACGACGTCCGGTTTGACCGTCAGGTACGGTTTGAAGCGGTCGAAATTCTCGCTCACGCCGCCACCGATGATAATCAGATCGGGTGAGATCAGCTTGTCCATCTCCTGAAGGTACAGGTTCACGCGGGTACCCCAGTCTTCCCAGGAGAGGTCGTCGCTTACCCGGATAGACCCGGCGGCCAGGGCTTCGCCCTCGATCCCCTGCGGCAGGTAGACGTGTCCGAACTCGGTGTTGGGGAACAGTCGTCCGTTGTGAAAGAAAGCGCTGCCGATCCCGGTGCCGAGCGTAATCATAAGCACGGTGCCCCCGGCGGCGTGGTTGCGAGTCCGTCCGGCGCCGAAATGCATCTCGGCCAAACCGGCGGCATCAGCGTCGTTGATCACAACCACCGGGCCGCCGGTCAGTGCGGTTAGTTTCTGACGCACGTTTACGTTCAGCCAGGCGCTCGAGACGTTGGCCGCGGAATTCGCTACGCCGTCCCTGACCACTCCCGGGTAGCCGCAGCCGAGGGGTCCGGACCAACCGAAATGGGCCAGTGTCTCGCTTATGGTGGCCATGACGGTTTCGGGTGTCGAGCTTTCGGTGAGCGGCACGCGATACGGTGCGGCCGACAGGGTGCCGGTTCGGACGTCAACCGGTGCGGCCCTGGTTCCGCTGCCGCCGATGTCGACTCCGAGGACACGTGAAAGCAGTGAGTTGTTTGTTTTCATTCTAATCCTATGCGCCTTGCTCCGCATACAAAAAACGGTCACCCGGGAAGGTGACCGTCTGCCGTCATTGGCCGGGTCAGCCTTCGCCCCGCGAGAGTTGACTCTCCATCATGAGCAGTTGTCCGGGCGTTTCGCACTTCTGAACCAGTTCCAGCATCGCCGTAATCGTCGACACTTCCTCCACCTGTTCTTCGACCTTCCAGTCGATGAACTTGCGAGTGGCGTGGTCGTTCTCGGCCACGGCCAAATCGACAATCTCGTGCACCTGCTTGGTTACTTTCAGTTCGTGCTGCTGTGCCGCCTTGATGATCTCCTCGACCGACGCGTACTTCGCCTTGGGTTCGGGCAGTGGCTGGAGAATTACTTCCGCTCCCTGGTCGAGCAGGTAGCCGGCAATCTTCGTGGCATGCCCCTTCTCCTCGTCCGCCTGGGCGAAGAACCACTGGGCGAAACCCTTGAAGCCCATCGATTCGAAAGAATAGGCCATGGCAAGATATGACCAGAAGGCAAAGAACTCGTTTTTGACCTGCTCGTTCAGGCGAGCGGCCATCTTGTCCGAAATCATCTTCATGAGACCTCTCCGTTTTTGCAGTTGTAAAGCGCGATACTAATTGGATAAACCTTGATTGAGTGAAACAGTTCCTAATTTCCATTCCTTGAGCCGAAAAAGCAAGGACATAATCGAGAAGCGCGGTGGCAGTCGGGAGTATCGGCTTCCTGCTACGGAGCAGGAGGAGTCCCCCGGAACGCGGGATCAGGCGGACGCCTACTTGATCAACACCATTTTCTTGGTCTGTACCGCTGTGCCGGTTACCAGGCGGTAGAAGTAAACACCGGAGGTGACCACGTTGCCCGAGGCATTGCAGCCGTCCCACACCACGGAGCTTGTGCCCGCCGGCACGGAGGCAAACACCCACTCGGCGACTTTGCGGCCGAGCACGTTGAAAATAGTCAGGCGAGCCGGGGAACGGTTCGACACGGCAAACTCAATGGTGGTTGAAAGGTTGAAGGGGTTAGGGTAGTTTTGCGCCAACCGAAGGCCGGCCGGCAGCGGAGGCTCGTCGTCCTCCGGCACCGCTGTCATCTGGTCGGCGTAGGCTTTAAGGACATAGATATCCGATCCGCCCGCCGTGTATGAGTATGAATAACCGATCAGGCAGAAAGAGCCTGTCTGGGTTACGAGGTTGCGGCAGAAATCAGAATAGCGGCCTCCGTAGGTCTGTGTCCATACCGGCACTCCGGCCGGGTCGGTTCGAACGACGTAGCAGTCAATCTTACCGTTTCCGAATGACTCGGTCGTTCCCGCAAGAATGTAGCCGCCGTCCGCCGTGCACCGTACGGCGTACGCCCGGTCGTCCTTGGCGCCGCCGTAAGCCTCCTGCCACTGGACGAAACCATCGGCATCGGTTTTCAGCAGGTACGCGTCAGTATAGCCGAGTCCGAAGGAGGCGCTGGCGCCAACAAAGACATACCCATCGTCGGAGGTCCCCTCAACCGAGTAGCCAAAGTCCGCCTTGCTGCCGCCGTACGCCGCGGCCCACAAGGAATCACCGGCAGCGTCGGTTCTCACAACGTAGAGGCTGCTGTACCCTTCGCCGAACGACCCGGTCGAACCGACGGCGATATAGCCTCCCTGCGCGGTCACGCGGACGGCCGAACCCGACTCGCCGCCGGCTCCGCCATAGGTCCGGGTCCACTGAACGTTGCCGTTGGCATCCGTCTTGACCAGGTACAGATCGGCGTATCCGGCACCGGAAGAATTGGTGGTGCCGCAGATGATGTATCCGCCGTCACCGGTTTGACGTACCGAGTGCCCCTCGTCGAGTTCCGTTCCACCGTAAGTTCGCGACCACAGAAGCTCACCCAGCGAATCGAGCCTGATGAGATAAACGTCGCCCTTGCCAAGCCCGTACGACTGAGTGACTCCGACGATAACAAACCCGTTGCCGGCCGCCGGCTGGATATCGAAGCCGTAGTCGGCGGCGGCGCCCCCATAGTGCCGTGTCCAGATCGTGTCCCCGAAGGAGTTGAGCCGCAGGAGGTATATGTCGTGGTCACCGTCACCGAATGAGTAGGTGGCACCCAGGACCGCGTACCCGCCGTCAGGCAGGCTGCACGCGGAGTGGCCCTGTTCGTTGTAGATGCCGCCGTAGTTGGTTGACCAGACGACGCCCTGTGCCTTCACTCCGGAAGCGCCGGCAACAAGCAGGATTGCCGAAACGAGCGTACAAAAGAGCTTTCGGCCGAACGCGGTAATCATCGCCTTAGATCCTATCTGCATGACTGCTGTTCTTTTTTTGAACAGCCTCTGCTACCTGAAGTATCGGCCGGCCGTCGGACTACTTTAGTTTCTTTCGTGATCCAGGTGCTGATTCCCGGCGAGCCGGGCACGGCACTCTCAGAATCTCTCCACAGCGTATAGCGGTCAGCCCACACGGGCCCCCGGACCTGACCGGGCGGAGCCGCTCAGATCCCGACCTAATCCGTTTGCTGTCAATGGGATAGCCCACGCCAGGGCGGGTGGCATCGGCCTTGCTCTGTCACTGTTTCAGGTAGACTGTGGTTCGGATGCAAGAGAGGAGATCGTGATGTCCAGACAGTCTTTGGCGGTGTTGGTGCCGGTCGCAATAGTGTTGGGGCTCGCGGTAGAGCGGGTGCCGGCGCAGGAATCGGCGGCCATCCAGGCTACCGCTTCGGTGACTACCACCTTGTCGATCACCGGGACCCAGAACCTGCGTTTTAACGTGGTTACGCCGGGGATCAACAAAACCGTGGACAAGTCGACCATTGGGCAGGCCGGCGAATGGGCCATCTCGGGAACGGTCAACTCCGAGATAACGCTCAATTTTACGCTGCCGGACTCCCTGCAGCACGCCCTCCAGCCGGTCGGAATGAACATCGGCTTCAACGCCATAGACGCTTCCTTCGATGACGGCACGGGTGGCGGGCAGACGTTGCCCTCGGGGGTCCTGAATCCAAACGGCCCCAGCGCCGAGCGCTTGGGTCCGCTGGGCACGATGACCGTCTGGATCGGCGGCACCGTCTTCCCCGACATTTCCCAGACGGGCGGCAACTACGCCTCCGATGTTGTCCTGACGGTAGCGTACACGGGCAGTTGACGGCGGCCCTGCCGGCGACATCACAGGCCGTTTTTTGGGCGGCGCGGGCGCGCCGAGGCCAATCGGGTATTGACAATATCCGGATTCGCGGTATCTTGAGGTGTACCTGTCTGTTTACACCTCGATACCGTTGTGATTCGAATAAACAGTATATGCCTTTGTGCGGCGGTGGCGATCCTGCTGTTTTTCCCGGCCTTATCCTCGCCGGCCGGGCCTGTGAACGCCGGAGCGTCGGCGGCCATCAGCGCCTCAGCCACGGTGGTGCCGCCACTCGGTTTGATCGTCAGCGAGGCCTCACCGTCTCAGTCCGAAGATGCCGTGGGCCTGATGCCGACTGTCGGGGTTCGGGAATCCGGCACCGGCGCGCTTCTCGTTCGCTTTCCTCCGGGGAGTTCCTGGCTGCTTTGGCTGGAAGCTGACAAACGCCCGGTCCGGTGCTTCCCGAGGGGAGACGCCCCGGAATCGCACGAGTGCAGTCGGCCCGCCCTCAAAGCAGGCTCTGCGGAGGCAGCTGTCGATACGGCGGCTCTTCTCAGGTTGGTACCGCCCGGTACTTCCGACGTTACCGTAACGGTGATCGCCACGGAGAACTGACCGGCCGGCCGAGGCCTGTTAAACCTTGACGTCGTCGTCGCGGCATCGGTAGCTTGCCTTGTGTTTCCGCGCGGTTGGGTTATGAACGTGGGCCGGTGTTTCCTCGGCGTTCTGGTGGTCATGGGGCTGACCACGTCTGATTCGGCCGGTCAGAACGCCACGAGCATCGCCGGTCTCGCTTTCGGCAACGTGTTTCCCGGTGTTCCCAAGGTAGTATCCAAGTACACGGCCGGGGCGGCGGCGGAATTCCTGATAACCGGCACCGCCGGCGACGAGGTTTCGATTGATTTCACTCTCCCGACCTATATGAACATGAACGGCTTCAACATGCAGCTGGTTTTCCAGGACATGGACTGCGCCATGGATTCCAGCGCCTCCCCGGACCAGAGTAATCCGGGGTATGACGATCTTGACCCGTGGGACGTGATTACGTACCGGCTTGGCTCGAGCGGCCTGACCGTCTGGCTGGGGGGCATGCTGGTGCCGAAGATCGGGCAGCCGCCCGGCGATTACTCGGCCGTTATCGTTCTTACCGTGGCCTACACCGGCAGTTGACGATCTCCTTCTCCTTTGGGCTTTGTTCAATCTTGAGGCATACTCTGCCGGTACGCCTGCTTTCTTGCGCCGCCGGGTAATTGAGACTTTCCGGGCGGGCGAATATACAAGGAAAGGCAAGAAAAAGATCGCCTGCGGTTTTTCCTGTAGAACTGACGGAGAGGAAGATGAAAAATAGACATGACCGGAACCGCCGCCTTCGTTCGGTGCTGCTGGTTGCAGCGATCCTGCTGGTGTTCTTCAGCCGGCCCGGTTTTGGGCAGGACGTGGCCAACGGTCAGGCCACGGCAACCGTGCTGGCCGGTCTCGTCGTGACCGCCGTTCAGGACCTTCAGTTCGGAAATGTCCTTCAGGGTGTTGCCAAGTCGACCCCGAACAACGACGACGCCAATTCCGGCATATTCTCCGTGGCCGGTGCCACCGGGGCGGGCATTTCCGTATACCTGACGCTGCCCGATTACATGGCTTTGCCGGACGGTTCCGACCGCATGACAATTGCCTTTTCGAGCACGGATGCCATTGTGGACACGAACGCGACGTCACCGGCGACGGTGGTGGCAGGCGACGGCTGGCTCGATGTCAACCCGCGAGACCTGGGCAGCCTGCCGCCGACCGGCGTAGTCATCGGCAGTGCCACCAGCCAGACGAACCTGTACCTTGGCGGCAGGGTGACGCCCGCTATTGACCAGGCCGCGGGCAACTACGCGGCCGACATTATCTGCACTGTTGCCTACAACGGCACCTGAGCGCTCACACCGCTTGCAGCCTGCAACGGGGAGCGGTCAGGCTCCCCGTTTCCTTTCATCACATCCTTCTAGTTGACTGGTATTGGGCGGGTTACGCTGTGAACTTCCCCGCGTCACACGGGCGAAGTGGGGAGTCCTCCGGGCACCGCCGGTTGAAACAGCGTGGTCTGGCCCGGGTCCCACACGGGTGGCTCGCCGCGTCGCACTCTGCGAAAAAAACCGATTCCCCCTGTTAAGATTCTGAACTGCATGACGATTAAACAACTACACAAATGGCGTAAACAGAAACAGTTCATTCTGTTCGCAGAATGAACATCGGAACGAGGATAGTTATGAGCAAGCTGTCAAGACCGCTATTGATGGCGAGAACTTTCGCACTCCTGGCTGCCGCAGCCGTCTGCCTGGGGCCTGCTGCCGTTTTTGCGCAGGACGTGGCAGTTGGTTCGGCGACGGCGACGGTTCAGGCGGTACTGCAGGTGCAGGCGACGGCAGCGCTCGCTTTTGGCACCGTTTTCCAGGGGATTCCCAAATCCATCGCCAACAGCGCCGCGGATGCCGGGGTGTTTACGATTACCGGGGAGGGGGGTGCAGGTATATCCGTATATATGCAGCTTCCCGACTACCTGGCCACGGCCACCGGTGATGACCGCATGGTCATCTCGTTCGGCACCACCGACGCCTCGGTTGACTCGACCGTTAACGTCAATCCAGCCGCATTCGGAAGTGGTTGGCAGGACGTCGACCCGCACAACTTCCCCAATACCATAACGGTCGGTACTGCGGGACAGAATCAGAGCGCGATTTTCCTCGGGGGCAAAGTGATCCCGTCGGTCGATCAGGCGGCGGGCGCATACTCGGGCGATGTCGTGCTGACCGTGGCTTACAACGGGTCGTAGGCGGTCTAAACCGATGAAAGACACAGCAAACTAAGCGGGTAAACATAACAGTGCGGGGCGGGATCGCCCCAACAGGGAGAAATCTATGAGAACGCATTCACGGATGAGACTGACGGGGCTGCTCCTGGTGGCCGCGGGATTCGTGTTGCTGGCCGTGCCGAACACCGGGCTGGCCCAGGACGTCGCCAACGGTTCGGCGACGGCGACGGTGCAGTCGGCGCTGGTCGTGACGGCTCCCGGTACGTTGACGTTTGGTACCGTATATCAGGGAGTACCGAAGTCGGTCGCCAACAACGTGGCCGAGGCGGGCAGGTTCCTGATCACGGGACAGGGGCTGGCCGGGATCGCCGCGTACATGCAGCTACCGGACTACCTGTCCACCGCGACCGGTGATGACCGGATGGTGATCGCTTTTGGCGCCACCGATGCCTCGATCGACTCAACTGGTAATGTCGATCCCACGACGTTCGGCGTAGGCTGGCAAGACGTCGATCCACACAACCTTCCGGACTGCGTCGTCGGCGGTCTCGGCACCACCAATATTTTCCTGGGAGGTTCCGTCATTCCGTCGGTCGATCAGGCTGCCGGCGCATACACGGCCGACATTATATTGACCGTCGCCTACACGGGGACCTAATTTGAAAATTCAGTCCTGAACTGATAACGACCCATTCGGAACCGGCATGGATTGCCGGTTCCGACCGGGTTGGGAACCTCAACCGTAGCATAGGATGGCCGGACATGAAACCGCTTGAAAGATTGATTCCCCGCAGCACAGCGCCGGGACTGCGGGGATTTGTTGTCTTCTGCCTGATGCTTCTGGTGCCGCTGTTCGACGCGGCGGCCGGAGTTCTGGTCGCGCCAACCATCGTTTTCATATCGAGCAAGCAGCGGACCGGTCGTTTGACCGTTCAGAACCCCACCGACACGCCCAAGGAAATCACGATCAGGTTCAGCTTCGGCTTACCCGTGTCGGACAGCCTCGGCCAGGTACACATAGCCCTTCAGGACAGCGCCGTCACGGACCCGCATTCGGCGCTGGGCTGGGTAAAAGCGTTTCCGCGAAAGCTCATTCTCCCGCCGAGCGGAGAGCAGATCATCCGCTTTGTGGCGAGTCCGCCGGCCGACCTTCCCGAGGGAGAGTACTGGGCCCGGATTGTCGTGCAATCACGCGAAGCAGAAACGGCCGTGCCGCCGGCGAGCGAGGAGGGCATAATCACGACCCGACTCAACATGGTGATGCAGACGGCGATGATGCTGAAGTTCCGGAAGGGAAATCTTGTGTCTCAACTCGAGGTCACGGGAATGGAGGTGCGCCGTGACTCGGGCAACGTCGAGGTTACGGTCGACATGACCAGCCAGGGGAATGCCTCCTACGTGGGGCTGCTAAACTGCCGGCTGCTGGATGCCGACAACCGGGAGTTGAGCAGCCAGTCGGTGCAACTTGCCGTCTACTACAGTCTGCGGCGGCGAGTCTTCCTGCCCGTAACCGGGTCCGATTTCAAGGAACCGTATCACGTGGAACTCGCTATCAGCACCAGGGGCCGCACCGATATTGCGGCCGAGGACATGATCCACGGCAACAATATCATGCTGACCCAAACGCCGGAATAGCGTGGTTTCCGGAACGGCGGTGACGTGCCATGGAACGGCATAGCGCAAGACGAAGACCGGGGGCCGGGATACTGGCGGTAACCGCCGCCGTTCTGTGCCTGGGGGCATCAACGGTGCCGGCGCAGGAACCCTCCTTCGAAGAGATCGTGGTCAGTTTCGAGGTTCCCCGGCTGTTGCAGCAGGACGTCTTCGTGCAGTACGACGGCCGGACCGTCTACCTGCCGGTTGTCGAGATGCTGACCATCCTGGATCTCAGCATTGCCGCCGACTTCACCGAAAAAACCATCTCCGGCTTCGTTATTGACGAGAAGAACCGGTTTCGCATCGACCTGAACACCTTTGAGGTACAGGCACGTGAGGGCGTGTACCATCTGCTGGCCTCCGAGTTTTACATGGGCCGGAGCGATCTCTACGTTCGAGTCGACCTGTTCGAGCAACTGTTCGGTCTGCCCGTGACGTTCGACTTCTCCCTGTTGCGGGTCCTGATGCCCCTAAGCGAGGACCTTCCGGCATACCGCAAGCTTGAACGTCAGGCGAAACGGAAAAAACTCCAGCGCACGAAGGCGGCACTCAATGATGTTCTGAGGCTGGCGCAGGAGCGGGACTACCTCAAGGGTGGCGTCATCGACTGGGTCGTGGGAGCCAATCCGCTCGAACGCGACGGGCAGTACTATGATCTCAGTATGGGCGGCATGGTGCTCGGGGGCGACGCCTACATCGGTATGGCCGGCAATTCGCGAAGTCGTTTTGACACCGATCGTTTCACCGGCCGCTGGCACTACTTTCTTGACAACGGCCCCTATATAACGCAGGTCGATGTCGGGCATGTTTACTCCACCGGCGCCTTCTCCCGCCGCTTCACCGGCGCCGTGGTCACCAACAGGCCGCAGACGCGCCGGAAGTACTTCCAGACGGTCGAGGTATCCGGGTACGCCGGAGAGAGCTGGGAGGTGGAGCTGTACGTCGATCGCACGCTGGTTGATTTCGTGACGGCCGATGCCCGGGGCGAGTATCATTTTACGCTCGACATCTACTACGGTGCTTCGGTAATGGAGCTGCGGATGTACGGTCCGAACGGCGAGATCCGGACGGAAGAGAGGTACGTTCGCATCCCTCATAACCTGATTCCCGACGGCGAAATCGAGTACACGGTAGCCCTGGGCGAGTCGTCGGTGCGCGAGCAGGCTCGCAACTACGCTCAGGCCAGCGCCTACTACGGGGTGTTTAACCGCCTGACCGCCGGGCTGTCCGCCGACCTGCCGGTAGGCAGCGACAATAAGGAAGACGCGCTGGTCGCCGGCGAGGCGGTGCTGCAACTGGCCAACAACCTGACGGTCAACGGCTCGATTTCTCCCTCGAACGTGGTGACCGGCAGTTTCAGCTTCAGCGAGCCGTCCCGGGTCAACCTGAACGGCAGCTTCAGCAAGTACTTCGAGAACCGGTTCCGCAACCCGCTGCAACAGGATTTCCGCCTTCAGTTCGCCTTTTCGGTTCCGTTGCGCATCAGGGACAAGTATTTCGGTGTGCGCTACTTTGTAGCCGCGGACCGATTTCCCTCTCACACTTCGGTGAACATGAATTTCGGCCTGACGGCATCGCTCAGTCCGGTGCAGGTCAACTACATGGGTCGGTACAAGGTGACGAAGTACGGCTGGCGCAGGGCCAGCAACTTTACCAGCCAGTTGCTGATTTCGCCCCGGTTCCTGCGGTGGTGCCGCCCGCAGTTGCGTCTGGACTACGATCACACGGAGAATCTCCTGGCCAAGTACGGGGTATGGATCAGCAAGCGGCTTTTCCGAACGGGGCAACTGACCCTGTCGTACGAGCGCAACGAGATGGCCAAGGCGAACTCCATCATGCTGACCTTCAATTTCTTCAGCGATTTTGCGCACTTCACCACCAGAGTGCTGCACGCCGCCGGCAACCTGAGCATGAATCAGCTTCAGCGCGGCTCCGTCAGGTACGATCAGGACGACCGCAAGCTGCTGTTTGACCGGACCAACGGCGTCGGCTACGGTACGGCCGTGGTGCGACCGTATCTGGACGGCAACTACAACGGCCGCTACGACCTCGGCGAGGAATATCTTACGGGTCTCCGGGCGCGGATTCCCGGGGTGTCCGGAAGGCCGCGCGGAAAGGACCGGGTGTACTATTACGAGCGGCTGCGCCCCTACGACGAATACCTCCTCCAGATCGACGAGTACAGTCTTGATGACCCGCTGCTCAAGCCGACCAACGAGGCCTACCAGGTAACGCTCAATCCCAACGTGGTCACGCCCATCGATGTGCCGTTGGTGATGGCAGGTGAGCTGTCAGGCCAGGTGCGGCGGCGCCTGGAATACGGCGACGCAGGCATCGGCGGCATGAAGCTGATTGTGGTTAACGTCAGCAAAGATATCATGAGCGAAGTGACGACGTTCGCCGACGGCGACTACTACTACCTGGGCTTGCTGCCCGGATCATACCGCGTGTATATCGACCCCGCGCAGCTTGAGAACTACGGCTATATCACACAGCCGGAGGCACGCGAGTTCAAAGTCACCGTGGCGGAGGGTGGCATGTCAGTGGTGAACATCGATTTTCTGCTGCTGCCGAAAACGCAGACTTCCCGGTAGGATTCACACCGATATGAAAAAAGACCGGCCGTATCGCCGGTCTTTTTCGTTGGCATTGTTTCGGAGCGTGCGCGACGGCGCTCAGCTTTCGTCGAGCAGCCGTTCCAGTTCGTCGACCAGTTCGCCGAAGAGCTTGATGGTTCGCTCAACCGGCTCCGGGCTGGTCATGTCGACACCGGCCTGTTTGAGGACTTCGACCGGATACTCCGATGAGCCGGTGGCAAGAAACTGCATGTACTTGTCCAGGACCCCGGGCTTTTCCTCCAGGATGCTCTGCGAGATCATCTGGGCGGCCGCGTAGCTCGTCGCATACTGGTAGACGTAGTACAGGCGGTAGAAGTGGTACAACTTGAGGCACCCCATGTCGTTGTTCTCGCCGATCACGAGGTCGGGACCCTCGTACTTCTGGAAAATGTCCCGGTAGGTTTTGCGAAAGTAGTCCACCGAAACGGCATCGCCGCTTTCAATCCGCTCGTGTATGACGTTCTCGAACTCGGAAAACATCACCTGTGTGAAGAACGTACCCTCAATCTGGTTGATGTAGTAATCCAGGAGGGCGATTTTCTCCTGTTTGTCCCTGGCGTTGGCGATGAGGTACTTCATCAGCACCGCGTCGTTGCACGTCGAGGCGACTTCGGCGGTGAACATCGAATGTCCGTGGTACACGTACGGTTCGGTTCGATTGGTGTAGTAGCTGTGAACGGCGTGACCCATCTCATGGGCCAGGGCGAATATATCATCGAGGGCGCCCGTGAAATTCAGGAGGATGTACGGGTGGGACGTGTACGTTCCCCAACTGTACGCTCCCGATCCCTTTCCTTCAGTCTCGTACCAGTCGACCCACCCGGAGTTGAGGCCGTGTTCCAGGTCGCGGACGTACTGCTCGCCCATCGGCTTGAGTCCGTTGAGAATGATGTCCCGGGCTTCCTCGTAGGTGTACTCTCGTTCGAACTCGGGAACCAGGCGGACCGAGAGGTCGTACGTATACAGCGTGTCGTACCCGAGGATCCGCTTGCGCAGGCTCACCCATTTATGCAGCGGGGCCAGGTTGGCGTTGACGGTCTTGATCAGGTTGTGGAATACGGACACGGGAATGTTGTTGTTGTCCAGTGACATATCAAGGCACGTATTGTATCCGTGGGCTTTTGTAAAGAACAGGTCCTTATCGAGCGACGCCCCCAGGGTGGCGGAAAGCGTGTTGGCGTACTTCATCCATGACTGCTGTGCGGTGTCGTTGGCCTGTCTGCGAAGCTCGCGGTCCGGCTCCCTGAGGAGCTTGTAGTAGCGTCCCCTGGTCAGTTCGATGACGTTGCCCTCGCCGTCGATGACCTTTCCCAGCGTATGGTCGGCGTTGTCGATCATGTTGAAAATTTTTAGCGGCGAGCCGGCCAGGGGCCCGCTCAGCGCGAGGATGGCTTCTTCTTCAGCAGATAGAATGTGTTCCTTAAGCCGCATCTGATCTTCCAGGTAGAACCGGTACGACTCGAGTTCCGGGTTTTGCTGCAGGAACGACTCCAGTTTGGCCTTGTCCAGGGTGAGAATCTCCGGTTCCACGAATGACCTGGCTTCCTCGAACCGGGAATCCATGGCCGAGGCCCGGCCGCCCAGTTCCTGGAACTCGCTTTGCCGGTTGTCCTCGTCCAGTTTCAGGTACGCGTACACGTACAGGTTCGAGATTACGGACGAGAGGCTGTCCGACAACTTAAGGCAGCCCAGAAGCATGTCCGGAGAATCGCCCAGATGACCCTTGTACTGCTCGAAACTCCCGATACGGGACTCGAGCAACGCGTAATCCGCCTCCCAGGCCTCCAGGTTGTCGTACATGTCCTCGACCCGCCACTTGTACTGGTCGTCAATGTCGGATCGCTGCGGCACCGCGCCGGACTGGGCGGCGGCGCTGCCGGCCAGCACCCAGCCAAAGGCCAGGGCCGCAAAAGTGATCATAACCACGGCTGTCACTTGTCTTTGCTTCATGGTGTCTCCCGAGTTACCATATGTTCAGGCTCCTGTTCCCGGTGCGATATCCCGCTGTTGCGGGGCGCCTTGACGGTAGCTAATATACGCCACCTGCTTGGAATTGTTAAATTAAATCTGCGGAGGGCGGAATATGGTAACTTTTGGGACCTCGGTAAGACTTCATGACACGGATGCCGCCGGCCTTCTTTTTTTCGGGCATCAGTTCACGATCGCCCACGACGCATACGAGACGTTCATGGAGCAGATCGGCTGCGGTTTCGCCCGGATCATTCGGGAAGAAGATTTCCTCCTGCCGATTGTGCACGCCGAGGCGGATTACCGGGCCGAGCTGTTTGTGGGTGACCGGCTGACCGTCCGGCTGACGGTTGAAGATGTCGGTGACACGTCGTTCACGCTTGCCTACGATTTGCTGGGCGACGACGGCAAATCTGCCGGCACCGTGAGAACGGTGCACGTGTGCATGGACAAGGCGGGGCGGAAGAAAAAACCGTTGCCTGACGGTCTCCGCCGGGCGCTAACGGCTCACCTGTAGCCGTTTCGGGCGGCCAGCTTCTGCGCCAGGTCGGCGAAGTACCGGCGTCGAGCCTTCAGGCCGGACGACTCGAATTCTTCGGGCCAGGGATAGATCGAGTCCGGGATTTTGAAACGGGGGAGACGCTCGCTGAGGATATGTGTCAGGGCCCGTCGGCCCGCTGGCTCCGGGCGATTGTCCGCCATCCGCACGAACGCGACCGGTCGCGCGCCGAATTCCTGATCGGGGATACCGACCACGATAGCGTCCTGCACGCCGTCGACCGCCATCATAGCCTGCTCTATTTCCTCCGGGTGGATGTTTTCACCTCCGGATATGAACATGTTATCGATGCGACCGTGGATTTCAAGGTAGCCGTCGGTATCGGTCCGGCCCACGTCGCCCGTGGCGAACCAGCCGTCCGGGTCGAACGGGCGGATGATTCGAGAGCGATCGACATATCCCGCGAACAGTGTTTTTCCCCTGACCAATATCTCTCCGCGCTCCGACATCTTCAGATCGCGGTACTCAAGGACCCTGCCGCAGGTCGCGAGCTTTTCCGGAGGATCGTCGCACTGTGTCGTTGTCACCTGCGAGGCCATCTCGGTAAGTCCGTAGCTTGTGAGCACGGGCAGGCCGGATGCCAGCGCATCGTCGATTACCTGCCTCGGGGCGGGGGCGCCGCCGAGCAGGAGGGCCTTCAATTGCAGCGAAGCCTCTCGAAGTTTCTTGCTCTGCCGCGTGAGGCGGTATAGTTGGGTCGGGACCAGCGACAGATGCGTGGCAGCAGTGTTCTCAATGGACTGAGCCAGGTCGTCCCCCGGAGAGGGGATAACCACGGCGCCGCCGCCGAGCAGGACCCGAAAGAGAATGGCCAGCCCGCCCACGTGGTACAGGGGTAACGAGAGAAGCCAGCGGTCGCCCGGGTTGACCGGGATGTTAGCGTTTGAGCCCAGGGCGCTGAAATAGTGATTGCCAAGGCTGTGCAGGACCGCCTTGGGCGGCGCCGAACTGCCCGAGGTAAAGATGATCGTGGCGTCCTGCTCGAGCGTCACGCGGCCAGCCGGCCGGGCCACCCGGACAGGACGTTGCAGCAGGGCCGGCTGGATCTGTCGCGTCGTTGTCGGCACAGCCCGGCCCGCATCTTCGGCAAGGGTCACGACGTATGAGCAGTCAGTGCGTTCGATCAGCTCTCGTGCGGCCGCATTCGGGAGTCGAGCAGGCACCGGACACGCCACGCCACCGGCTTCAATCACGGCCATCAACGATACGACGTACTCAAGCGAATTATCCCCGAGCAGGGCGACGCGCTGCGACGGCTGCATGCCGAGTGCGGTCAGATTGGAGGCGGCACGGCAGACCAGTTCGGAGTACTCGCCGTAGCTTACGGCACGCTCAGCGCTGACCAGGGCGGGAAGGTCATGATATTCCCGGGCTGCACGAGCCGTCAGCGATTTAAAATCACTCATCGGTAATCTCGCGAAGACATTGCGGGTCCGGTCCGACGGCGCCGTCGGGTTCCTGGGGAAGCATCATCCGGCCGGCCGCCACCCGCATGGGGGGTTGCAGCAGGTCCCGGGCAAACCAGCGCGTGGTATCCAGGCCGACCGGGGTGTCGTCATCGTCGAGGGCCGCCGCCAGGTGCGCCAGCACGCGCATGCCGAGGGAGGTTTCGTACGATGAACTGACGACCGGTTTGACGGCAAGACGCTTTGCCTCAACCGCGAAGCGCATGGTTTTTTCGACGCCGCCGAGGATTGTCGGTTTCAGCACTACTGCGGCCGCCTGGAGTCCGCCCAGCTTTTCGGGAGTGATCCCGGCCAGAGTCTCGTCCAGTGCTACTTCGAGGTTTGAGCGCCGGGCAAACATCTGGGTTTCATCGTCGGTGCGGCACGGTTCTTCAAGGTACTCAATGTCACATCCGGTCAATCCCTCGGCGAAAGATATTGCTTCGGCCAGGGACCAGGCGCGGTTGGCATCCAGCCGGACGCGCATGCTGTCCTTTACCAGATCGCAAATGCGCCTGACCAGCGCGATTTCGGTTTCCATCCGGTCATGTCCGACCTTGAGTTTGACCGCCCGGTAGCCGCTTTGCCTGATCTCGGTGACTGCGCGGATGACTTCTTCGGGCGAGCCTGAGACCAGGGCGTTCACGGGCACTGCCTGGTGCCGTGCCGCACCCAGCAGTACGTGAAGCGGCGTCTGCCGCTCGACGGACAGCAGGTCAAGAACCGCCGCCTCAACGCCGAAGCGTGCGGACGGCCAGAGCGCGTATTCCCTGAGCCATTCCTCGAAACTGCCGGCCATCTGCTCGATATCAGGCGGCAAAGTCCGGCCTTGGAGCCTGCTTCTCAGTTCTGCCAGTTGACCCCTGACCTCGTCCAGCGTTTCCCGGCTGAAACCAGGCAGCGGAGAGGCTTCTCCCCAGCCGACCAAACCGCGCTCGCTCGTAAGCCGGATCACGCATCCCTCCCGGTGCGACAGGGTTCTGTCCCGAAGTTTGAGCGGTGCCGTGAGGGGTAGTCGGAAGGTGAAGAGACGGACGGTCCTGATGGTCACAGCAGCCATCCGATCGTAAAGAGAATCGCGTACACGAAAAGGAGTCTTCCCGTGGCGGCCAGAACGTTGTTCAGGACGGGACCGGTGGCATTGACCAGAACAAGCTTTGCCGAAGGAAGAGCGAGCGGCAGGACGAGAAGAGGCAAAAGCGGCCAGGGCATCACCGCCCGTCCCGATGCAAGCACGGCCGGAATCAGGCAGGCGAAGAGAATGGCGAGGACATATTCAAGACGTGCGAACGTGGGTCCAAACCGCACGGCGAGCGTGCGCTTGCCGGAGAGCCGGTCACTGTCGATATCACGGAGATTGTTCACCGTCAGGACCGCGACCGAAAACAGGCCCGGTGCGAGACCGGCCAGAATGACTGGCCAGGTCAGATGCAGCGTCTGGACGTAGTACGTTCCGCCCACGGCCACCGGCCCGAAGAAGACAAGCACGAAGAGGTCGGCAAGACCGGTGTATCCGAGCGGCAGCGGTCCGGCCGTGTACAGGAGGCCGCAGGCGATTGAAATCAAACCTATTGCCACGATCGGCCAGCCGCCGCGATATACAAGGTATGCGCCGGCGAGCACAGCCAGCAGAAAGACAAGAGCGGTGGCCCGCTTCATGACCGACGGGGATACCAGTCCGGCCTGGGTGACTCTAAGGGGGCCTAATCGGTCGGGTCGGTCCGTGCCCTTGGCGTAATCAAAGTAGTCGTTGGCGAGGTTGGTGCCTATCTGGATCATGACGGCCCCGAGCAAGGCGGCAAGCGCCGACGGCAGATGCAACCCGCCGTCCGCGTACGCCATGGCGGTGCCGATGATGACCGGCGAGACGGTCAACCAGAGCGTTTTTGGACGGCTGGCCCTGATCCAGACGTTCAGTCGTGACGGCTGCACGGGCATGGCTTTCCTCACGGGCGGCGCGGGAATTTCGAAAAATCGGGCGGGCGTTTCTCGTTGAAGGCGTTGCGGCCCTCCTGGCCTTCTTCAGACATGTAAAACAGCATGGTGGTGTTTCCGGCCAGTTCCTGCAGGCCCGCCTGGCCATCGCAGTCAGCGTTCAGGGCCGCCTTCAGGCAGCGAATCGCCATCGGTGAGTTAGCCAGAATTTCCCGGCACCATCCGACTGTCTCCTCTTCGAGTTTGTCCAGCGGGACGACGGCATTGACCAGCCCCATTTCCAGCGCCTGTTGAGCGTCATACTGACGGCAGAGGAACCATATCTCACGCGCTTTTTTCTGACCGACCACGCGCGCCAGGTAGCTCGAACCGTAACCGCCGTCGAACGAGCCGACGCGCGGTCCGGTCTGCCCGAAGACGGCGTTATCGGCGGCGATAGTCAGGTCACATATCAGGTGCAGCACGTGGCCGCCGCCGATGGCGTAGCCGGCTACCATCGCGATTACCGGTTTCGGGCATGTGCGTATCTGTCGCTGGAGGTCGAGCACGTTGAGCCGGTGGGTTCCGGACTCGTCCTTGTAGCCGGCCTCGCCGCGTATGCTCTGATCACCGCCGGAACAAAAGGCTTTGGGGCCCTCCCCGGTCAGGATAATCACTCCAATCGCAGCATCTTCACGGGCGTTTTCGAACGCCTCGGACATCTCCTTTACCGTCAGGGGCCTGAACGCATTGCGCACCGCCGGCCGGTTGATCGTGATCTTAGCGATGCCGTCGGCCTTGTGGTATTTGATATCCGTAAAGTTTCCGGCCGCAAGCCAGTTGATGGTGGTCATGGTAACCTCGTCCTTTTACCGGTGGGACCGGACCTCAGTCCCCCGTACTTTTCAGGAAGTCCCTCACTTCACGTATGAATGCCGCCGGTTTCTCGACGTGAACGTTGTGCCCGGCGCCGGGTATGATACGAGATTGCGCGGCAGGGCACAAGTGGGCCATCTCCTCAGCCAGTGCCGAGAACTTTCGATCCTTGCCGCCGGCCAGCAGCAGCAGGGGTGTGCTGCACGCCGATAACCGCTCCCACAGCGAGGGCTGCCTGCCGGTCCCCATCGAGCGAAGCGAGGTAGCCAGCAACACGGGGTCATTCTGCCGCCGCAGTTTGAGCAGGTCGGCACGCCGATCCGGGTAGTCTTCAAGGGTTTTGAACATAGGCTGGCTGTACCAGTGCTCCAGGAAGGCGTCGAGGCCGTCTCGTTCGAGTCTGTCGGCAAGAGAGTTATCGTTGCGTATGCGCTTCTTTCGTTCGGATGCAGTCTTAAGGCCGGGCGAGGATGATTCCAGCACCACGCGGCGGCAGCGATCCGGGCAGGTCAGGGCAAGGTACAGACCGAGGCGGCCGCCCATGGAGTATCCGATGACGTTGACGCTTCCGAGATGGAGGCTGTCAAGCAGGCGCAGGAGAGCGCCCGCGCAGTTCTCCATGGTGAAGTCGTGGCCGGAAGGCCGCGACCTGTTCAACCCGTGACCCGGCAGGTCTGTTACCAGGGGGCGAAAATCATCGCTCAAGGCGTCGGCGACCGGCTGCCAGTCGGCCCGGCTTCCCAGAAAGCCGTGAAGAAACAGTACGACCGGCCGGGAGCTGTCGTTCCCCATCAGAACAAAGGGAAAGGTGTCGACCACGGCATAATCCCTCAAGCGAGGGCTTTGGCGATCTGTTCACGGATACGTTTATGTGTTTCGATTGATTCCTGCCGGTCGGTCATGACTTCGATGAGCCGGGATGCGCCGTCCTCCTGCGCGCCGCGACAGGCTTCGGTAAACGATTGCGCCGAGTCCGGCCGCTCGTACGGTACGTCGTACATCGCCGCGGCCTTTTCAAAGGTGCGGCCGTGCGGCGCCACGAAGAACTCCTCGAAAACGTCAGCATGCTCAGCCACCGGGAGCAGGTCAAACAGCCCTCCGCCGTTGTTGTTAAGTACGATAACCGTGACCGGAGAAGGAGCGGCCCCGAGTAAGGCCAGTGAGTTCAGATCGTGCAGGAGTGCAAGGTCTCCGATCAGGAGCGTGGTCGGCCTGCCGGTGCCCGCGGCAAAGCCGGCGGCACAAGCCACGGTGCCGTCAATTCCGCTCGCTCCGCGGTTGGCCGCGATCGGCACAGAAGCGCCGACAGCGGCATACATATCCATCAGGCGGATCGGCATGCTGTTGGCAAGGAACAGGGCACTGCCGGAACCGAGTTGCCGGCTGATCATGCGCGCCACCGATGGTTCGGTCAGCCGGGGATTCTCATCAAGCTCGTTTTCGACAACCGTCGAGATCGCCAAATCAGTTCGGCTGATCCGGCCCTGCCAGTCTTTGTCCGTTCGGCCGGATGCGGCTGTTGCCAGGGCTTCGCAGAAGGCGTCAATGTCGCACTCGATCCTGCGGGAAACGCGGTGTGCGGGGTCGTAGCGGAAGGGGTGATTGTCGACCAGCACGTACTCCGATGAAGACAGGTCTTCAACATACCGCAGCAGTCTCTTTGACACCATGCGGCCGCCAATCTGCAATACCACCTCAGGACCGAGCATCCGCGCACGGCTCTCTGATCGGAGCAGGAGGTCGTAATGCCGAAGTGCCTGCTTCCCGAAATCTGTCAGTCGCAGTCCCGACCTGATGTCTGGAAGCGTGGGCCATCGCAGCTTCTGTGACAGGCGAGCAACTGCTTCCTGCTCCCGGCTGTTTCGGAGGGACCCGACCAACAGCAGGCCGCGGGCGGTACGGCCGATCGTCTCAGCCAGAGCGGTGACAGCCCCCGAGTCGGGCATTTCCGTCGGGCCCGAATAATCCGAAAACGGCCGCCGGGATTTGTCCCACCGGGCGATGGCAGCCGGTGCATTCCCGGTGCGGCATGCGTCCGGTGATGGTATAAGCGGCTCTCTGAACATGCAGTTCAGGTGCACCGGTCCCGCCGGTGAGCGTCGGGCGCGATAGACCGCCTGATCGATAGTCGTCAGCCAGAAGGCCGGGTCCAGCCTGTCATCCGGGCACGGGAGGTCCGCCTGCCAGCGGACGTAGGGCTGAAACATCTTTGCCTGGTCAATGGTCTGGTTGGCCCCGGTGTCGCGAAGTTCCGGAGGGCGGTCAGCCGTCAGGACGATCATTGGTATCATGTCCAAGGAGGCTTCGATGACGGCGGGCAGGAAGTTCGCGGCCGCCGTACCGGAGGTGCAGATGAGCACGGCCGGTTCCAATCCGGCGCGGGCGTGGCCGAGCGCAAAAAAGCCCGCGCCACGCTCGTCATAGTGTACACAGGCGCGAGCCCGGGTGTTACGCGCCGCCGCAACGGTCAAGGGTGCGCAGCGCATCCCGGGCGCCAGACAGAACTGCGTGACGCCGCACCGGACCAGTTCGTCGATCATGAGCGATGCCGCGAAAGCATTGGCGTTGGCGTTATCCGACTTCATCAGAGGCAATCACTTTCATGAAAGCATCGATCTTGGCTTCGAGTTCATCCCATTCGCTCTCGGCGGTGGACCCCTGAACGATGCCGGCCCCACTGTAAAGCACGAGTCGATTTCGGACGACCAGCCCGGAGCGGATGGCCACTGCGAACTCCGCCTCGTCCGGGCCGATCCAGCCGATGGGGGCCGCGTACCAGCCCCGGTCAAACGGTTCCAGCCGGGCGATCTCCTGTTGCGCGACGGTGGTCGGAAAACCTCCCACCGCCGGTGTGGGATGCAGGACGTTCAGCACGTCACGGTCGGTCACCTCGCTGCGCAGAACACCCTGGAAGCCGGAAAGCAGGTGCTGGACGTGCGCGAGCCTGCGCACGGAAATCTCGTCCTTCGTAACGCTCAGGCAGACCTTCTCGAGGGCGTCCCTGATCGCATCGGCTACGAAGCGGTGCTCGCGCTGTTCCTTGTCTGAACCCATGAGTTCCCCGGCCAGGGCATCGTCCTGGACACGCGATTCACCGCGCCGTCGAGTCGCGGCAAGGGCTTCGCTGACGATATCGCGGCCGGACCGGCGGTAAAGCAGTTCCGGAGAGGCACCGATGAACGCCGTTTCCAGAGCCGGTTGCATTCCGAAAAGGAAGCAGTCTGCAGTCGCCTCTCGCAGACGGCGCAGCAGCGCCCAGCAATCGGGCGGAGACTCGAATGAAAAGGTCGATCTTCGGGCCAGCACCAGTTTTTCCAGTCGGCCCCGGGAAAACGAATCGAGCACTCGCCGGACACTCTTTTCCCAGCCCGACCATTCCGGGACATCGGCTCGCCAAAGGGGCGAAGTGGGACGGGCCGAGGGTGCCGAACCCGGAAACGCCATCCGGCGCAATTGAGTGACGATCTGTTCTTCCGCGGCATCGTCGCGCCCCGAGGCGACGATGTTGCACGCGAGTCGGCTCTGAGCGGATTGTGTAATCAGCTCGAAGCGTGGCAACACGAACCAGCCAGCCTCGTAGGGAGCCCAGTCCGGATCCACCTTATCGCGGGCCGGGCCGAACCGCATGGCACCGAAATAGCGGCTGTTGCGGCTGCCTGCCGGTATGGTCTGCCGGATGTGGTTGATGGCTTCGGCCGTTCCATTCGGGCTTTGGACGCGGAGGTCTTCGGCTGCACCAACGCCCGCCGTTTCAACGCGGCCGTCCCGATCACGCCAGTAGACCTTCCGGGCGTCAGGCTGGGCGGCCAGCCAGGACAGGGCATCGGTGCTCTCGATTTCAGCCTCAACGCGCAGGAGCCCGCCATCCGGAGCTACCTGGCGGCATGCGCGTGCTATTTCTTCGGCCAGTCGGTCAACGGCCTCGTCGGACCGTGCCGCGCCCCTGAATCTGACCCGGTACCTCACGACTTGTCTCCCCGATAGACGGAAACGATACCGGCCGTGAGTGGTTCTGCTGCCACGTTAGAGAAGCCGGCTCTTTGCATCAGTGCGCAGAACTGCTCTCCGTGAGGAAAAGTCTCGATGGTTTCGTTGAGATATCGGTAGGCGTGCGGATGACCTGCGATAATGCGACCCAGTCCCGGAAGTACGTGCCGGAGATAGAACAGATACACCGAACGGACGATCCGATTGGCCGGCAGTGAGAACTCCAGGATCAACGCGCGCCCGCCTTTTCTGAGGACTCGGAGCATCTCGTGCAGGGCGTGCTCGACATCGGAGACGTTCCTGATGCCGAAGGAAATCGTCACGCAGTCGAAGGAATTGTCTTCAAAGGGGATGTCCTCGGCGTCGCCCGTCCGGACCGAGAGGTGTTCGGTCAGCCCGCGGGCCTCGATCTTAGTTCGGCCGATTGCGAGCATGTTCTGAGCGAGGTCCAGACCAACACCTGAGGTCACCCGGCCGGAATCATACAAAGCCAGGAGCTGATCGGCGGTGCCGGTGGCCAGGTCCAGCGCTTGCAGACAGCCGGTTTCTCCAAGCATTTCGGCCACGTGCCGCCGCCAGGCTACGTCCCGGTAAGCGGAGAGAAAATGGTTCAGAAAGTCGTACCGGTGCGCGATGCGGTCAAACATCACCCAGACCCGACGCCGTGAAGGAGCCTCAGGTGGTGTGGATGTGGTCTCCATGCGAAATTGTCGCGAGCGAGGCATTGCTTTTTCCCCAGGCGTCTTGGCCACAGTTTTCCTGCGTAGCGAAGGCTGCCCTGCCGAATATAACGGATTGGCCTGGGGATACAAGCGTCTTGGGGTGCCTAAGCGGCGCGGGACGGTGCACCGACGAAAAAACCCCTCCGGTGGGTCCGGAAGGGTCATGTCAGGTCATGCCGTGACGTCTGCTCAGGCGTAAATCTCCTTTTCGTTGCATTCGCACACCCCGGTATTGACTGAACGGAACTTCCAGGCCCCGCTCTGGCTCTTAACCGCCTTGACGTGTCTGACGTACTTGACTTCCTTCTTGCATACCGGACAGAGATGGTGCTCCGTCTTTCTATGTAACTTATCAGCAAACGTCTGTTTCTTGGCCATTTGAGAAGACCTCCTCTATTTCAAGTTCCTCATCGGCTTCCTTGAGTGCGGTCAATTCCCGTTGCACTGCAAGGAGCAATCGAGTCGACTCCCGTAGCAGGGCGAATTCCCGATCCTGCTGATAACCGGGCGCCGCCTTTGCGAACAGGTCAGCGGCAGTGCGGTAGTCCTTTCGTTTGAGAGCCTGCAGGGCCAGCCGGTACGCCTTTTCCGACGGGTTAGACATGAGAGCCGCCCCCTCGGAACAGGCTTTCAGCTTCTCTGAGCCGCTTAACGTAGGGTTCAACCTTGTAACTGCTCTGCTTCAGGTAATATATGATCAGCGCGGACAAAAGCAAGGCCTCTCTGCTGCCCTGCAGGCTGGCCGCCTTAAGGGCATCATCGAGCGCGCTGAGCAGGTGCTGCTTTCGTCCGGAGATATCGGCGAACAGCCGGGAAATCCGGTCCAGCACGTGACCAAACGGCGCGATAGTATCGCCCTCGGCCGCCGCGTGAGCAGCCTCCGGCCCGCGCTTCAGGACAAGTTTCTGCCTGCCTACGCCTGCGTGCTCACTCCATCGCGTGATTTCACCCGCAATCTTTTCCGTTGCGGGCGAGGATTGGGGGAAAGCGTGGATCTGTCGCTGGATCTGCGCAAGCATATCGGTGACCTGATCATGCACTGCGGGCTGGAGATCGTCGCGATCGAGCCAATCCCTGTGTTCGGCAAACCAGTTGCCGATTTCATCGGTCAGGTCTTCGCCCCCGACGAACCGCCTGGTGATGCCGTCCAGCCGATTGAGCCCCTCGGACAACCGGATGCGATCGTGACTCAAAGCGACCGCCTGCTCAAGAAAGGAAGCCAGAAGCGATTCCAGAGACTTCAGTGTATCGACGTGACTCACTCTGCTTCTCCCACAACGGTCCTGGTGATGGTGCGCGGTGCCGTGCGGTCAGACCGCTTCTGGGTAAGGTAGGCGTCAAACAGCCCGGACAGGCGATTGACCATTTTATCGAGGTCTCCGGACGGAGATTCCTCTTTCTTCTCGATCTGCGTGAGGAGACCGGCCAGCTTCAGCTGAGCCAGCCTCTTGAGCGTATCCTCGCGGCTGATTCCGCTCCGCTCGCAGATCTGATTGACGGTCCGGCGGCCGTCCGTAAGGGCCATGACGTTCCACTCGTCGGCGTGGAGGGTCACAGCGCGGGCCCGGCCGCCCTGGGACGCGGAGATGACGTAGACGGCCTCGAAATCCGGCAGCGTCTCGCGAATCAGGTTCCATTCGTCCAGGCGGCGCAACCCCTCGAGTATCACGTTCTCAACGGACAGGCGCACCGTGACTTCCTCGTCCGTCGGAAACTGGTCCTCGTAGAACTTGAAGGAGCCGTTCTGCCAGGAGAGCAGTGAGTAGAGCAGCTCTTCCACCTGCTTCCTGACGACGGTCTCCAGGTCGGCCCGGTCGATGAATCCCCGGTTGACGAGAATTTCGCCGAGGCGCTTGGTGTTTTCCGTTTTGGCCTGAATGTTTACGGCCTCGTCGAGCTGTTCGGCTGTAAGCAGACCGCGTTCCCTCAGGGCCTGGCCCAGGTGAAAAGTCTGGCGCGGACCGTAGCCATAGACGACCTCTCCCTTGTCAAAGTACATCATGACAATGGAGTCGTCCTTTTGAATGCCCAACGTACCCGACTTACGGCTGGCCGCAATCAACTGAAGGATTTCCGGTAGCGTAAACTTCTCGATATTGCCTTGAAGGTCCAGATCCATGATCATTCCTGCCGGCTTATAGAAAATTCGATAATTGGTCAACTCGTATGTTCAGTGAACTCGGCCCCTGCGTCGGTCAAACTCGTACTTCCTGAAACCTGCTTCCTGGCAAGAGGTTATCCGGGCTTTGGTCGTTGAGCAAACATACGCCATACCTATTGAGAAAGTCAATACTGAACTTGTCTCAGAGGTTTTTTGTTCGGGCAGACTGCGCGGCGACCTGACTGACGCCGGTCCTCGCAGACGGAGTTTTTGGTCGAGAAATGCGGAATGGATTGCTATACTCCGGCAGCCGTAACAACCGGTGGACAACAACTGATCGACAGATGAAAACGCAGATCCGTATCGACAAAATACGCGTAACGGTGGGGAAGTACCGGATAAAGATCAGCACCCTGGACGAGCCGCTGACGTTTACGCGCGAGATTGTCGAAAAGTACGGCCTGAAAGAAGGCACTGTAATCACCGTCCCGCAGCTTGAGCAGCTCAAGAGCGAGGCAGAGTGGTCGGCCTGTGATTGTGAGGTGGCCCGGTTGCTGGCGTTGCGCGAGCACTCGGTCGGTGAGATCAAGGTCAAGCTCACCCGCAAGCGGTTTGACCGAGAGCTTATCGAGCGCATCGTTGAAAGGTACCGGCGGAAGGGGCTGCTGGATGATGCGCACTTTGCATGGACGGTCGCGCGGAGCGTCCTGGAACGGCGCCCCGCCGGGCGTTCGTACCTGGTCGCTTACCTGCGGCGCAAGCGGATTGAGCGCGTTCTGGCGGAACGGACGGTTGACATGATGCTGGCGGGACGGGACGATGCAGACCTGGCGGCCGAGGCGCTGAGAAGGCGGTGGTCCCACTTCAGCCAGTTTGACCTTGAAACGGCCCGTCGGAAGGCGTATAATTATCTCTCCCGTCGGGGCATAGGCTACGAGGCCTCCAAGGCGGCGTTTGAATTACTGTGCAAGGCGCAAGAAGAAGGTAGTGACGATTAGAACCGCAGACGTCAGACAGTCGTTTATCGAATACTTCCGGACAAGAGATCACAAACTGGTAGAGTCCTCGCCGGTGGTTCCGTTCGATGATCCCACCATCCTGTTTGCCAACGCCGGCATGAACCAGTTCAAGGACGTGTTTACCGGAAGGCAGAAGGCTCGGTTCAAGCGGGCCGTCTCCGTGCAGAAGTGCATTCGTGCCGGGGGCAAACACAACGACCTGGACAACGTCGGTTTCACCGCCAGGCACCACACCTTCTTTGAAATGCTCGGCAATTTCTCTTTCGGCGACTACTTCAAGGAAGATGCCATAGCCTACGCCTGGGAGTGGGTGACCAGGGACCTCGGCTTGCCCAAAGACAGGCTTTACGCGACCGTATACGAGGAGGATGACGAGGCCTTTGCGTTGTGGGAACGGATCGCCCCAGAGTTGAAAAGCGGCCGCGTAATGCGCTTCGGCAAGAAGGACAACTACTGGTCGATGGGCGACGTCGGTCCGTGCGGACCGTGCTCCGAAGTTCACTTTGATCGCGGTGAGCGCTTCGGCACGGGACCCAACGATGTCATCAACGGCGAAACCGAGCGCTTCGTGGAACTCTGGAACCTGGTCTTCATGCAGTACGACCAGGCGCCCGACGGAACTCTGGTTGACCTGCCCAGGCCGTCGGTCGACACCGGGGCCGGGCTGGAACGGATTGCCGCCGTCGTCCAGGACGCGGACAGCAACTACGGCATTGACATTTTCCGGCACCTGATCGAAGCCATATCCGATATCACCGGCTCGGCCTACGCCGAGCACGTGGCCTCGCACCACGTCATCGCCGACCACATCCGTGCCCTGGCCTTCTCCATAGCCGACGGGGCCGGCATTTCAAACGAAGGGCGCGGCTACGTCCTGCGCCGCATCCTCCGCCGAGCCGCCCGGCACGGCCGCAATCTCGGCGCCCATGAACCGTTCATTTACCGGCTCGTGCCGGTGCTGGTCGACGAGATGGGCGAGGCCTATCCCGAGCTGCGGCAGAAACAGGATCACCTGATGAACGTGATCAGGACCGAGGAGGAATCATTCAACCGTACGCTCGAGACGGGCCTTGATCTGTTTGGCGGGATTGCGAAGAAAGTCACGGCCGGCGGCGGGACCGTGGTTGACGGGCGTGACGTCTTCCGCCTGTACGACACCTACGGTTTTCCGTACGACCTGACGGAAATACTCGCGGCCGAGCAGGGACTGACGCTCGATCAGGCACGTTTTGACGACGCCATGCGGGAGCAGCAGGAACGATCCCGCGCCCTGGGCAGGTTTGAGTCGCAGTCGTACGTGATTCTGGACCGCCTCGAGAAAGAAAAGCTCGACATCAAGGCCACCGCTTTCGTGCGAGGTTCGCTGTCCAGTCCCGCCGTTGTGAGGAAAGTCTACCGATCGGTCGGGGAGGCAGCCGACAGCACAGAGGTCCCTCACGTTTTTCTGATTCTCGACAGAACGCCGTTTTATGCCGAGGCCGGCGGTCAGATCAGTGATGCGGGCATCATTCGCGCCGACGGCGCCGAGCTTACGGTGGAATCAATCATCCTCTACCGGGATCTGTACGTCCACGAGGGGGTGGTGACGCACGGTTCCCCCGAGGACTTTCGAGAGGGCGCAGAAGTAACGGCCGAGGTGGACCTGGAACGCCGGTGGGATATCCAGCGGAACCACACGGCCACGCACCTGGCGCACGCCGCGCTGCGAAAGGTTCTCGGCGATCACGTCAGGCAATCCGGTTCTTATGTCGGCCCGGACCGTCTGCGTTTCGACTTTTCGCACCACCAGCCGTTGACGGCAGCGGAGACAGCCGAGGTCGAGCGGATTGTCAACGATACGATCCTGCGGGGGCACGACGTGTGCACCGAGGAGATGGACGTTGAAAGCGCACGAAAAAGCGGCGCCATGGCCCTGTTCGGTGAGAAATACGGCGAACGGGTGCGCGTCGTGCAGGTGCCCGGATTTTCCCGGGAGCTGTGCGGAGGCACGCACGTACAGAATGTCAGTCAGATCGGACCGTTCTTTGTCGCGCAGGAAACGGGCGTAGCCTCGGGCGTACGTCGTCTCGAGGCCATAACCGGTCGCCAGGCGCAGGTCTACATGCTTGAGGCCAAGAGATTCCGCAGCGAGGTAGGTCTGCTGGTCGGCCGTCCCGAATCGGAGGCCCTGATGGGCGTTGAGCAGCTTAAAGAGACGAACGCGGCACTGCAAAAAGAGTTGAAGAAGACCAAAGCGGCGATGTTTTCCGGAGAAGGTAATTCCGTGGGCAGGCAGACGATGATCGGTGCGGTGCAATTCGTGACGCACGATTTCGGCGCGACCGACCGGGATACCATGGGCGCCTGGATTGACAGGCAGAAGGCCGACCATCGGCCCGTCGTCGCGGTCGGGCTCGGGGAGATCGAAGGGAAACTGACCGTCATAGCGGCGGCGAGCGGCGCGGCCGTGAAGGATCATAAACTGCACGTGGGCAACCTGGCCGGAAAGGTTCTGCCCGCGTTCGGCGGGCGTGGCGGCGGGAAACCGTCCTTTGCCCAGGGAGGGGTGGCTCCTGAAACAACCCCGGATGAGCTGTTCAAGGCCGTCGAGGCTTATCTGACCGATGCCACGGGGGGAACAAGTGGGTAAGGTCTACGATTCTCTCCTGGTGGCCAGGGAAAGACGCGGAGGATGTTTCTTCGTGCTTATAGATCCGGAGCGGATGGGGGAGGAGAAATGCCGGGCCCTGTGCGAGGCGGCCGCCGACTGCGGTGTGGACGCGATTCTTGTCGGCACGTCGTTCATGCTTGGCTCGCGTTTCGAGGACGCCGTTCGGCTGGTCAAGACGGCGACGTCGCTTCCGGTGATCATTTTCCCCGGCTCCTTCACGCAGGTCACGGCGGCGGCCGACGCCGTCCTGTTCACGTCACTGCTGTCGGGGCGCAACCCGCAGTACCTTATCGGCGAGCAGGTGAGAGCCGCACCGTTGGTGAAGCAGGCCGGGATTGAGGTTATTCCGACCGGTTACATGCTGATCGAGTCAGGGCCGCTTACGTCCGTCCAGTTTATCTCCGGGACGATGCCGATTCCTCGAAACAAACCGGACATAGCCTGCGCTCACGCCCTGGCGGCACAGTATCTGGGCATGAAAATCGTCTACCTGGAGGCCGGGTCCGGCGCCCGGCAGACCGTCCCGGTGGAAATGGTTCGCGCGGTCTCGTCGTACGTTGATATCCCCGTCATGGTCGGCGGGGGATTGCAGTCGGCTGAAGACTGTGCGGCCAGAGTAGAAGCCGGGGCCTCCAACATCGTCATGGGAACGCGGTTCGAGCGCGATGAGAGTTACAGTTGCCTTCGCGAGCTGGCCGCGGCCAGCCATCCCAGGGAGTTAATCGGCGTATGAAACAGGAAGATAAGCTGCTTCACCTCATACAACTGGCTAAGGAGACATCAGTACTGCGTCAAGCGGTCGTCGAGCAACTTGGCAGCAGCCTGGTGGACACGGCGAACCTGATCTCCGGCGTGATCGGGGCGGGCGGCAAGCTGCTACTGGCCGGCAACGGCGGGTCGGCGGCCCAGGCCTCGCATTTCGCGGCCGAACTGGTCGTGCGCCTGACCGCCGAGCGCAACCGTCAGGCCCTGCCGGCCGTGGCCCTGTGCGTTGACCCTTCCGTCATGACCGCCTCGGGCAACGATTTCGGTTTCGAACACGTGTTTTCCCGGCAGGTCGAAGGCCTGGGCAACAGGGGAGACATGCTGATCATCCTGTCTACCTCCGGTAATTCACGGAATCTCGTGAAGGCGGCACGGACCGCCCGTGAAAAGGGGCTCATCACGGTGGCGCTGCTCGGGGGCACGGGCGGAAAACTCGGCGGCATGGTGGAGCGCTCCCTGGTGGTACCGCACGCCGCAACTCAGCGCGTACAGGAGGAACACCAGTTCATCATCCACGTCCTCGTGGAGCTGGTGGAAGAGGATCTCTGTGCATGAGGTTACGCGTCTCACGGTATCTTCGCCCGGTTCTCCTGTTCCTGTTCGCTGTCTTCGCTTTCTTCTCGGCCTCTTCCATTGCGGTGGCGCAATCGGCGTTTGGCCTTGCGCTGATCTGTTTCGTCATCCTGGCGATCTCCGAGCGACATAACCCGTTTGTCGGACCGCTTCGCTGGTTTTACCTGCTGGTCGGCATCTATGTGGCCTGGCTTTTTCTTTCGGCTGCGTTCAGCGACACCCCGCTGCAGTCGATGCTGAACCTCAGGGAAGAATGGCTCTTTCTCATCATCCCCGTGGGCATCTATATGTTTCAGGATGAACGCCGCGGTGACCGGTTGATACTTGTCCTTATGGCCGGCGTGACGCTTGCTTCTCTGAACGGAATCGTGCAGCGATTCACGGGCGTGGACTGGATTCTCGGACGGCAGCTTCATACGGTGGGAGAGGATTTTCGATCCTGCGGGTTTTTCTCGTATCCGCTGACGTACGGGAACTACATGGCCACGGCGGCGCTCTTTTGCCTGGGGTATGCGCTTTCGTCCTTTGGCCGGTCACGCGGCTGGCGACGGGCTTTCCTGGTGACAGTCGCCCTGCTGGCGTTGCTGGCCACGGCGCTGGCTAACAGCCGGGGTCCGATCCTGGCCCTGGGAGTCGGTCTGCTCGTGTTCGGCGTCGTGCTGCACAAGGCGCGCTATGCCCTGGTCACGCTGCTGGTGGCCGTCATGGTCTGGGTGGCGGCGTCACCGGACATCGCGGCGCAGTTTCGGGAACGTCTGCGCACCGATGTGCAGCTGGAGAACGTGGGCGGGCGGCTGTTCATCTGGAACAATTCCCTCAAAATTATTCGCGACCACCCGGTGACCGGGATCGGGCGCGGCAATTTTGAATTGGAATACGCGCGTCTTCTCCCCGATGACATCAGTGACGACTACAAACTGACCCATGCCCATTGTGACGTGCTTGACATTGCAGCGACGGCCGGTATTCCCGGCACGGCGTTTTACATCGCGCTGTGGTGTTTCACGATGGTATTTCTCTGGCGAGGGATTCGCTCAAAGCGCCTTTCGGAACGATATCGCGGCTTCTGCCTGGCCGCGTTCCTGGCCTCGGCGGCGTTTTTCGTAACCTCGCTGACCGAGGCTACGTTTGCGGACGAAGAGGTTCGGCAGTTGCTGATGTTCACCTGGGCTGCCGGGTTGTCCGGCCGGTATGAAGGTCGGGCGGAGTGCGATCTGTGACCAGGACGGATGACATCGGCGTGTTTCTCGACAGGGCGCCGGCTGTTTTTTTTGCGCTTTTCCTGTTTTGTTCGGCCTTCTCCATCGTGCTATCCCAGGTTGCCCTGGGCTTGGCGCTGGGGGCATTCGTGGTCATCGCCCTGCAGAAGCGGTATCAGCCCTTCGTGGGTTGGCTGGGCTACTTCTGGGCGGCGGCCGCCCTGTGGGCAGGCTGGTTATGCATCTCCTCGATATTGGGCCCCGCGCCGTTGCGATCGCTGCTCATGTGCCGCCAGGAGTGGCTGTTCTCGGTGGTCGTGATAGGAGTCTTTCTGTTTCGGCGAGCCCGTCACGGACCGATGCTCATGGTCAGTCTTGCGGCCGGAGTCATTCTGATATCACTGTATGGCCTGATCCAGTTCTTTACCGGCGTGACCTGGTTCTCATCCTGCCCGCCGGTGCCGGCTCCCGTGTTTGGCTACAGGTTGACCGGCACCTTTGCCGGCAATGTAACGTTCGGAAACTACTTCGCGGTGGCCTCAGCCGGGCTGCTCGGTTACGCCATGTCCTCCGGTGTTCGCGATTCGCGCCTGCATTGGAGGGTTGTCCTGGCTGCGGGCATCATGGGCGGTCTGGTGACGATCCTGAGTTTCAGCAGGAGCGCCATCGCCGCTCTCGTGGGCAGCGTTGTGATCATGCTTGCCGTTATCGGACATCGACGCTGGAAGCTGTCGGTAGCGGTTGTCATCATCCTGCTGGCCTCTCTCGTGTTCATTCCCGGAGTGGGGGACAGGTTTGTGGGTCACTTCAGCCGGGATTTCGGCGGAAGGTTTGAAGGCGGACGAGTCTTCATCTGGAAGACGTCGCTGAAAGTGATTGCGGAAAACCCCTTGACCGGAGTGGGGGCGTCCAACTTTCAGGAGGCCTACGCCGGTCACCTGCGACCGGACGTCAGTCCTATACGCCGGATCACGCACGCTCACAACGACTTTCTTCACGCCGCCGCCATCGCCGGACTGCCCGGTTCCCTGGCTTTCACCCTGCTCTGGCTGGCCGCCCTGGGTTATCTGAGTGTCGGGTACGTACGCTGTCGGCGTCACGGCCCGGCGGAACGGCTTCCGTATCTGGCCGCGGCGCTGGGAGCGTCACTCTGTTTTCTCGGAACGTCCATGTACCACGGCACTTTTGCCGACGAGGAGGTTCGCCAGCTGCTGATGTTCTTCTGGGGGGGTGGACTGGCGGCGTTTTGCTATGGACGGCGTGCCGCGCCTCCCGTCGGGTCCTGACAAACGCCTTGACAAATGGAGAAACAGCCGTTATCTCGGCTTTGTCTATGGCAGCTAAGAAGAAAGAAACACCAGCCGGCTCGGATCGGACCTTCGAGTGGCCCTTCGGCAAGAAGAACTATGTTCTGTTTGTGGTGGCCATGGTGATAATCATCGCCGGGTTCATCGCTCTGGGCCAGGGGTCGATCACGCTGGCACCCATTCTGCTCGTGCTTGGCTACGGTCTGGTTCCCTTTGCCATCATGGCCAAGGGAAAACGGGAAGAAAGGGAGCCGCAAGCCGGCGATTCTCCGGTCGAGTGAGGGCGCCGGCGGCCGGCGGCTGAACGCAGGAGTCGGGCACGGACGTGCCGGCGGACTTGACCGGGACCGCTCATCGGGCCGCGAGGGAGGTTCGGGCGGGACGGTGTGCCGGTTCGGCCGAAGCGTTATTGGCTTGATATTTCAAAGTTCTTGGGTATATTATCGGTCGCCGTCCGGCCGAGCCAGTTGACGCCGACGAGTATGCCTTGCGGGCGGTTAGCTCAGTTGGTTAGAGCACCTGCTTTACACGCAGGGGGTCACTGGTTCGAATCCAGTACCGCCCAGGTTTTGGGTGGCCTGTTCGGGGCCGGCGGTCGGTCCGGCTTTCAGAGAGAGGCCGGATTGTCGATACAGTAGAAAGTAGCGACGGGGTTGTAGTTCAGTTGGTTAGAACGCCTGCCTGTCACGCAGGAGGCCGCGAGTTCGAGTCTCGTCAACCCCGCCATTGAAGTTTGGCCTGCCTTTTGGCAGGTTTTTTTATTGATAGCTAATCCATAAATACATAGAACATAAATATGAAATAGGCAGGAGCGCAGAGCGACTCCCCTACTCAGGCTAATAAGGATGTAGACAGATTGCTCGAAGTAACATCGTTGAAAGAAGAACATCTTGATGACGTGCCCCCGGTTGTTGTACCACTTCCTAAGTTAGTCCTATCATAACATTTTTGTCAAGCTGGTTGGGTGGTTGAATCGCTTCGGGAGCCGGCGGACGATACCTGAGCGAACTGTGCGGACGCCTGGTGTTGTAGTGCACCCGCCACCGCTCCAGCAAGACCTCGGCCTCTGTCAACGTATAGAAGATCTCCCGATTCAGCAGTTCGTCCCGCAGCTTGCCGTTAAACGACTCTACGTAGCCGTTCTCCCAGGGACAGCCCGGTTCAATGAACAGGGTTTGCACCTTGAGACGTTCGAGCCAATCGCGGATGGCTTTAGCCGTGAACTCCGGGCCGTTGTCAGATCTCAGATAAGCCGGCGTACCTCGCTGGATAAAGAGATCGGCCAGTGTGTGAATCACATCCAAAGACGTTATCTTGCGATCCGACTTCAGCGCCAGACATTCTCGGGTGTACTCGTCGACAATGGTCAGGATACGGAGCGGCCTGTTGTCATGAGTTCGCTCAAAGACGAAGTCGTATGACCAGACGTGGTTCAGATACTCCGCCCGACGACGGACACACGAGCCGTCATTGAACCATAACCGACCCCGTTTTGGTTGTTTCTTAGGCACCTTCAACCCTTCCTGACGCCAGATCCGCTCTACTCGCTTATGGTTCACTCGAAATCCTTCCGCTTTCAACAGAGCTGTAATCCTTCGGTATCCGTACCGACCGTACTCACACGCCAGTTCGGTGATCCGTCGCACCAGCCGTTGCTCCAAAACCGAGGTCAACGGGCGGTGCCGTTGGGTCGATCGCGGCTGACAAAGAACTTGGCAGGCCCGTCTCTCCGATACGCCCAGTTCGTGACTAACTTGCTCGACGGCCTGCCGTCGTCGGGCCGGGCTGATCAGTTTCCCGAGGCGGCCTCTTTCAAAATCGATATGTCAAGAGCCTGCTCAGCCACCAGCCTCTTTAACCGAACATTCTCACCCTCCAGTTCCTTCAGACGCTTCGCCTGGTCCATCCGCAACCCCCCATACTCTTTGCGCCATCGATAGTAAGTCTGCTCACACACCCCCAGATTCTTGCTAACCTGGCCGACTGTCTGGCCACGTGACAGCTCCACTTCCGCTTCCCGAAGCTTGCGGACGATACTTTCTACTGTAAATCGTTGCCTGCCCATTAGATCCTCCTTCCTCGATCCAGTCCAACATAATAACTCTCAAACTGGAACGAAATATGGGGGGCAGGTCAATGGTTATTGCTTCTATGGTTTCTGACATTGGCTATCATCCACAATGTCGTCATACAGAAGATGGTTGGTCCAGCTCGTCAGGAAGAACTTGTAGTCATTATTGAGTAGTTGTCAGGCATATTGCATATTAGAAGGACCGGGAGGCGTTATGAACCGATCCTGGAATTGGGCACCTAAACAAGTAGTTCTCGTTGCAGTCTTCGCGGCTGCGACATTTGCCGTATCTTTTGCACTTGGTTATGCGGTTACCATGTCGCTTGGTCCAGGAACATCAGGTGTCTTTACCATCGTGGCAACAACAGTGTTAGTTGTTGTTTGTGCCAGAATTGTCCCGAAAAAAGGCGTGTTTACTATCTTAGTTACCCTCTTCACTCTCATGGCTATACCTACAAGTATGTTCGGTCCTCCGGGACCGCATAAGGTGATAATTGGACTCTTGACAGGCCTAGTATATGACTTAACTTGGAATCTGACGGGTCGGCGAAGGTTCTCCTTACCAGTGGCGGCCGCAATGGCCACGGCGGCGTCAATTGCCCTTATTTTTGGTCTGATGATTCTCCTTGGCCATCCGAGGGTCAGCTATCTTCGGTCCATAATGTACTATATAGTACCCCTCTATGGTGCCCTGGGCTTTCTTGGTGCTTGGTTCGGAAATTGGATATATGATAAGAGGATCCAGGGACTACCTATGGCGGAGCAATTCAGGACTTGAAATGCTCAGTGCGTGCAATGTCAGTTTCGCTTATGCCGGATCACAGGCTGTTGTTATTTCAGATTTGAGCGTGCAACTGCCCTTAGGGTCGATGTCGTTTGTTTGGGGTGATAACGGTGCCGGTAAGAGTACATTTGCGCAGATCATGTGTGGCCTGATTCCGCATGTTGTAAGCGGACAATTCAGTGGCGAAGTAGAATATCTAGGCTGCCAGCTTCTTGCGCCGTACAAGTCAGGGCTCGCGACATATCTGATGCAGAATCCGAGTCTTTACTTCCACGCCGCGACCCTGCGTGAAGAACTGTCACTGTTGGAAAATCACCGTCACGCCCTTTACGACGAGGCAATTGACATGTTGCCACACAGGAAATGGAACGAACCGGTTCGTACTCTATCACTGGGTGAACAGAAGTTAGTAGCTGTAGTGTTGGTATTAATGCACCGATGTCCGATCGTGGTCTTGGATGAGCCTCTTGCGTTCTTGGATGGGAAAGCAAGTCAGTTTGCGTCGCACTTATTATCAACAGCCGCGAATGAGGATCGGATCATTCTTGCTGTAGATACCCCTGAACATGGCCTAGAGATGGGAAGCGTAGGTAGGTATTTCCTTGTTGCTGATTCACACGTTGTAGAGGCGAAGCCACAGATCCAGCCCAGGGAGCAGCTAATCACCTCAGGCCCGACTGGTACAGAATTCCTAAAGGCGGAGGGTATCGGATTCTCATATAGAGGTAAGGAGGCATTCCATTTGGCTGGAATAAACCTCACAGTCGCTGAAGGAGAATCGGTGGGATTGACTGGTCATAATGGTGCTGGCAAGTCAACTCTGCAACTAGTGCTTTCCGGCTTACTGAGGCCCTCAAATGGCCACGTTTATATTAAAGGTGTTCAACAAGGCATTTGTGGCCTACGCAAGCGGGTAAAGTGTTCATTCCAAAATCCAGACGATCAGCTGTTTGGGAATACGATAATGGAAGAACTTGTATTTGGCCTCCGGAACCTAAATCTACCTTCGTCTCAAATTCATAGCCGTATCAAAGAGGTTGAGCACTATCTGAATTGTGGTCTCGCAGAGGATCCGTTTATCTTGAGTTATGGCCAGCGCAAGTTTCTGACTCTTTTATCGGCTTATTTGCTGGATCCGGACGTCCTCATTCTCGACGAGCCGACAGCTGGGCTTGACTATTCAAACCGACAGAAGCTCTACGACCTTCTCCTCAGGTTTCTGAAGCAAGGTAAATCCCTCATAATAATCTCGCACGATCGTAGCGAGATAGAGATGGTATGTCATCGCACCTATGAGATGAAGGACGGCATGATTGTGGCTGAGAGTCGCAATTACTGGGGAGGGCATTGAGATGCACACCTACCACGGTGGGCTTCTAACCTCATTGCACCCAATTACAAAGCTGCTTGTCTACCTTCAGCTTATTGCAGTGTGTATCTTTGCACCAGTGCCGAGTGCAATATTCGTTGGCGTTGTTGCCTTTCTGTACGTAGTTGTGCTTGGAGCGGGAAGGGAGATGTACGTCAATCCTTGGTATCCGCTTGTTCTCTGCGTGCTGGCTTTCTTGATCGCCGTGCCTGGAGGCACCGACCGCGATGTCCTGATAGCAGCAGACATCTCGCTTAGAGTGTTCGGTGTGATCATGTCATCGATTCTGCTTGGACTGGCTCTTGGCGTAAGAGATCTGATCAGCTTGACTAGGAGGTTTGGAATGCCTGAGCAAGTGGAATTGATGGCTATCGCTATAGCGGTATCATTGCCGAGAGTCCTCAGGTCTATGAGAAATGTGCTGGCGGCCCAGAAGTCACGAGGGTTTGTGATCTCATGGCGCACTGCACTCTCACTTAGGACGTATGCCGTGTTGATGACGCCGTTCATAGTGGCGATTCTGAGGACTGCATTGGCACTTTGGATATCGCTTTGTATCCGACCGTGGAGGAACTACACGCCGGCAGTTTTCCGTTTTGGGGTCAGAGACTTAATCTTGCTCTTAGCCTCTAGTTTGCTCTGGTGGGATGTACTTGGGTTAGTCCGCAGGGCTGTGTTTCTGTGAGCAGCTTGCAGGTCAGACCGTGTCTTGCTTAGCTTCGTAGCGTCTGTCCTACTTGCGGAAGCTCGAGAATCGGCAAACTGCGGCACGTGATGCCGTAAGGCGCAGTCATATAACGCCTTACAAGATCCCATGCAAGTTAATTCGGGGTTCGAGTCCCTGCACCGCTATATTTTTTTATCTTCCCGATCTTGACCACGGTCTCGCTGCTATCGGTAGATAAATCAGACTGCTCGTGACTGTGCAAATGGACACAGACTTCATGGTCGTTCCCCAGCCGTCGTGCCCCGTATCTGAGGCTACCCTGTGTTCGCGCCAGCAGGAAGAAGGGCCCTTTCTAAGACTTGCTGCTGCCTAAGCCATAAGCCTCGTGGGCAGAAGAGAATAGCAGAGATTCAACTTATTGCAAATTAGTAACTTACGGCCCGCATTGCCGTTGGCAGAAAAGTTGCGAAAGGCAGCCTCTTTGATCCTGTACTGGGGGCTAATACTCATAAGTCATTTTTGTGCAATAACTTGTGTGTTCTCTCACGTTACTGGTGCGGGCTAAAGGAAATGGCCATATCCTTTAGTTTTGTCTTGACTTACTAAAAGATTCTTCATTAATCATGTTTTGAGACCGTCATAGTAAAAGAAATGGCATTTTCCTTTAGTGAGTTGACGTAAGATAAAAATCCTTTAGCTCGGGAGTCCGAGGTGACTGAGCGAAAAACCGGACGTTATGTACCGATTTCTACCGTCGATGGTAAGCCATGCCAGGCTTTTGTACCTGCTTCACTCCCTCCTGAACCGCCTTTGAAAATCACTCCAGAATTGCAAAAGCAGTTGGAAAGAGCTCTGGTCTCGCTGGGACGATTGGATGGCGTGTCCACCTTGCTACCGGACGCCTCCCTTTTCCTGTACATGTACGTGAGAAAAGAGGCTGTATTATCATCCCAGATTGAAGGGACACAATCCTCTCTATCCGATCTACTGCACTACGAGAGCAAGGCGGCTCCGGGCGTGCCGATTGATGATGTCCGTGAAGTGTCTAACTACGTGGCTGCACTGGATCACGGTATACAGCGACTTCGAGGAGGGTTCCCCTTGTCGCTCCGGTTACTGAAAGAAATCCACAAGGTATTACTCAGTCACGGTCGCGGTGCCGAAAAGGATCCCGGGGAGTTTCGCCGGTCACAGAACTGGATAGGAGGTTCACATCCAGGAAATGCTGCCTATGTTCCGCCACCAGCTGATATCGTGCTGGAATGTATGGGAGAGCTGGAGAAACACCTGCATTCGAGTAGCCCGGTACTGGTGAAGGCTGCTCTGGCCCATGTGCAGTTTGAATCCATACACCCGTTCTTAGATGGTAATGGCCGGTTGGGCCGTCTGCTGATCACGCTTTTGTTGTGTGCAGAGGGAGTCCTGGCGGAACCAGCCCTGTACCTGAGTCTCTTTCTGAAAACGCATCGCTCCAAGTATTATGAATTGCTTCAGCAAGTGCGCATGAGTGGGGACTGGGAATCGTGGCTGGAGTTTTTCGTTGCGGGAGTCATCGAGACGAGTGACCGAGCAGTAAGTACTGCGAAGAGGTTAGCGGACCTCTTCTCAGAAGACCGTAAGAAGATTGAGTCACTCGGAAGACCAGCAGGCTCTGCTCTGCGCGTTCATCACGCGCTTCAGCAGTCACCGATTCTTAGCATCTCAAGGGCTGCTGAGAAAGCTTCTGTTACTATCCCGACGTCGACGAGTTCTTTAGGCCACCTGGAGAGACTTGGTATTGTGCAGGAGCTGCCTAAGGTCGGCAGATCAAGGTTTTTCAGTTACGCGCAGTATATCCGGATTCTCAATGAAGGTACCGAGCCTTTATAGTCGGCTAGATTCAGTATTAAGATTCCAATCTGCTCATACGAACTAATCCGCCTGCAGCGGTCTCGGAGAGCCGTCCAGCCGTGGCTGAGCAGTACTCGGGTACAATTTCAATCCCGAGATACTTCCGATGCAATCCTTTTGCCGCCACGAGCGTCGTGCCGTGCCCAGCGAACGGATCCATCACAATATCACCGATGTCGGAGTGAAGTTTGATGAAGTGACTCATTAGAGCTTCCGGTTTCGGAGTAGGGTGGTCACCAGCTCGTCTGGATGCCCTGGGATGCCGAAAGATATTTGACGTTGATCTACCACCATTCCACCTACAGCGGCCTCCTGGTTTTGTCGCAATCAAAATGAGTTCATAGCCTTTTCGGTAGTGACCGCCGGGTCCGAGCTGTTCCTTGTCCCACACAACCACTTCCTTTAATCTTAAGTGCTCGTTCATGAGTCTTGTCCAAGCAGTGAACACTCGGGAGTGTCGCCCCCCGCCGGGACAGCAACAGCAAAGGCAACTCCCCACTTTGAGAATTCTGCTAGCGTGTCTTATGAAACTCTCGACGATGTTCAGAGCGTCATAGTATCCATCATTGATCATAGGGCTGACTGACAGGCGCTTGGATTGGGTGTTGTTGTGAGTATTATTGTCGCGGGTAAACCTGCAACCGCGATAGTTGATTCCGTACGGCGGATCGGTGACAATCAAATCGATAGATTCTTCCGGCAGGTCCGTCGCTACGTCTCGGAAGTCGGACTGATAGAGTATTCCCGATTCTTCGAGGTGGCAGGGAGGAGTGCGAACTCGCCAAACTGTATCACTCGGGTACCTGCTGTTCATAAGTGCTCTCAGGTGAAGAATTCGTCTGAGTCTTTCCTGAAGGTACACAGATCCGCTTTCAGCCATTATGCTGTAGCATTTCGGACAGGGATAGCATCCAAGTATGGGGGGGGAAGCCGGAATAGAGGCGTCGCCTTTTGACAACCTAGCGCACGCGTCCGGTGTCAAGTCTGAGCGTTATAAAAGGCCCCTGTGACGCGTTTGTGACGTCACAAGGTCAAAAGCAGTGAAAACGGCTCGAAATCCATCAAAGCACATCAAGAAGGTAATTTGTTGCACACTAATGGCTTACGCCTTAAATTGCTGTCGGATAAAACGTTGCAAAATGGACCCCTTTTGATTCCGGGGTTCGAGTCCCTGCACCGCTATATTTTTTTAACTTCCCTATTGACAATACATTACAAAGCCGGAAACAACAGAACTCCGGTTGACGTACAGCTATTTGTGATTAAAACCAGGCGATTGATTCTACGAAGTATGAGAGAGGACGACGCGGAGGCGCTGCTTGACATCTTCTCCGATCCAATAGCTATGCAGTACTTCGGGGTAATCTTCGATTGAGCCCGAATGGATAGGTGGGTGCGAAGTAACCTTGAGCACCAGGACAAACACGGATTCTCTCTGTTCACCGTAATCCTGAAGGATAATGGCGAAATTATCGGTGACTGTGGTTTGGAAACCGACGAAATCGACGGCAAGCTCATTGTCGGCATCGGCTTCGATTTCAGACGTTTATACTGGGGCAAGGGATACGCAACCGAAGCCGCCTTGGCGGTCCTGGAGTATGGATTCACCCAGTTCGAGTTTGACAGCATTTCCGGTTGGATCGATCCCGAGAACACCCCCTCTCAGCGTGTGGCGGAGAGAATAGGCATGACGGTGGAGAGATATGTCATGCGTGGAGGCAAGAGGTACGCTCTTTACAACATTATGAGGAAGGATTGGGAGAGAGAAGAGGTATGACGGAGAAACGCGCTGCCCTCGGTAGCGAAAACGTTTAGTCGACCGGATCCGGTGCCATGAGCGATACAAAGACGGCACCCGTCAGCGACCGGAGTCCCTTCGCGGATGCCAACACTAAAGATTGAAATCAAAGCTGTAAACGAACTCACTCCGGACCAGGCGAGTTCTATCCGGCACAGAAACGATCGAGAGTTCGGCAACGATTCACTGGTCTATGCCGACGCTGAGTGGTTTGTGTTGGGTTATTTGACTGGAGAGCTGGCGACTCATATCGGAGTTCTCCAGCGGATGGTCACAGTAGGGAAGGTCCCTCTTCTGATTGGCGGTGTCTGCTATCTGGTGACTGAACCGGAGCACCGCGGTTGCGGCTTTGGCTCAGCAGTGATACGAGAAGCGGTAGCCTTTGTAAAGAACGAACTCGGGCAATCATATAGCTTACTCACCTGCAAACCCAGGCTAGAGCCCCTGTATGTCAAGACAGGCTGGCGAACTGTGACCGGCCCCACCATCTTTGGCCAGGCAACAGGTGTCCGTCGTTGTGGCCGCTTGACGATGGTTAACGAGTGCGGCGGGAGAGCCTGGCCCGAAGGTGAGATCGACCTTTGCGGGCTTCCGTGGTGATTGCGTAGTTGTAACAACTATTGTTAGGATTAAGGAGACTGTATGCGGGCCGTAATAGTCCTGAATGTCATGTTAAGTCTTTTTGGCTTAGCCACGGTAAGCGCAACTGACATAACAACCGCGATCGACTCCGGTTATGTCGATCAGGTCCTGGACATACTCGAGAAGAACCCGGATCTGTTGAATTCAAAAGATACTGACGCCCTCACGCCACTCAATCGAGCCGCCTACAAAGGCCAGACGGAAATAGTCAAGCTACTTCTGGAAAGGGGCGCCGATGCTTCGATTGGCGATAATGAAAATAGCCAGCCGATCCATAATGCGGCCGTTGCCGGACACATGGATGTATTGGAAATTCTCCTTGAATCCGGCGTTGATATTGACGCCCGAGATGCCAATGGCAACACTGCCTTGATATTTTCTCTGATCTATAGCCAATCTGAGACAACTGATTGGCTTATCGATAAGGGAGCTGACTTGGAAATATCCAATAACGATAATGTCAACCCCTTAATTTATGCTTCTCTCAGAGGGCGATTGGATGTTTTGAAGAAAATTACTGCCGGCGGGGCAGACCTTAACCAGCAGGCACAAAGCGGTCGTACAGCGCTTACATATGCCGCGGGGAATAACCATATGGAAGTGGCCGAGTACTTGCTCCAATCAGGCGCCGATACCGAAATACCTGAAGAGTACGGCCGCACTCCGTTGTTGTGGGTCGCCCGCGAAAATGGTAATGCCGAGATGGCGGCATTACTCATAACGTATGGCGCCAACGTTAATGCCCGTGATAGATTCGGTGACACGCCACTTGTTCTGGCTGCCTGGCGAGGGTTCAGCGGAATCGTAAATCTACTTCTGGACTCAGGGGCTGAGGTCGAAACCACCGGGAATAACGGTGAAGAATTGTTGAATCATTCGGTTGAAAAGGGTCTGGGCAGGCTCTTTTCCAGGCTGGCCGAAAGCAATATAGATCTAAGAATGAAGAGCAGATATGGTAGTTCTCTTTTGCAGTCAGCGGCGCAAGGCGGCTCAGTCGAGATTATCAATACCTTTATAGAAAACGGTTTTGACATAAGAGAAACAGATGTTTATGGATGGACGCCCCTTCATTATGCCGCCTGGAAAGGGCGTACTGAAGCCACTCGATTATTATTAGATAAAGGAGCCAACATCAACGCTCGTTCGTTAAGTGGCTTGACTCCATTCAACCTGGCCGATAGTAAAGATCGCGAAGAGACAAAGAATCTGCTAATATCAAAAGGCGCTGATCAAAGTCCACAAGAATTTCCGAAATTGACCGGACCGTACTTCGGGCAGAAGCCGCCCGGACGGAAGCCGCAATTGTTTGCGCCTGATATTGTCTCCACAAACAGGCATGGACACAGTTCGGTGGCTTTTTCACCAGATGGTATGGAAGCATTTTGGAGCGCCTACTTTTTCCCGGTTGATTCAGGGTACGCCGAGGGCGCTATGGTATATTCTGAAAATATAGACGGCCAATGGATAATTCCGAAATTTCCTGAATTCACCCGGGGTATCGAGACAGATGACGATGTTCCGGTTTTTTCTAAAGATGGGAGCAAATTATACTTCTTGTCCCGTCGGCCCCTGACACCGGGAGGAGGGAGAACCGGGGAAAAAGTCTGGATAGTTGAAAAAACTGAATCCGATTGGGGAGAGCCATACCGTGCTCCGGGTGAAATCAA
>Ga0307380_10000092_pt1 | contig 147955 bp, 149 predicted proteins | sample UN3MG_FD_202239 | JGI IMG/M metagenome (GOLD analysis project Ga0307380, IMG submission 202239) | Soil microbial communities from Risofladan, Vaasa, Finland - UN-3 | ecosystem: Environmental > Terrestrial > Soil > Coastal area > Acid sulfate soil | place: Finland: Risofladan, Vaasa... | reverse complement strand
ATCCTTGAAGGTCCTAATGAGCAGGCCAAGATCGTGGCCCCGTATGGGTCCTATATATCGAAACTTCAGGGCCTCAAAGAGCATACCCGGGGTCAGGAGACTAATCAGGGAGTCCTCGCTCTTTTTGAAGAGGCTGAAGATATTCTCCCCCACGCCCGGTACCGAGCGCAGGAAGGTCTCAAGCCTCTTTTTGAGATTAACGAACCGGGGCTCCGATATCTTTCGACTCACATACGAGGACAGGGCACCCACGTTTTTGGCAATGGACATCTCGTTATCGTTCAGGACGACGATCAGATCTTTCTCCGTATGGCCAGCCTGGTTGAGCGCCTCAAAGGCCATGCCTGCGGTCATGGACCCATCGCCGATAACGGCGATAACCTTATTGTTGTCACCCTTTATGGATCGAGCCGTTGTGATACCCAGGCCGGCAGATATGGAGGTTCCGGAATGGCCGGTATTAAAGGCATCGTATGGGCTTTCTTCTGTCTTCGGAAAACCGCTGATACCCTTATATTGCCTTAAAGTATAAAATCGTTCTCTCCTGCCTGTAATGATCTTATGGGCGTATGCCTGGTGTCCGACGTCCCAGATGATCTTGTCGCTCGGTGTATTAAAGACATAGTGGAGTGCGATGGTAAGCTCAACCACACCCAAGCTCGGCGCCAGGTGCCCTCCGGTTTGTGAAACCGTTTCGATAATCAGATTTCGCATTTCACCGGCCAGTTTTTCGAGATCGGCCGGTTTCAAATTCTTCACGTCCGCAGGACTGTTAATGCAGTCCAGGATTTTCTTTGTTGGTCCGTTGTTCTTACGATTATGTTCCATGTTGTCAGCGTCTAAATGAGATAAAGGTCAAAAAACTGCTTACTGCGTACTCGGTATTGCCTATTCTTGCTATACATTCCTTCTGATGATGTATCGGGCAATTTCCCGCAGTGGATCTGCCCTGTCATCGAAGGTATCGAGAAACCCGATTGCCTGGTCAATCAATTGCTTCTGGATCTGCTTAGACTCGGAAATCCCGTGAACCAGGGGATAGGTGATCTTCCCCCGTTCCTGATCGCCTCCGGTGCCCTTACCGAGAATATCCTCATTTCCTTCAACATTGAGGATGTCATCGGCGATCTGAAAAGCCAGCCCTATTTCCTGCCCATACCTATTGGCAGACCGTATCTCCTCTTCGGTACCGCCTGCAAGAATTGTTCCCGAGGTTACTGACGCGGCTATCAGGGCGCCCGTTTTGTGGCGGTGGATGTACTCCACCACGGTAGGGTCCGGGTCTTTGCCTTCGTATCGGATATCAACCACCTGTCCGCCGACCATACCTTTGCACCCGGCAGCGGAGGCAATGAGGTCAATTACCCTCAACATCGCGTCTTTTTCTTCCTGTTTTTCCAAACCAAACCGGGCCATGAGGTTGAAGGCCAGGGTCAGCAGGCCGTCTCCGGCCAGAATCGCTACCGCCTCCCCGAATACCTTGTGGTTTGTGGGCTTACCTCTTCTGAAATCATCATCGTCCATTGCCGGAAGATCATCGTGTATGAGGGAGTACGAATGGATCAGCTCGATAGCGCAGGCAACACCCAATACGTCATGAGCAGACCCTCCTGCTGCCTCTGCACCTGCTATGCAGAGAATCGGTCTGATCCTCTTGCCCCCGGCAAAGAGGCTGTACCGCATAGCCTCGATGACCTCACCTGCCAGTCCGGCAGGTTCAGGCGTACAATCCTCCAATGCCTTGTCCACAAGGGACCTTTTGTTCTTCAGGTATTCTTCAATTGCGATCGGCATCTTGGATCTCTTCCGCTTGGAAGGGCTCCTGTCTTACGCCACCCTCATCATCAATAAGGATAGAGATCTTTTTTTCTGCCTCTTCCAGCTTTTTGAAACAATACCTCGACAGCACTATCCCCTCCTCAAAGATCTTGAGTGATTCCTCCAGGGACAGATCGCCGCTCTCGAGGCGCTTCACGATCTCCTCGAGCTCTTTCATGGCATCTTCGAATTTTTTTTCCGTCATGGTCTCTCCAGTCTCCCGCTGATCTCAATGAGTTTTAGGGGATTGATCCTTCTCCCATCGAGCCTGATACCGAAGTGGAGATGAGGGCCGGTTACCCTTCCTGAGGAACCGGTAAGCCCGATAAGATCGCCTTTTTCCACCACTTCCCCGGTCTCCACTGAAATACGGCTCAGATGGAAGTACATGCTGTGGATGCCGCCACCATGGTCAATGATGATGCTCTTGCCGCTAAAGAAGTGGTTTGCTGTCAGGATCACGATTCCCCTGTTGGTGACCTTGATGGGAGTCCTTGCTGGTGCCCTAAGGTCAACCCCTGAATGGGGAGACCTCTCCATGCTGTTGACTATATTTCTGCATCCAAACGGGCTAATAACGGTTCCGGGAACAGGCCTCCTCCAACTTCCCCACCAGAGCGGGTTTGCAGCAGGCCTCGTAAAAGCCTCTTTCACGACCTTGATTTCCTTTCTCACCCTGGCAAGGGTTTCACTGCCGAGCTCGACCATCTCCCTGGGAACGGTGATACGCCTGATGCCGTGATCCTTTGAGAGAACCGTTACTGTTACGTAACCAGGGTTAACGACTTCACTGGCGGTCACTTTGAGTTTATACCTTCCCGGGGGCGTAGTCAAATCCGCACCGAAAAAGCCGGTCCACAGATTATCGCGATTGCTGAAGGCAAGGGTAACCTTTTTGTTTAACCACGTTACATCAGGTTCGAATGCCTTTGCCTTTACGGTTACGAGGCCGACTTCACCCTGCCCGATCGAAGACGGTGTTACCGTCACATCATCTGCGGGTCCAGGGAATGCCCTCCCCTGTAGACAGATGGAAAATAGGACCGCTGCTGTGAGCACAACGGCTATTCTTCTCATTTCTGATATATCACTTTCCTGGCTGAGTTTTTTCTACGCGGCAGTCAACAGTGCCCTTGGCAAGTAGGACCCTGACCTCATCGCCGGTTGTCACTTGCCCGGAATCCTTGACCACGATCATATCTGGAATTTTCCTGGTAATACTGTATCCCCTCTCCAGAATAGAAAGAGGACTGAGCGAATCCAACTTGTCAACAAGGGAGCGGACGTCCCTCTTTTTCCCCTGTAGAGAGCTGCCCAGGGCCTGAACGAGGGAGCGCCTATGAAACAGCAGCTCCTGAGAGAGCAGCGTAATAGCATGCATGGGGCTGTTCAGGATGAGGGTGTCACTGACCGCCTTAAGTGCTTTTCGGTGATCCTGGGTGTTTTGCCCCACCCTGATGAGCATGCGGTTGCGCAAGTCATCGAGCCTCAGCAACGTATCGGCAAGGGCGCGCCTCGGGTCTCTTATCCGGGAAGAAAGGTATAATACCCTATCCTTGGTCCGGGCCAGAATGCCATAGAATGCGTTTTCGAGCGCAGACAAGAGATTTCTCAGGTTTCTCTCAAGGGTTTCTTGCTCGCGGATAACGAGCTCCGCCGCCGCTGACGGAGTAGGGGCCCTCAGATCTGCCGCTAGATCAGAGATGGTTAGATCCACTTCGTGCCCGACTGCTGAAACTACGGGGATACGTGATTTCCTTATGGCGTATGCCACCTCTTCCTGATTAAAGGGCCAGAGGTCTTCCAGCGAGCCGCCGCCCCGCGTTAAGACAATAACATGGGCGGACAACTCCCTGTTTGCGAGCTCCAGCGCCCCCACGATATCTCCTGCCGCCTCATCACCCTGAACCCTCACTGGAACCACGGTAATCTCCAGGTTGGGCATTCTTCGAAAGGAGATCCTGAGAAAGTCCCTGATTGCAGCGCCGGTAGGAGATGTGATAACGGCGATACGTGTCGGAAGAAAGGGGATAGGCCTTTTCTTATCCTCATCGAAGATCCCTTCCCGGGAGAGCTTCTTTTTAACCTGCTCAAAGGCAGCGGCCAGCGCCCCCACGCCGAGAGGCTCCAGATAGTCGAGAATGATTTGATATTCGCCTCTCTGTTCATACACCCCGATTCTGCCCCGGACAAGCACCTTCATCCCATTTTCCGGCATGAATTTAAGGTAGTATGCCTGTGTTCTGAACATGACGGCCCTGATCTGGGCGCGCTCGTCTTTGAGGCTCATGTAAAAGTGTCCGGAGGTGGGAGCGGCGAAGTTCGAGATCTCCCCCTCCAGCCAAATAGCCTCAAATTCACTCTCAAGAAGGGACTTTATCTCGGCAGTGAGGGAACTTACTGTGTAGATTGTTGGTGGCTGCAAGGATAGGTCCATGGCTCTCGCTTATCACAGCTGGTTACTCGTCGCGCAATGTTATCCTTTGTTCTCCTGAGAAACTCACTATAGTAAAGAGCATGGAGATATCTTTTTTTGCTCTGCCCTCTAAACAAGGCCCCGTACAGGGCCGTTTCAAACCGGCGCACCGCCCCATAAGCCTTAGCACTAAGGTCCCAGCCTGTGTGCGCCGTTTTGAAACGCCCACTCCTCTGAACGATGGGGGGACAGAGTCAAAAAAAGACATCTCCATGCTCACCAGACCGTTTCTTTCATGTATAACCCTGAAGGAAGTGTCGGGGTCATGTGCTATAATGCGAACCAGTGGAGAGCAACGAGGAACCGGCACTAAAATTCGAGATATTTCGGTGTCCTGGGAAAGGGAATTACATCCCTGATATTGGTGAGTCCCGTGGCGAACTGGATGAGGCGCTCCAGACCGAGGCCGAAGCCGGAGTGAACAACGGTGCCGTACTTCCTGAGATCAAGATACCACCAGTAATCGGCAGGGTCCAGGTTAGTCTCCTTTATCCTGCCTAATAATATGTCGTAATCATCTTCCCTCTGGCTTCCTCCAATAATCTCGCCTACCCCGGGAACGAGGATGTCCATGGCTCTTACTGTTTTACCGTCTTCGTTCACCTTCATGTAAAAGGGTTTCATCTCCTTCGGGTAATCAGTCAGAATCACCGGTTTTTTGAATACGGTCTCGCACAGGTATCGCTCGTGCTCCGACTGGATATCACATCCCCAGTCAACAGGGAACTCAAAGTGTTCCTTGACTTTTGACAATATCTCGATTGCCTGTGTATAGGTCAGGCGCTCAAACGTGCTATTAATAACTTGATCTATTCTCGTTAAGAGTTGGGTATCGACAAATCGACTGAGAAAATCAAAATCATCTTGACATCTCCTCAGGCTGTCTGCGAGGACACTTTTCACCAGGTCTTCACCGAGGGCCGCGTTTCCGTCTAAATCGCAGAAGGCCATCTCGGGTTCAACCATCCAGAATTCTGCCAAGTGTCTCGATGTGTTTGAGTTTTCTGCGCGGAACGTCGGGCCAAAGGTGTACACGTTGCCAAGGGCAAGGGCATACACCTCAGCCTCGAGCTGCCCGCTGACTGTCAGATTGGCTGCCTTGCCAAAAAAATCATCGCTAAAGTCGATTTTCCCGTCCCTGCTGGTAAGGTTCTGGAGATCAAGCGTGGTAACCGTGAACATATCGCCGGCACCCTCGCAGTTGCTCCCGGTAATGATAGGGGTGTGGAGATAGATGAAACCTTCCCGGTTAAAATAGTCATGGATAGCGAAGCTGATAACATTCCTAATTCGAGCTACAGCCCCAAAGGTATTGGTGCGCGACCTTAAATGGGCTATCGTTCGCAGATATTCGAAGGAATGCCGCTTCTTCTGTAGCGGGTAGGTTTCAGGATCAGCCCATCCCAAAATCTGAACCTGTTTGGCCTGTACCTCGACCTTTTGCCCCTTGCCCGGCGATTCAATCACGGTACCGGTAACCATAACGGAGCAACCGGTCGTCAGTCGCAAGAGCTCTTCGGCGTAATTGGGTAAGCTACTATTGACTACTACCTGTATATTTTTGATCGTAGAGCCGTCATTGATCTCCAGGAAGGAGAAGCCTGCTTTTGAGTCTCTCCTCGTCCTTACCCAACCCATAAGGGTGACCTCTGATCCGAAGTCACTCGAACCGAGTATCTCTCCAATCTCTTTCCGTTTTATCATGTTCTCACATAGAGCTTTTTTCGAATTCCCGCATAAAGGCAGCCAGGCTTTGTGCCGATTCCATGGTCACGGCGTTGTAGAGGGAAGCCCGACAGCCCCCTACAGAGCGGTGCCCATTGAGGCCTTCGAGCCCGTTTTTCTCGGCCTCGACGAGGAACCGTTCTTCCATGTTCTCATCGGAAAACCGGAAGACAATGTTCATGAGGGAACGACTGCTCGGTTCTGCCGTACCCTGATAAACCTCGCTTTCATCTATCACGTCGTAGATCAAAGAGGCCTTCTGCTTGTTGATCTCAGCTATCTTTTCCAGTCCTCCTATGGTATCTTCCAGCCACGTGAGCACCAAATCAATGACATAAATGGTAAACGTGGGCGGAGTATTGTACAGGGAGTTGGTCTCCTTAAATGAGGTGTATTTGAGCATGCTCGGCAGATTATCGGGCACCCTGCTGAGCATATCCTCCCTGATTACTACCATGGCTATGCCGGAGGGACCAAGGTTTTTCTGGGCACCGGCATAAATCACCCCGAATGGTTTTATACCGATCGGGCGGCTCATGAAATCGGAAGACATATCCGCCACGAGGGGGACACCATCGCCGTCAGGGAACTGGTGCCACTGGGTGCCCTTGATGGTATTGTTAGAGGTAAAGTGGAGATACGATGTTCCCCTGTCCACGTGATATTCAGTGGGAATATAGGAGAAACCCCTGTCCTCAGACGAAGCGGCGACCTTGACCCCATTTATTTGTTGCTGCGCCTCTCTTATTGCCTTTCCCGACCAGACGCCGGTATTTATATAGCTTGGCGGTTTACCGGGAAGGGCAAGGTTCATGGGTATCATGCAAAACTGCATGCTCGCGCCTCCCTGAATAAAGAGGATATGGTATTCATCGGTAAGATCTAAGAGCCGTCTCGTTCTTTGGATCGCATCGTCAAGAACCTGCTCAAACTGCGGAGAACGATGACTTATCTCGGTTATTGACATGCCTGATCCGCGAAAACTGAGGAAGTTCTCTTTGATTTCCTCCAGCACCGGCAGCGGGAGCGCTGCAGGACCCGCATTAAAATTGTGTAACCTGTTTTCCATTCGAGAGCCCTTTCTCATCAATGGGAACCGTCGGTTTTCATTCAATAAATCCGTGCATCATGTGAGAGACGATCCTCAAGCCTTCCGGGTCCTTTTCATAGGGCGGTTTTTCATCCAGATCTGCCTCGATGATCTGCTCGCTAAAAGGGAGAAAGCCCATAAAGGTAAAGTCGGGCATATGGTTTACCAAGAAATCCCTGTCTCTTTCTGTTCTGATCTTGTTCCCCACAATGAGCAGATTCTTGATTCCAAGCTCTTCGGTTAACCTTTTTATCTGGCGGGCAGTTTCAACGCTCCTTGTTCCCGGCTCGACGACCACGATCATCTTGTCCACTGCCCGTGCTGTTCCCCTTCCCAGGTGCTCCAGCCCCGCCTCCATATCCAGGACCACCACCTCATCTCTGGTGAGCACTAAGTGACTGACGAGAACCTTCAGGAGGATACTTTCAGGGCAGATACAGCCACCTTCTGCGGCCTTTATTCCGCCCAGGACCATGAGTTTTACCCCATCAACGTCGATGGAAAGCTTTTCGGGTAGATCGCTTACCGTGGGGTTCATCTTAAAGAAGCCACCCATGGTGCCGAGCTTTGTCTCGGTCCTCTCCTCAATAAGTGATTTCATTTGAGCAATGGGCGTTATCTCAAAGGCATTCTTTGCTCCGAGAGCCTGCGCCAGATTTGCATCGGGATCTGCGTCGATTGCCAAGACGGTCTTCCCTTGCTGTTGCAAGGATCTTATCAAGAAGGCGGCAAAGGTTGTCTTACCTACGCCCCCTTTACCACTAATAGCGATTTTCATGGCGGTCCTTTACCCGTTAGATAGTCTATGCAGGCTGATAAAAGGCATCCCTTTATGCCTGCGGAACTCTTGCCATCATAAGAATTACTTTCTGGCGTCCCACAAACCGAATTCACTATGAAGCTTCATACCTTACATAAAGATCCAATATTTTGAAGCATCCTCGCCTCTTCAAAGCAATCACGATCTGGCTTTTGCTACCAAAGGATAGACGATCATGCTTGAAAGCTCGGAAATGTCTTCAGCCGAGAGGATATCCTGGATTGAGCTATCAAAGAGGATTGCTCCGTCAGGGGGAAATTCTTCATCCCCCTCCCATAGCGCAAGAGTAACCGGTATCTTGGGGAGGGCCTGGATCACAACGGAGACATCGCCAAATGATGAGGGAGCGGCCCCGAACAGCTCCTTTGCACAGGAGACCAATCTATCAGGTAGTTCACCAAAGGCGCCCATCAGTGGCTGCTTAACCCTTCTATTGAAGGCATCCAAATAGAACCGCGCAGAGGGGATATCCTTGTAGGAAATCCATTTTTCCCCCCTGTGCTCTCGTTTGACACCGTTGAGGTAGTGAAGAATGATAATCCTCTCTTTAATGGACACCTCGCCCTCTTGATCCTGAGAGAATGACAAATCAGGCCAGGTGATTGTAATCATGCGATTAAGGAACTTCAGCTCGATAACCGCAGAATCACCCCCCTGCCCCGTAAAGAGAGCACCACTTAACCGGCAGAGATGAAGGGGATTCCGTTCTCGTATTTCCTTCTCCGTCATCTCCAGGGCCATCCGGTAGTCATCTACCCTTGCCATTGGGTTCTTCCCTTTACAAACACTTCAGTTTTGCTATACTTGCCTCACGGTTGAAGGCTCGATAGGTCGCGGCATAAAACCTTATTGTATTTATTCCAAAAGAAATCAAAAGTCAATTGTGTTGCCGTGAGATCAAAGAGAAAAAAGGCACGGACGGAGCAGGCGACGCAGCGAAAGGAGGCCCAGAAGACTTTCCTCCACAGGCCCTTTGAGGAGTTGCTGCATCATCAAAAGGATCTAACTGAGGATAAAAAGCCTGTTCAATCGGGTTCAAGGCCTGATGTCACACCTGAAGAGACCGACCAGCAGGTTTTTCAGAGGGCAATGGAGGGCGTTGCTCCCCTTGCCGATAACAGAAGGAAGATTGTCAAAACACCTGGCAATAAAGAGAAACTATCTCCTGAAGTTTCCGATCACAGTACAAAAGTAAAAGACTACCTCGCGAGCCTCGTTAATGAATCAGCGGCGTGGGATATCTCGTTCAGTGATGAGTATATCGAGGGAGCTGTTTCCGGGGTGGGCCCAAAGAACATGAGACGGCTCAAACGGGGCGAATTCTCTATCCAGGATTATATCGATCTTCACGGGCTCACAAAAAAAGAAGCAGAATCAGCTGTTAATGACTTCTTGCTTCAGAGCTACCAGCGGGACCTCAGATGTGTGCTCATTGTTCACGGTAGAGGACTAGGTTCTGCCGATCAGCGCCCGGCCATTAAGACCGAACTCCCGGTTTGGCTGAGGAGGGGGGCCTTGAAAAGGATCGTACTGGCCTTTGTTACTGCTCGACCGTATGATGGCGGTGCAGGGGCGATCTATGTTCTCCTGAGGAAGAGGTAGAATGAGTGTCATGTATTTCTTGTATTCATAGGGTAATGCGGTTCTGCTTATGGAACAAGAGGTCCATTCATGGCGGGGCAATTGCCAGGCAATTGATCCCAGGTCGTTGCGTCGAGAGGCAATCCTTGCATAAGATGTGTTAAAAGGATCAACAAACCCAAGAAACCCAACAAACTCAAGGAACTGAAGGAACCAGGGAAACCTCTCGCTGAGAACGGGGCATCAACAGGGTACCGAATACGAGATCGTGAACCAGGAATGCAGGTAGTATCATGCTAATCGTGGGACTCACCGGTGGCATCGGCAGCGGAAAGAGCGCCGTGGCTGAGATGTTTAGGGAGGAAGGGGCAGAGGTTATCGATTTTGATCATCTCGCCCGCCTTGTTGTTGAGCCCGGCAAGCCGGCTTGGAGAGATATCGTTGACTATTTTGGTCCGCGAATACTTTCCTCGGATAGAACGTTGAATCGTTCCGCCCTTGCGGAGATCGTGTTCTCCGACGAAGAAAGCCGTAAGGCATTGGAAGGCTTTACGCATCCAAGAATCTTTGAAAAGCGAGATGCCTTGCTTGAGAGGATTAAGGGAAAAGACCCATTGTCTGTCGTGGTCATTGATTTTCCGCTTCTGTTTGAATTAGGCTTGCGGAATGGGTTAGATGAGGTTATTTTAGTTTATGTACCGAGAGAAGTACAGATTGAGCGAGCTGCGAACAGGAACAATCTGTCGCGGGAAGCAGTTGAGAAAAGACTCAAGGCGCAGATGCCCATCGAAGAGAAGCGATCTCTCTCGGATTATGTTATCGATAATCAGGGAAGTCTTACTGAAACCAGGGCCCAGGTGCAAAGGATAATGCGTGAGCTGAGGGAACTGTCAAAGCAGAAGGAGGCTGATTTACCTTGTTCTTAACGGGCGGAGAAGAAACCTACCAGGCAGGTGAGACTATTTTTAGGGAAGGCACCTACGGAAAGACCGTCTATATCGTTAGTTCAGGTCGGGTAGAGGTCAACAAGGTGGCTCGGGGCAAAAAGGTTGTTGTGGAGACCCTCGGGCCCGGGGCTTTATTTGGTATGATGACCTTCATAGATCCGTCATCGCCGCGATCGGCTACGGCCGTTGCACTTGAAGACACCGTTTTGGATATCGTAGACAAGAACTTCCTGGACAAGGAATTTAATCAAATCACCTCGGATTTCAGGCAATTACTCGTGACCCTGGTCAGAAGGTTGAAAAAGACCACGGATGACTTTGTTTTGGCGGCGAGCCGCCTCGAACCGCAGGTGACCGGAACCATTAGGATCTCCTTTAAGAAGGAAAGCGACTTCTTCAAGTCTTACATCGGTAACCTGGCGAAGGGCGGGCTGTTCGTTAGGACGAAGAAGGTCCTTCCCGTGGATACCCTCTTGAATCTGGAGCTCACCCTGCCTAAAACCGACAGAGCGGTGCATACCACAGGGAAGGTGGTTTGGACCAGAGCAGAAAATATGAGCAGTGACAAGATGCCGCCTGGTATGGGAATACAGTTCGTCGATATTGATCCGGAGGATGAGAGGCTTCTCAAGAACTACATGGCGGCGTTTCAGTCTTCCTAGAACCTGGAACTTAATTCATACCATAAACCATCCCGCTACGAAGCGGGGTGGTCCAAGCCCTGCTATAAAGGTTACGGATCTCTTTTTCTCGCTTTCCTAATCCTGGTCTAAGGCTGGGAGGCTTTTTGATAGCCATGGTAGAGCCTTCTGCCCAATCCCCTTGGTAACTCTTTCACGTTTCGCCTCCCTGTCATTATTCCTCCGGGATAGAGTCGTTTTACCAAAGGATAAGAATCTGATGTAGAATCGTAATTCTTACCCATTGCCAGGATATGAAACAACGGTGGCTGAATACGCGACAACCCGAAAAGTGATGCGGATCTGCTTTACCGTGCCCCTGAATTCGCGCCCCGGAAATGCATCAAGGTAAACAGAGACCGGGTTTTTGCTTATCATGTTCAAAACAATACGCTAGATTTTTAGTGATTTTAGTGATAGTTGGGATCTGTGATAGGAGGCCTCAGGGGAACCTTCAAGTACCAGCAGCATCACGCACCACCCCAGGCGTCTTCCGGTTAAGGAGTGCCGGTGGGCACAGGGGAGGTTTCAGCACCTTAAGAAAAAAGATTTAAACACAATATAGGATGAGGTCGATAGGGCCTGGGATCGCCTTGTGAAGCGGGAACACAGGAAGTGTCGTTAGCCAAGAAAAGGATGCCTCAAAACAAGCAGGAGGAGGTATATGGAATGTTTTCTGAACTGTGAAGGCGAAAAGATCTATTTCTCCCTCCCGAAGGGCTGGAATGTTCTCTGCTGCCAGGACAAGCCTCCTATCTCCGGTGCCGCCGACCCGCTGACGGAGATCAAAAAGGCCCTCGACCACCCCATTGAATCAGCAAAGATCGAAGAACTGGCGCGGCCCGGGATGGAGGCTGCGATTTTGTTCGATGATCTACAGCGGCCCACACCGGCCCACCTTGCCCTACCTGAAATCTTGAACCGGCTCAACAAGGGGGGCATTCCGGACGAGCGGATCATCGGCATTTGCGCCCTCGGGACCCATCCGCGGCCCGGTTTGGAGCAATTGAAGGGCAAGGTGGGAGATGAAGCCTTTTCCCGCTTGCAGGGCCGCCTCTTTGCGCACGACCCCCATTCGTCCGATAACGTTATCATCGGCAGAACCCAAAGAGGAACGCTCGTTGAGGTCAATAACCGTGTTGCATTTGCCGACCTGATCATAGGAGTCGGAGAATGTATGCCCCATCCTGTCGCCGGCTTTGGCGGCGGGTGCAAGATCGTTACACCTGGTGTAGCCTCATATCGTTCCGTGGCCGACCATCATTTTACCTGGATGCGTCACCGAAACAGCAGGGTGAACCTGTTGACCGGCAACCACTTTTACGAAGATATCGTGGATGCGGGCCGCCTTGCGAGGTTGACGTTCAAGCTTGACCTCATCATTAACGAGAAAAAGGAGGTTATTCGCGCCTTCTCGGGAGATCCGGTTGCGGAACACAGAGAGGCCTCAAACTTTGTGGCATCCCTCTATCTGGTTGCACTGCCCAAGCTGGCAGATGTGACCATAATATCGGCCTTTCCCCTGGAGATAGGCGTTCAGGCTTCGAAGGCCCTGGACATGGCAGCCTTCTGCACGCGGTCAGGAAGGGCTATCATATGGGCCGCCCCGCAGAAGCAGGCAGGGCCTATCATGCCGTTGATTCAGGAAATGGCAAGTGATGAGACGGCCGGCGATTTCCATCGGCGGCTCGCGGAAGGAGATATACCTGAGCACCTCCGGGTGTTCGGTATCTCCTACATTATGCAAGTCGTCTATTTCAAGGCCAAGGCCGAGAAGTTCGACGTCTATCACGTAACTCAGGGACTAACGCCCGAGCAGGTGGGGATGATGAACTTCACCCATGCGCCTACCATACAGGAGGCAGTTGATCAGGTTGCCAAAAAGATGCCCCAAGCCGATGTGGCCATTTTCCCGTCAGGAGGCACGATCCTACCTGATGTGCAGTAGGTAAACTCCTTTTGTTTAGGTGCCATGGAGCGGGCCGGTATCCCCGGCCAAACTCTCAATGGAAGGAGCAAAGGGTCCTGTAACCCTACCTAAAAACCGCACGAAAACGTGCCGGCCCTGGCTACACAATGCACTCTTTGACAGGCCTTTCACATCTCTTTTGCTTCGAGGCAGTCTTGAGCCACCCTTGTTGGATGTGTATGCGTCGAAACAGTGAAGCCTCCCCGCTCTGAAGAGCGGGGCATCCTCATAATGGATGGCGAAACTCTCCATAGCCTTTAGCCCGCCTTCGCTCTTACGAGCTACGGCGCGGTAAACCCCTCCTTTCCATCCTTCGTAGCCCGTCCTCGTCCGACGCCAAAGGCTATGGCCGACGGTGTCCGCAGTAGGCTGCTACGGAGGATGGAAAGGCGGGGTTAACTTCGGCGCAATTCCGCTTGATACCCTGCAGTTTGCTGCAGGGGGCTTTATTCAATGATTTAGCGGTGGATCAACATGACAAAAACAACAATATGGGAAATGTCTATTGACAGGGGGTGGATTATTAGGTCAATATATCAAGATATGGTTTAATTGCCTCTCGATGTGCGAGGGCAGAGCATTGCTTCGCGCGTCGAGGTGGCGGATTGCTTTACGGAAAGGAGGTGAAAAGACCTTTTGGAGACGCTATGGGGGTGGAGCCGAGATTAAGACGCTTTCGACGCCACCATAAGCCGATCATTTTTGGGAATAGCAGGAGGTTGAGATATGAGAATTGGTAAACTTTTGCTGCTTGGTACCATTATCGCTGTTTTGGCTGTATTACCTGCCAATGGTTTTGCCAAGGAGACTCTGGTATACGGCACCACCGAAAAGGTCATCGATATGGACCCGGCCAACGCCTACGATTTCCACACGTGGGAGATCTTCTACAATATTTACCAGGGGCTCCTGAGGTACCCTCCGGGCAAGACCAACCTTGTTCCAGGTCTGGCAGAATCTTATGACATCAGTGCCGACGGCAAGGAATATACCTTTAAGCTCAGAAAAGGCTTGAAGTTCACCGACGGCACGCCCTTTGACGCCTCGGCAGTCAAGTGGTCTATTGACCGGGTGATAGCCCTCAAGGGAGATCCCTCGTGGTTGGTTACGGATTTTGTAGCCAGTGTGGAAGTGGTGGATACGCATCGGGTTAAGTTCATCCTCAAGAACCCTGTGGCATATTTTCCCTCGTTGGTGGCCTCGGTACCCTATTATCCGCTGAACCCAAATGTCTACCCCAAGGATAAGATCGTTCGTGATCCATCGGAGCTCAAAGGGGGCAAGCTGGTTGGCCTGGGCCCATACAAGGTTGTTTCATTCAAGCGGGATCAGGAGATCATGATGGAGGCAAACCCTTATTACTACGGGGAAAAGCCGAAAAACGATCGGATCGTGATCCGTTACTTTGCTGATGCCACGACCATGCGCCTTGCCATCGAAAAGGGAGAGCTGGACTTCGCCTTTAAGACCTTGAATCCCTCGGACATCAACGATCTGGAAAAATCGACCAAGATTCAGACCATTAAGGCCCAGGGACCTTACATCAGGTATATGTGTTTTCTTTGCGACACCCCTCCTTTCAACGACAAGGTGTTGCGGCAGGCGGTAGCCGCCGCTATTAACAGGCCGCCGCTTCTTAATAAGGTCTTTCTGGGTCAGAACGCCCCGCTCTATTCCATGGTGCCCATGGGCATGTGGTCCCACATCGATGCCTTTAAGACCATCTTAGGCGATGGCAATATTGCCAAAGCGAGGAAGCTCCTGGCCTCTCGGGGTTATAGTGAGAGCAAACCGTTCACCTTTGATCTCTGGTATACACCCAGCCACTACGGTGACACCGAGGTCGACATGGCCGCGGTGCTCAAGGATCAGCTCGATGCCACCGGGGTGATGAAGGTGAATGTCAAGTCTGCTGAATGGGCCACGTACCGGGATAACTGGAAAAACAAGGTAATGCCGGCGTATCTTCTGGGCTGGTACCCTGACTACATCGATCCGGATAATTACACGGCCGCCTTTGCAGGAACGGCCGGCTCCAAGGGATTGGGTATCCACTTTTCTGATCCTGTATGGGACCAGAAGTTCGTTGAGGGTCAGACCGAGACGGATGCCACGAAGAGAACGGCAATCTACGCCGAGATACAGCAGATGTGGACCGATGAGGTGCCGACCGCCACTATCTTCCAGGGGACACTCTATCTGTTCGCCCAAAAGGATATCCGCGGCATCATGCTTTCGCCGACCCTGCAGTTCAACTACGGTCCCATCCACAAGGCTAAATAGCCTGTCTCGAGGTGGGAGCCAGGCGAGGGCTTGGCTCCCATCAAGCCCCTGGCTTCTCTATTTCTGTCTTCTGATCACGGAGATCGATGAGGAACCTCACCCGTTACATAATCACGCGCGTGTTGTTGACCATACCCATGGTCTTTATTCTCCTGAGCATTGTGTTCGTGGTGCTCAGGGTGATGCCAGGTGATCCGGTATCCGCCATGCTGGGCGGCCATGCGCCGGAGAGCGTAATCGAACAGAAAAAGGAGGAAATGGGCCTCAATCGCCCGATGGTTCTTCAGTACGCGGACTACCTCTGGCAGATCTGTCGCCTGGATCTGGGCGAGTCTATGGTATTCAAGCAACGTGTCACCAAGGCTATCGGCGAAAAACTCCCGGCAACCATCGAGCTGACTTTCTTTGGCATCCTCATCACCCTGTTTCTGGGCGTTTTCATGGGTGCCTATGCAGCCGATAAACGGCGTACGGTTCAGGATTACGTCATCAGGCTTTACGGAATCGTGGTCTACTGTATCCCGGTGTACTGGATGGGGCTCATGCTCCAGCTCATTTTCGGTATCTGGCTCGATGTTCTTCCCATTGCCGGCAGAACGGGCCCAAGGGTTTTTGCCTCAACCTTTGAAAAGACGGGCTTCTACCTTCTCGACACAATATTGGTTAAAGACTTCTCGGCCTTCGGGGATGTCCTGGTCCACCTGATCCTTCCCGCGTTTACCCTCGGACTGGTGCTTTCGGGGATCTTTGTGCGGCTCACCCGGGCCAATATGTTGGATGTGCTGAGGGCCGACTATATCGTCGCAGCCGAAGCACGGGGTATTCGTCACCGGAAGATCGTGTATAGTCACGCCCTGAAAAACGCCTTTATCCCCATATTGACGATGATGGGCCTCCAGATTGCCCTGCTCATGGCAGGTGCCGTTCTTACCGAGACGACCTTTTCGTGGCCCGGCATGGGGCGGCTCCTTTTGGAGCGGATTTATCTGAGAGATTATCCGACTATTCAGGGGGTGATCATCATAATCGCCCTTATTGTGGCAATGGCTTCGCTTATCGTTGACGTAATATATGCCATAGTTGACCCACGGGTTCGATACTAGGAGCGGAGATGCGATACTCACCGGCACGAGGTATGGCCAGGGCGATTTCCCTGGTCACGGGCATGGGAAAGAAATACGGGGTTGAGTGGTGGATTCTCGTTGCTGGTGCCCTGATCATACTTGCCATCGTCTATATGGCTTTATTTCCCGCATCCATTGCTCCCTTCAACCCCCATAATCAGAGTGCGGGGCCGCAGCTTGTACCGCCTGGCGGTAAATACCTGATGGGTACTGACAATTTGCAGCGGGACGTCTGGTCTCGGATTGTATACGGTTCCCAGACGATTCTCCGTGTGGCGGTCTTGGCCGCCATTATCTCTTCGGTCTTCGGCATCACCCTTGGCTTGATCTCGGGGTTTTCAGGTGGCTTTTTTGACAGGCTCATCTCGCTGATCATGGATTCCCTTTACTCGTTCCCCGGCCTCATCCTGGCGATTGCCTTTGCCGCGATGTTAGGGCCCGGTGTTATCAATATTACCGTGGCGGTGGCCGTGATCTATATCCCAACGTATTTTCGTCTGGTTCGAGGTCAGACCCTTTCTATCAAGGAGGAGCTTTATGTCGAAGCAGCCAAGGCCATCGGCTCCTCGGGGTCCACCATTTTGTGGAAATACATCTTTCCCAATGTTATCGCCACAACCGCGGTTGTGTTTACCTTAAATGTGGCCGATGGCATCATGATCGAGGCCGCTTTGACGTACCTTGGCCTGGGGCTCCCTCCTTCAATTGTGGATTGGGGCATGGACTTGTCTATGGGAAAGAAGTTCCTGCCTTCCGGGGTGTGGTGGCTCATTACCTTTCCCGGGGCCATGATTTCGCTTTTGGCAGTGGGTTTTACCATGGTGGGCGAAGGACTTGCCGAGATACTGAACCCGAGGCTTTTGGAGCGGTAAAGAAATGGAGCCAATTCTGAAGATCGAAGACCTCTCGGTTCACTACCCCATCAATATCGGTACGGTTCGCGCCGTTGAGGAAGTGAGCTTGGAGTTGCACCAAGGGGAGGTGATGGGCCTTGTGGGGGAGTCGGGTTGCGGCAAGTCAACCCTCGGCTTTTCGATTTTGCGGCTCCTCAGGCCACCCGGGAAAATCGTCGGAGGCCGCATCCTGTATCACGGTCGGGATATCGTGCAGATGAGCGAGAGGGAGATCCTCTCCCTTCGGGGCAGGAAGATCGCCATGATTTTCCAGGACCCCCTGACCTCTCTGAATCCCCTTTTTCGCATCGACCAGCAGTTTATGGAGACGCTCTTCACCCATGAAAAAGGGCTGGACAAAAAAGAGGCCTTTAACCGTGCGGGGCGCATGCTGGAAAGCCTGGGCATTTCACCGGAACGGCTTCTGGACTATCCGCATCAGATGTCCGGTGGCATGCGGCAACGTATCATGATAGGCATGGGACTCATCTTGAACCCGGATCTGTTGATTGCCGATGAACCGACCACATCCCTCGATGTGATCGTTGAGGCCCAGTTTCTGGACCTGTTGAACGATCTGCGCAGGCAGTTTGATCTGACCATCATCCTGATTACCCACAACCTGGGCAATGTCGCCCAGTTGGCCGATCGGATCACGGTCATGTACGGCGGAACCATCGCCGAGATCGGGCCGGCGAATGAGATTTTTGATGAGCCCCTCCACCCTTACACGCAGGGCCTTTTGGCCTCCATACCGAACATAAAACTTGACCAGCCGAAATTGGAGACCATGCCGGGGAGTCCCCCCGATCTGGTTACGCCGCCGCCGGGATGCGTGTTTCACCCACGGTGCCCCCATGCTAAAAAAATCTGCAAACACGAAATTCCGGAGATGACTGAGAGGGACGGCCATCTCGTGTTCTGCTGGCTCTACCGGTGAGAGAGCATATGGAAGAGCTCATAACCGTTACCGATTTGAAGAAGCATTTTCCCCTCCAGAAGGGTTTTTTGGATAATCTGCTCGCCAGGGAAAAGGGTTTTGTGAGGGCGGTGGACGGCGTATCGTTTTCCATCATAAAGGGAGAGGTGTTGGGCCTGGTTGGGGAGAGCGGATGCGGCAAGACCACGACCGGGCGGCTTATCTTGCGGCTGCTCGAGCCGAGTGCCGGGGAGGTTTTGTACAAGGGAAAGCCCATATTATCCTATTCGAAAAAGGATATGGAAAAGATGCGGGAGAAAATGCAAGTCATTTTCCAGGACCCCTATGCGTCGCTGAGCCCTCGGATGGCTATCGGCAAGGCCATCGGACACCCCCTGATTATCCACAACAATTATGATAAGGCCGAGTTGCGGCAACGCTGTCTCCGGATCATGGAGAAGGTCGGGCTAACCCCTGCCTCGTTCCTTTATAGGAAGTACCCCCATCAGCTCTCCGGGGGGCAGCGGCAACGAGTTGTGATTGCCCGTGCGCTGGTGACGAACCCCGAGTTCGTGGTGGCCGACGAACCGATTGCCATGGCGGACGTCTCTGTGAGGGCCATGATCTTGGAGTTGATGGTACAGCTTAAGGAGGAATTCGACCTCACCTACCTTTTCATTACCCATGACCTGGCAACGTGCAAGTATATCTGTGATCGAGTGGCCATCATGTATCTGGGAAAGATCGTTGAAATGGGGCCCCTGGAGGAAGTATTCAAGAATCCCGTTCATCCTTACACGGCCACCCTCTTGGCTGCCGTACCCGTACCGGATCCCAAGTACCGGAGGACCCACCCAATTCCGAAGGGCGAAATTCCGAGCCCCATCAATCCGCCTCCCGGATGCCGGTTTCACCCCCGATGCGCGTCGGCAAAATCCATGTGCAGCATTCATGAGCCTGATCTCTTAGAGGTGGGCCCCGGCCACATGGTTGCATGCTTTCAGTAGAAGATACCCCACAAGAGCCGCTATTATAGCCACAGGGCTTTTGAGATCATGGAAGGTGTGCCACAACCTTGCACCTTGGCCATTCCAACAGGCCGGCCTTTGAAAGAAGCTTTTTCCTGGATTCAGGTTGATTTTGGTGACCCCTTGGGATATATGTAAAGCTCGAGGCTAATAAACAGTCGCTTAAATACTCACGGTATAATTTAGTAATGCACGGCAAAGGAGGCTTCTTGTATGGAAATGAAGACACTCGGTGTTATAGGTGCGGGTCAAATGGGATCTGGAATTGCTCAGGTTGCTGCTGCCTCTGGACTAGAGGTGATCATGAACGACATAAGCAATGAATTCGTGGATAAGGGCTTTGGTGCAATTGAAAAGAACCTCGCTCGAATGGTGAAAAAGGAAAAGATATCTTCCGAAGACAAGGCGGCAATCAGCTCACGAATAAAAGGGTCAACAGCGATCTCCGACATGAAAGAGGCCGATTTTGTGGTCGAGGCGGCAACGGAGAAAGAAGAGCTCAAGTTGCAGTTATTCAAAGAATTGGATGAGATCTGCGGGCAGGATGTGATCTTGTCTTCGAATACCTCTTCCATATCCATCACAAGGATTGCCGGGGCCACGAAGAGACCACAAAAGGTAATCGGTATGCATTTTATGAATCCGGTTCCCGTAATGAAATTGGTGGAGATTATCAAGGGGCTCGCGACATCTGAGGAAACCTATACGATAACTCATGACTTGGCAATTAAATTGAACAAGGTGCCGGTGGGGGCCAATGATTTTCCCGGCTTTATTAGCAACAGGGTTCTCCTTCCCATGATAAATGAGGCCGTTTACGCCCTGTTTGAAGGGGTGGGAACGGTCAAGGCTATTGATGATGTCATGACATTGGGCATGAATCATCCCATGGGGCCTTTGGCCCTCGCTGACCTTATCGGATTGGATACGTGTTTGGCAATATTGGAGGTCTTGTACAAGGGTCTCGGTGATTCTAAGTATAGGCCCTGCCCCCTCCTCAGAAAATACGTGGATGCGGGCTGGTTGGGGAGAAAGACAGGTAAAGGATTCCACGACTACGGCAGCTAAGTGCTTCGATTCGCACATACAGTCACGTATTTTGACGAACGGGACTGGAGGAAAAGCTCACTCAGCACTAAGTCCTGAGGGCTTCGACTGAGACGTGTCGACGAGACTTTCGGCGAGCTCAAGTCGAGCCGCTCACGTCGAGTCGCTCAACCGAAGTCTGAATTAATTCGTTATCGAATTAATGAATCGAAGGACTAAGGATGAGAAAACAGGGAAACGGGAGGGAGAGTTTTGTCCCTGGGCAGTTATCTTTCTGAAAAAGAAAAGAGGCTGAGAGATGTTTGAGCCTGAGGTCAATCCTGAGAGCATGAAGAAGGCTGAATTTGTTGTAGCAATAGCATCATATAATGAGGCAGATTCAATAGCCTTTCCGGTGCAACAGGCAGACAGGGGCATGGAGACATATTTTGGGGACAGGCAATCTGTCATCATAAACTGCGATAATAATTCAATGGACGGCACGAGGGAGATTTTTTTGGGCATAAGAACAGCTACGCCCAAAATATATATATCCACCGAGCCCGGTGAAAAAGGAAAGGGACGAAATTTCAAAAATCTCTTTCGGAAGATTGTTGATCTTGGGGCCAGTGGTGTCGTGGTCGTTGATGCTGACTTGAAGAGCATAACCCCGAAGTGGATAAAGCATTTGGGAGAGCCTCTCTTTCAGGACTTCGGTTATGTAGCGCCACTTTATGTGAGGCATAAATATGATGGCACGATCACGAACTCCATCGCCTACCCCTTGACCCGAGCCCTTTATGGCAGAAGGGTCAGACAGCCCATAGGTGGAGATTTTGGGTTCAGCGGGGAATTGGCACAGGTATATCTTCAAAACAATGCCTGGTCGGATGCTGTCGCCAATTTCGGAATTGACATCTGGATGACTACCCTTGCCATGAACCAAAACGTACCAATATGTCAGGCCTTTATGGGCAGGCCGAAGATTCACAGGGCCAAGGATCCGGGGGCTGATCTAGGACCTATGTTTCGACAAGTGGTCGGCACAATCTTCGAGATGATGATACGATTCTATCCATTCTGGAGTCAGGTTAAGTGGAGCAAGCCCACTTCAATCTTTGGCTTTGGCCTTGGCGAGACGGAGGTTCCCCCGCCCGTCCAGGTCAATACGGAGACCTTATTTCAGAGATTTCAGGAAGGGTCTAAGACCTATGATCCTCTGTGGGAAAGGGTGCTTCAAAAGGAGGTGTTCAATAAACTGCAAGAAGTTAGAAAGATGGATCCTGACCGATTTGACTTCCCCACACCGCTCTGGATCAATATCTTGATCGATTATTCCATTGGCTATAGGGATAAGGTGTGGCAAGAGGATGAACTGCTCAACTCCCTTATCCCCATCTACCTGGGCAAGACCCTTTCCTATGTCCAGAAAACTGAGAGGATGTCTATACGAGAGTCAGAAGAGTTCATCGAGGAAGAGTGTGTCCAATTTGAGGCCACCAAGAGCCTTATGGTGCAGCGGTGGAACAAATGAAATCAGTCCACAGGCTCGTGATTTGACCATTCAATTGTAGGGAGATTACCTATGGCCAAGATATTAGTTGTAGATGATGAAGAACATATCAGGCTGCTTTACTCTGAGGAGCTAATAGAGGCGGGCTATGAGGTTATTACGGCCGCGGATGGGCACAAGCTGACAGAGAGGATAGAAAAAGAAAAGCCTGATCTCGTTATCTTGGATATTAAGATGATTGATTACAACGGGCTGGATCTGTTGCAGGAGATTCGAAATCAGTTCTACGACCTGCCGGTGATACTCTGCACCGCATACGACACCTTCAAGGAGGATATCAAGTCCATAGCAGCGGATTTTTATGTGATCAAATCGTTCGATCTAACCGAGCTCAAGAAGAAGATAGCAAAGGCTCTAGAGACACATATCCCTTCATCCTGAGATCCCTTGTCAACTCTGCTCTGCCAGCGTGAGGTAAATCCCAAGGAATAAGCAAAGAAGATTTGCCATCCATGCACCAAGTAGTGGGGGAAGGGCCCCAGAAATGGCAAGCGACCGTGAAAGTCCGAATACTAAGAGATACAGAAAACTAATGCCGATACCGATAGTGATATTGAAGGGGATCCCGCCTCTTTTCCTTCTCAATGCAAGAGGAACTCCTACGAGGGTGAGCATGAGGGATATGAATGGGAAGGCCATTTTAGTATTCAGGTCCACCTGTGCTTTGGTTGAATCAAAGCCCTCCTTTCTTATTTTTCGCACATAATTCCTTAGTTCCCAAAAACTCATCTCCTCAGGCGCTTTCATGGAATGCTTAAAGTTGTCGGGGGTCTCAGGCAGTTGAATCGTATGATGCTCAAACCTCACTGATTTCCATAACCCAGCAGCATCGATCGTCTGGATGAGCCCGTCAGCGAGGCTCCATCGATCACCACTCCAGGTCGCCTTTTCCGCGTCGATTCTCTTAATCAAGGTGAAGTGTTCGTCAAAGAGGGAGATTGTCAGACCCTCCATAATGTTCTTCTTGCTATCGAAAGCCCGGATCTGGTATATGGACCGATCTCCTCGATACCAGATGTGCGACAGTTCATAGGCACTTTTAGCGTCCCTTTTTTCAACATGGAAGTTCCATATTTTATTGGCTTTCGGGCTGGTGATGGGCACGATGGATTCGGAGAGAAAAAAGGATGCAACGCCGATGAGAACGGAAATTCCTATGAGGGGGTACGACAGGTTGAACGAGTTAAGCCCAGAACCCTTCAACACCAAGATTTCATTGTGTTTATGCATGAGGCCGAGCATGAGCATTATCGATATGAGCATGGATATTGGTAACATTTGCTGAATAACAAGAGGTATTTGATAAAGGAAAAAAGTAAGGGTTGTTCTTATGGGAACACCGGCCTCCATGAAATTGTCGATCTTTCCGAAAAAATCTATCACGGTATAGAGTACCAGAAAGGTGATCAGGGAGATGAGGAAGAAGGTAAAGAACTCTTTGTACAGGTACCTGGTCAGTATTTTCATCTTTGCGTCATCTTTTCTTTAGACCCAGGATTCTCGCTATCTCACGTGCACTTTGGTGGACAAAGCGTTCAAGATCCTCTCCGTGGAGCGGTTTTCCGGGCTCAGGCAGTATGTCAAGATCCGGTGGTTCGATAGCAACAGGAGCGTTCCTTAACTCCGCCTTTGGCCTGACCTCGAATTCGGGCGGGAATCCGTCTGAGAAATACATCTCCTGGAACGAAGAGAATTTAAGGGCATGGGCTGTTGCATCAAGCACACCTACCTCGCCCCTGGAGACGAGACCGCGAGCTATGGCCTTCATCAGCCCGGCCATGGATTCGCCTCCCTGGGTGCAGACGAAATGGCCGTGCCTGTTTGCACGTATCATGGCATCCATAATTTCCTGCTCGGTGACCGAAACGAAGAATACCCTGTTCCGGCCAGCTGCATCGTCATATCGCCTGGCTAAATCGATGACCCGTGGCATAGAGACCGGATTCCCGATCATGGCTGCTTGGGCAACACTGGGCTTCACCGCAACGGGCTCGAAGTGCCGTTGACTATGGTCGGGCTCCATGTAATAGCGATACACGGGATCGGCATGATGGGACTGAACCCCGATAATCTTGGGTAAGTGCGTAATAATGTTCGCCTCGACAAATTTTAGGAATCCGCTCATAATAGCGGTTATGTTGCCGGCGTTGCCGATAGGGACGACGATGATCTTGTTGCCTACTTCATAGTCAAAATCCTGTGCAATTTCGAATGAATACGTCTCCTGACCCAGAATTCTCCAGCTATTCTTGGAGTTCAACAAGGCAACATCGTAGTTCTCGCTCAACTCCTCAACAACCTTCATGCAGTCGTCAAACACGCCAGGTAATTCAAGTACCGTTGCCCCGCTCCCAAGGGGCTGTGAAAGCTGCTGCAAGGTGACCTTTCCTTTTGGGAGGAGAACGACCGATTTCACGAAGTTGGTTAGATAGGCCGAATAAAGTGCCCCTGAGGCTGAGGTATCGCCAGTGGATGCGCAAATGGTCAAGGGATTCCTCATTTTTTTTTCTTTGATCAAGTGATTGAGAAAACTCAAGGCACAGGCCATGCCCCTGTCTTTGAACGATAGACTCGGATTGAGTCCTTCATTCTTGAAATAGAACGGAAGGCCCACCAGCTTTTGGAGGTCTTTATTTGCCATAACGAGGGGGGTATGACCCTCGCCAAGATAAAGTATAGACCCCAAAGGAATCACGGGGGCAATGAATTCATAGTAGCGGAAGATACCCTTGAGAGCGCTCACATTAAGCATTCGCCGGTAGTCAAAGATTTTTCTCCAAAGCGAACCATCACGATGCCCTATTTCATCCGTTGCTTGATGATCAAGCATCAATATGCCGTCACAAGACGGGCACGCATAGAGCAGGCTGTCACCATCAAAGGTACTGTTGCAACCCAGGCATCGGTAGAACATGGCGCCTGAGGGCTCAGGTATCAAATGGCCTCTGATATCTTCGGGAAATTCATCCAGCTTCATGCAGATCTCCTATTCTTTCCAACCGTGGACTCCGATGAGGTTCACAAAACGACACCCGCCGAAACTCTCTTGCTCAAAGTTTTCTCCCTTTCTCGTAATCTTTATCAACTCCTGCGTGTATCTGTCGCCCACGGGGATAATAATCCGTCCGTTATCTGCCAGTTGTTCTTTGAGGGGCTCCGGGACGCTTGGAGCGCCGGCCGTCACCATAATTGCGTCGAACGGTGCATAGTCCTTCCAGCCCAGGGTACCATCAAAGGCCTTAAAGAGGATATTGTTGTAGTTCAGTTTGGCCAGGAGTTTTCTGGCCTTAACGAGCAACGATTTGATTCTCTCGATAGTATAGACCCTGCTCGATAACTCGGCCAGAATGGCAGTTTGATAGCCCGAACCTGTGCCGATTTCAAGGGTATTTTCCGATCCTTCTAGCTCCAACGCCTCTGTCATGAGGGCCACAATATAAGGCTGCGAGATCGTCTGTTTTTCACCAATGGGAACCGGATGATCGTTGTAGGCCTCTCCGGCGAGTGCTTCTTGAATGAAAAGATGCCGTGGGATCTTTTCCATGGCCTTCAGAACCCTTTCATCTCTAATGCTCCTCGCCATTAACTGGTTCTTTACCATCCGTTCTCTTGCAAGTTTGAAATCATGGGCCATGGAACGTAAAAACCCTCATCTCTTTTTCTATCGGCCTAGAACTTATGAATCGAAGGACTTAGCGTGAGCCTCTCGCTGCCGTGTTCACCCTTTTCGCCCTGCTATCTGATCGGCAAGCAGGTTCTTCTGAATTTGCCCTGTTTCTAGAAAGAGTTCAAGTGCTTTTGCATCCCGATAGAAGTGCTCGATGTGACCCTCAGTCATATAGCCGTAACCACCGTGGATCTGAACGGCTTCATAGGTAACTCTATATGCTGTTTTTGAGGCAATTGCTTTTGCCATAAGAACGGCCCGACTATCAGGTTTCCCCTTATCAAATGACCATGCTGCCTTATAGGTTATAAGCCTGGCCATTTCTGTTTCCATATACATATCTACCAGCTTATTTCTAATGACATCAAAACTGATGATTGCCTTTCCGAATTGTTCTCTTTTTTTGCTGTATTCTCGTGCCCTATTCAATGCTCCCTGTGCAATTCCCACACCCATAGCACTGGTTTCAATCCTCATCTCATCGAAAAACTCCTGTAGTTGATGGAAACCGGTATCCTCATGCCCGATGGCATTTTCTCCCGGCACACCGACATTGCTGAAAGATACCCGATCCACCGGGATCATCCTCATGCCTAACTTTTCTCCCATGCTCGATACCTCCATACCATTGTGGGTCCCCTCAAGTATGAAAGTGGAGTGGGCATGGGGACTATCCAGTCTTGTCTGGCAGACAACGATCATGGCGTTCGCAATACTTCCAAGGGTGACAAAAGACTTGGTTCCATTAATGGTAAACCCATCGTGGGTTTTGCGAGCGGTCGTTGCGAGTAGAGCACCACAATGGCCTTCTTCCAGAAAAGCAAGGGTGACGAGGCCCTTGCCCTGGGATACAGAGGGCAGAACCCTTTTCTTTTGATGCTCACTGCCGTGTCTTAGGATCATTTCAGAGCCAAAATCCGAAAGGGCGAGCGCAATCCCTATTCCGGAATCCTGCTGGCAAAAGACCTCTGCAATGAGCGCGTTTTCCAAGAGACCGCATCCCTGACCCCCGTAAGTCTCAGGATAGTGAACACCAACGAATCCAAGCTCACAGGCCTTTTTCCAGATAGATTGCGGGAATTGCTGATTCTTATCATATTCAAGGGCAGCGTCTTGATCGAATTCGCCCTTAGCAAACTCAAGAGCTGCCTTCTGGATGTCTATCTGCTCTGAAGTAAATTCAAAATCCATCAGAGATCGAGTATCCTGCTTATGATTCTCTTCATGATCTCATTGGTGCCCGCATAAATCGGATGCGCCCGAACGTCCCTGAAATACCGAGCAATTTGGAAGTCTTCCAAGTACCCGGAGTCCCCGTACAGCTCCATGCACCGGGATACTACCCTGTTGGCCAGGTCTGACATCCACCACTTGGCCATTGACACCCTTTTAAGGATATCGCTTCCCATGATGTGATCATACATGAGGCAGTCGATAAAGGTTCTGCCTATTTCAATATCGGTAGCCATGTCTACCAGCCCTGCGCTGTCAATCGGCATTTCCTCTTGAGCGTGGCTGAGATTCCTTCTTTTCTTGTGATAATCAATGGACATGTCAAATGCTGCCTCTGCAGTCGCCTGAGACATAAGAGCACTTACCAGCCTCTCCTGCTGGAGTTTTTCCATCATATAGTAGAAACCCTCACCCTCTTCCCCTAAGAGATTGGATGCGGGGACCTGACAATCGCTGAATATGAGTTCGCCGGTATCCTGGCTATGCCAACCTGTTTTCTCCAGATTCCTTCCCCTCGAGAATCCGGGTGATCCTTCTTCAACGCAGATGAGGCTGATATCCTTATGGGAGGTGCTCTCTCCCACGCCTGTTTTGCAGGCCACGACAACCAGGTTTGCCAGCATAGCGTTGGAAATAAACACCTTCTCACCGTTAATGATATAGCTCTCCCCGTCCTTGACCGCGGTGGTCCTGATTGAGGACAGATCTGATCCGGCGTCCGGTTCAGTCATGGCCACCGCCAGGATTATGTCACCGGAGACACAACCAGGAAGCCATCTCTTTTTCTGCTCATAGTTCCCGAAGGCATGAATATAAGGGGCGACTATGTCACTATGAAGACTTGCCATCACCCCGTAAACTCCGGCATAGGCCATCTCTTCGGTGATGATAAACGAATATTCAAGACCCAGCCCTGCACCACCAAATTCCTCTTCAACCCAGGGGCACAGATAGCCGTGATCACCCATTTTATTCCACGCTGCCCTGGGAATAATCCCCTCTTTTTCCCATTGGTCATAAAAGGGAATGATCTCCCGAGAGAGAAACTCCTTAAAGGCTTCTCTGAAACGGACATGTTCTTCTTTGTAAAGGAGTTCACGCATAGCTGTTTAAATAAGAGATCGAGTCCCTGGAAACAAAGAAATAGCGTAACACTTTACCTCTTTGAAATTAATCGTAAGCCGAGCATGGAGATGTCTTTTTTTGACTCTGTCCTCCCATCGTTCAGAGCAGTGGGCGTTTCAAAACGGCGCACACAGGCTGCTACCTTAGTGCTAAGGCTTCTGGGGCGGTGCGTCGGTTTGAAACGGCCCTGTACGGGGCCTTGTTTAGAGGGCAGAGCAAAAAAAGACATCCCCATGCTCGGTTCCCTGGGTTCCGTTACGAATAGCCACCGGGCATTAGCAAATGGACAGGAGCGCCACCTTTTCAAAGAGCTAAAGTGTTACGAAATAGCAAAGTCGGAGCAATAATCGCTATCAATTTCATGTCCGGTCACCAAATACCAGTAGAGGCTTCCGGGGTAAAGGCTAGGGCTCAAGGCGAAAGCCTTTCGGCTCCGGCCTTCCATCGACATAAACGTTGTTATGGTCGTCCAGAGAGAAACGCCCCTGTGCAATCATCTCTACCGTTAACGGGAAGATCCTCCAGTCACCGAGCTCTTTTAGGCGTCTCTGGTGTTCATCAACTACTGCCTTGAAGGCAGGCTCATCCTTAAGGAGATCAGGCAGGGGAATGGGCAACTGAACTTGAACGGGGTTTGAGACCATCAGCAGGGGACCAGTATCAACTCCCGCATCCGTCCAGATAGTTGAGGCGCGTAAAGCGGTTTCTCCGTGGGCAATGGCATCAGCAACTGCATGGTCACCGACGTACTTCCGTTTTCCTTGAGTAGTTAGGATAGAAAGATCGGCTGGGTGCACGTTGACGCACCTGTTTAAGGTCAGGTAACTCATGTATCCGGCGAGGGCGATGATATCTATCTGAAAGGCCTTGACGAGGCGAGATGCAACAGAATCGAATTCTCTTCTCGCTTCCAGGCCTCCAGGGGTTGCGATGCTCTTCTTGAGCTTCCTTCGCCGATAAAACTGCCGAATGTCGTAACTCAGGTATGGGATTCCCGCGTCAAGGGCGATGCTTTCTCCTGCCGAATGACCGTCGGAACGATCACTGAAGATAAAAACGATTTCAAATGGAGGTCCACCAGGCTCATTTTCCAACTCCTTTTGTTTTTCAAGGAGTCGGATAACATTCGTTCCGGAGCCTGACATAAAGGCGGCAACCCTCATGCGCCTGCCTTGTGATTGCGGATCAAAGATTGGTGTCGGTTTCATGATCCTCGTCTACTCCCTTTTACTTCACCTGGATAAAATCCACAACCTTGACTGCTCCGCCCGTACGGGAGGCGTGGTAAAGGCATTTCTTCTTGCACGCCTGATCAGCTACAAATCCAGCCAAAACAACATGGCTGTGAACGACGGACACCTCTACCTGAAATGCCCTCAAATCGGGGTCGGATAGGAATTTCCCCTTTACCTTGGCGGCGATCTTCTGATCGCTCACCGTTGTGCTCTTGTGTCCCTTTGGGAGAAAGTAGGTATTTAACTTCCGCACACCCTTTGTGCTTCGTGGGATTTCAATTGCCCTTTCCCGTATCTTCTGGTTGGGGATCTCTCCTACCATAAGCACCCTTCCCCTATGGACAGAGACAGAAATGGCAAGGAATGCCTTTTGAACCTCCTCGTCCTCGTCCGCTATGATTTTTGCCCGGATCTTATCCTTGATGACGGTGTCGTCCAGGTAGGTACCCAATGACCTCTCGTCGGTTCCGGCCTTGTATGGAGCAAGGCAAGATGTAGAAGTACAACCCTGTACCAGCGAGAGAACCACTGCCGCACAAAAAAAGCACCGTAACCAGCTTTTCATGCTCTTCCCCCTGAGATTTAGCCCGAAGCCGTGCTTTGGGAAACCGCTGTATAGTAACCTAATACCGAAACAAAATCAACGGAAGAGGGGATTTTCGCACCCCATAGTTCGCCTTCTGATGGCCGATTTCCACCCGGAGGCCACCTTGAGTTGTGTCGCAGATTTTCTTGCAACCGTAACCGGGTAAGTGTTATGAGTTGAAGAACCGGGCTCGATGAGCTAGGCATGAATTCTACCGGAGCGTATAATGAAGATTCGAACAATTACAACGGGCTTCAATGTAGAACTTCCCTTGAAAGAGGAGCAGATCAGTTATCTTGCTGATTTTACCAATAAAGCGAGAAGGCTTTTCGAAAGCAAAGGTTACGCCGTTCAGACAGTGAGAATAGCGACCCAACCATGGGAAAGGTATTTTGAATCACGAGATCAGATTGTCAGCCTGGTGAAGGCGCTGGAGGACCTCACGCACAAATACGGCCTTGATTATTCAAACGTAGGAACGACATTGAACGAAAAGCTCATTCCCATCATCTACGATATGATGGAAAGCACCTCTCATATGTTTTGCACGGTTCTGGTTTCCGACGATAGAACGATAAGCTATGAAAGGGCCAGCCAGACGGCAAAACTCATAAAGCGATTATCAAGAATAGGCAAAGATGGATTTACCAATTTGAGATTTGCTGCCATCTTTAACACACGACCGGGAAGCCCCTTTTACCCGGCGGCGTACCACGAAGGACCAACCTCCTTTGCAATCGGGACAGAAAACAGCGATTTAGTGAACAAGGCGTTTGATCGAGCGAAAACGATTGAAGAGGCAGCGCAGTATCTCAGGGAGGTTCTGGCTGAAGAATTCAAGAGGATTGAGGAGATTGCGGAGGAAATCAGCGTAACGGAAAAGGTCAAGTATGATGGTATTGATGTTTCAATTGCAACCTCAGTAGCGCCAGATGAAAGCATTGCCTATGCCTTTGAGAAGCTCGGATTCGGCAGGTTCGGAGATGTCGGGACCCTTGCCATTGCCAAAATAATCACCGACACGGTTAAAGGTCTCGACATTAAGAAGTGCGGTTATTCCGGCTTGATGTTGCCCGTCTTGGAAGACTATGGACTGGCCGAAAGAAACGCTGAGGGGGCATATAACCTGGGCAATCTATTGCTTTATTCATCGGTTTGCGGAACCGGGTTGGATACGATTCCTTTGCCGGGCGATATTTCGGAGAAAAAGCTCTTCGCTCTCCTTCTGGATATCGCATCCCTTTCTATTGCCTTAGATAAGCCGCTCTCTGCGCGGCTGATGCCGATACCGGGGAAGAGAATCGGGGAGATGACTCAGTACCAGTTTGAATATTTTGCTAATAGCAAAATCATGAAGATCTAATCCCTGGCCACCCTTCAAACATGGGCGTCCTCGAGATAGTGCCCCACCGAATTCCCCTTCAAAAGCCGGTTGCATAGTAATTGCCCACGCCGGTCCGGGAGATTCAACCTGTATCGGCACATTCACAAGAAAGGCTGTCGGTCCACTTATTCCATGTCGAATTCCTTAAAGTCGAACCAGTACCCGGTCTTGCTCAGGTAGTCGATTTCGGCCCGAACAATGGCAAGGTGCCCTTCCTCTATCTCGACAAAGTGAGCGAAGAGCTGTTTGCCCTCTTGGGGCAACTCCTTGACCATTCTCTTGTAGAAGTCACTGGTCTTGGCTTCCACGTCCAAGGCCCTGGAGAGCATCTGGAGCTCGCCCCCTCGCTCATCACCTGGCCTGCGAGCCTCGAGTGTGCTGATCCCCTTGCTGATCCTCTCTCTTGAGGGTAGTACCGTGTCTAATCTTTCTGCAGTAAGCGTGCCTGATTTCTTCCACTCATCGAGCTTGCTCTGGAGATATTCAAGATGCCCCTGTTCCTCTTGGGCAAGCACCTTGAAGATGCGTTTACCCACTGGATCTGAAGCACCTTCCGCGGCGTCACGGTACACTTGTCGAACTTGGGTTTCAAATTCAATAGCGGTCTTGATGGCTTCTTCTATGGTCATTGTCTCCCCCCTGATTGGAGCTGGTTATCGGATCTTGTGTTTCCGCTTAAAATGAGTATAGGAAATAGCCTCTTTCAAGTCAATGGAAGGGGGTTATGGGCCCGGGCTGATTTTTTCGGGCTTGAGTTGGATTGCTTGCTGATTTCGTTTTGCCCGACAGGGAGTTCGGAATAAGAAATGGGCTGGAGTCGGGATAAACCGGGCAGAGCTGGGGGATGAGTAGCTCACCAAGCTCTCGGTGCGCTCAGGCCCCGTAGTGGGATAATTCATAGAGTCTCTGGCCGAGTTGGGAAAGCCTTTCAAGGGCCCGGGAGCGGTTTTCTTCTGTAATCGTATGAGGATTAAAGATATCTTCATGAATAAGACTCATGGCGTTCTTGAAGGTTAGTTCGGAAAGGGCACCGATGTGGTCGATAATACCCAATTTATGGAATCTCTTTCCGAGATACATCATATGCTTTACAAGGTCGTCATCCTTAACTGCTTTGTTCTTCTGTTGACTTATTGCCTTTACAGCAATCCAGTATGATTCAAGGAAAGTCTTGGCAAGACCCGCCCAAATGGGCAGCTTATCAAAACCGAGTTTGGTGATCTTGCATCCTCCATTTTCTTCAAACCGGGACAAGAAGCCAGCCTCTTGGAAACATTCAATGAAAGAGGTGACTTTTTCAGGGAGATCTTCTTTCTCATCAAAAACAAACTCGCTCTTGAAGAGATTTTTCAAAAAAGCGTAATCGGCAACAATTGAGTCTGGTTTTTTCACCTCTTCTCTGCCCGATAAGAGTGATATGGCCACAAGGGAGTGGGGGATGAAAAAATGAATGATACTGTTTTTTTGATATTCGAGCTCCATTTTTTTATCTTCTTCCACGTAGTAGAAAATTTCATCCTCTCCCTCTACGTCTTTCAGGGAGTCGATAACCTTCCAGTCGTTAAGAAGTGATAGTGTGTCCTTAATTGCTTTTGCTGGATCACTTAGTGTGGCAGCAAGAGGAATGTCATATTTTCGTATGAAGTTCAAGAGAATATCCACGGTTTCGGCGAGCTCTGACAGATGGAAACCCCTCCGGTGATTGGCTAAGATGCCCATGGCAACAACTGAAAGCGGTGTTACGGGAGATACAGCATTGATGGACTTGACTAAATGAAGGGCCAGCTCACGGTGAACGCCATTTTGTGCCTGGTTTTTGTGAGATAGGTATTCAGTCAATGAAAAAGGATTATTGAATCGTATATAGATTTTTCCGTATCTCATCTTTAAGAACCGCCGAGCCCTAATGACCTGCCTGAGATTCTCTTCTTTTTTATGATCACCACCGAGCTCTTTGAGGTAGGTCTTTTCCTCTAAGATTCGATCGTACGTTATGGAGGCGGGGACAAATATGAGATCCTTGCAAAATCCTTCCTGATAGGCCTGTAGCAACATGGAGAGAAAGCCTGTCTTAGGAAGCATCAGTTTACCATTCCGACTTCTGCCTCCTTCGATAAAGAATTGAATAGGGTGACCCTCTTCAAGGAGTGCTTTGATGTATCTGCCAAGCACCTCTGTATAGAGTTGGGCACCCTTAAAGGATCTGCGGATGAAGAAGGCCCCGCATTGTCTGAAGATATGGCCCATAGGCCAAAATAGCAGATTAGCGCCGGCAGCAACCCTCGGAACATGCAGATGATTATCTAAGAGCACGTGGTTGAGTATCAGGTAGTCGATATGGCTCTTGTGGGAAGGCACATAGATCAGGGGACCCTTTCGGGCCCATTCCCTTATTTTTGCAAGACCCTGCATATCGACATCCACACCTTCAAAGATCTTTTTCCAGAACCAGTTCAGTGCCATAAGGAAGGCCTGAATATAGGTCATGTTGTAATCAGCGGCGATCTCGTCAAAGTATTTCCCTGCGTTTTTTCTTAGTTGTTTGTGTTTCCTTTTATTGCCCTGCGCTGTTTCTTCGATCTCCTGGTTAATTCTTCCGTCCCTGAGGACCAATTCCTTGATCTCCTGCTTAGATTTCATGATGGGGCCCAGGATGACCCTTTTCTGCATATCAATGCTCTCAATGAGCTTTTGTCTAATCCCTGAGGCCATTTCCTGTAAGGGTCTTGCAGGGGGTTGACTTGCTAAATAGGCCTTCAGATCCAGGGGCTGGCCGAAATCGATAAAAGCCCTGCGATTGTGCCTAAAGAAGAGGACAATTTTTCTGATGGTGCCAGGGTTATCTTTGAACCCGAATAGGATAGTGCCCAGATTTGAATAGTTTTTTTCAGGTGTCTTTTTATAGAGAATGAGCTGGGGAACAAGGAAAATGGGGCGATCCATATTTTTCTGTGTCTCGAGGAGGAATTCTACCTGGTCCTTTTCCGCACGAGCAAATTGCTTGGAAAAACCCTTTGGATCAACGAGGAACAGGAGGGACGTGGTTCCCCGCTCAATGGCCCTTCCGTAAAATCCGGTTCGATAAGGACTCGGAAGGCGGCCATTTCTTAATAAAAAGGAAAGGTGAGATATGAAGACCTTTGCCAAGTGGGTGAGCGGCAGAACCATTAGCATGTTGAGGTCAATGGCGATTTTTGGATACGGAAGACGCGCCCAGCGGAAGCTGTAATGATAAAGGAGGTAATCCAGTTGCCCCCTATACTTGGCTGCATAGACCACGGTACCGTGACGGTGCATCTCCTTGAGCTTCTGTTTCATGTTTTCATCAAGGCTTACTTTTTTGAAAAGCCGATACAGAAACCAGCTCAAAAAGAACCCTGGTTTATGCTCAAGCACATAGGGATAAAGGGTCTTTTCCTCTAGACTATTCATGGGTGTTCATGACTCCCAATCGATGATAAGATCATAGATAGACACCTCAGTCAATTAAATCAAGCGATTTGATCATGACATGAAAAGATAGTTGGACGTTCTCAGCTTATGGAGAGTGGCTTTCCGATTTTTATCGAACAAGGCTTTTTTTGAGGGCTTCATCTAAACGGCCGAGTTTCCCGTGGGTACTTTCTGCAGTGACGCAAAGCGCTCGCTGCCCAGAGCTTGAGTTTTGATTGTTCCTACCCTATAATCGGCTTAGTGGCGTCAGATCTCTATTCGCCTTCGCCAGAATACCCTGCAGCTTCCTGCAGGGATGAATGGCGAGGCGACCGCGCCGTAGCTCGTAGAGCGAAGGCGGGTTGGCTTCGGCGCAATTCCGCTTGATACCCTGCAGTTTACTGCAGGGAGCTTCATTGGGATGCGCTTACTCGAGGATGCTATGATTTGACGAGAAAGGCCCCATTTCCAACCGTTAGAGGTGGGGGTCTGTGGAAGTGGAAAAATGATAGATTGCCACCAGTGTGAGCACTATTATGTAACATGGGATAAACACTTTCCTCATGGTTGCAGGGTGATGAAATTTAAGAGCAAGCAGATTCCCGGTCTCGTGGTTCTCTCGAGTTCTCAGATGGACTGTCAATTATTCAAAGAAAAGAAACCTCGTAAGGGTTTGAAACGCGAGCAGGCATAGGGAGACCCAGAGCCTCTTCGGAGCCTCCTTACGCCCACCCTCCCATCCTCCATATCTTGCCTCAACGGCGAAAATGCCCGCCAGAAAACATGATGGCAGGTTGAGGCATAGTCCTTTCCGGCTAAAGCTGATATTCGGAAAAAACCTTACATAAGGGTCTCATGAAATCAGGGATTTGATCCGATATGTACAATGAAGGGCAGTTGTGCTTGTGTGTCAAGGTTTATTCTGAGGAGGCGGTATCGGATGACCAGACCTGATTTGAGGCGAATCATCCAGCCCGCGCAACACCTCGAGCTTCTATTTGAAGCGCATGAGGAAGAGCATCGCGTGGATATTAGGGATACTGTTATCTATGATGTATATCCAAACAGGCAGAGCTTCATTGTGGCACAGACGGAACCGCCGGTCTTAAAATCCATGACAGGAAACTCCATAGAGTCTACCTTTCTTTGGCTGTCCACTCCTGGGGAAGACCCCTTGCGGTATGCCTTTCCTACCAGAATTCAGGAATTAATAGCTCATTACACGCTCTCCCAAGGACAGACCGTGCAGGCTCTCCGTTTAGGGTATCCCAAAGACCTGCATGAGCGGAACATCCGTTTCTCTTATCGTGTTAAGCCAATAAAGCAATACCCCATTACCCTTTGGGTTGAGGGGCACGAACAACCGCTACCGATCCTTGAGATTTCTGAAGGAGGGGTATGTGTGTCATACCCTAAATTACGCCGTTTTTCCGCTCTCAAGCCGGGGGACAAACTTTCCATCACCCTCAACTTCAACAAACAAAGCCAGATGAAGCTCCACTTACAGGTAGTGCGCAGATTTCGAAGGCCCGAATTCCCCAGAATCGAATTTATGGGAGCGAAATTCTTCGGGTTGTCGATGAATGACCAGGCCTTGTTAGCAGCAGAGATCAAGAAGGCTGAGCGAGTTATTCTGCGAAAAATGGCTGGGTTAGAGTCCATGAGAGCGGCAACAGTGTAATTCCCTGAACCGGACAAAGATTTCACTATTGCCAAATGCCGCCCAGGGCAAACTCCCCTTGAAAAGAGACGGCGCAGATTATCAGCTGAGCCCCATGAACTGCTATCGGGAGCAATGGCCCCCATTCATAGTCTCGATCGGTGCATTGATTCCACTGTCCAAACTGGGCACCACGCTTTTTTCATGACTGGCCGCCTGGGCGTAAACAAACCACGTACCGTCCCGTTTTCCCTTGGAATATCCTGCCGGTGGTGGTCTTTTGTCCCCCTGAAAATGGCCGAGAAGCTGTCTAGATCCATTAATCAGTAGCCAGGGATAGTGATATGGGTTTTCCGCAGTTAAAGATTTGGAGGGGTGTGGCCGATAAGGGTTAGAGGATTCCTGTTGCTTTGCCGTAGAATCGCCACAACACGTTGAAGCGGGTTTTCTGGATATTTTCTTGCTGTTTTAGACGGGTTAAGAGTGAGGAGGTCAATAGGCGATGCATGCCATGGAATGCAGGAAACACGGGGGAAGGAGATCTGGTAAGGACCGCAGGAAATCCAATGATGCTCAGTACAGCGGTCCTGAAAAGCGCAGGGGATTGGAACGAAGAAGCGGCCTGGATCGGAGGAAAGGCCTTTACCAAAAGGATATCAGGGGAGGGTCATGAGGGTTATATGTCCACAATGTAATGCAATCTATAGTATACCGAGGGCAAGGGTTCCTAAGGGAAAGGCGGCTGCAGCGTGCAAGAAGTGCGGCGCCGGAATTGTGATTGAACCGCTGAGACCAGCTGCTGCCGATACCCTCATGCCATCTGGATTTGCCTCTGGAAGTCCCCCAGACTCTTCAACTGCACCTCCTTACAATGGAACTTCAGAGAACGAGGTCTTTGGGGACTACCCGGAGCTCGCCGGTTTATCCTCGGCGAAATTTGATTTTGGGGAGATCCTTTCTCCTAACAAAAAGGGGGGTTACAGAAGCAGAAAGAACAAGTTTAAGATAAAGATCTTCAAGGCGGTACATGACGTCTTAGACGAACTGCTTGAGGATGGTGAGAAAGCGATGCGGATTGGTAAAAGCACGGCCTATTACCCTGCCGAAATCTTCCTGGGAAACGGCTTTCTTACCATGATGTATAATTATTACGCAATCGTCTGTACCAACAGGAGGATTCTTTTCATAAACATAAATTCCGGAATTACCCGTCGAACCCATCTTCTCTTCCAGGTGCTGTATGAAGACATAAAGAAGGTGAGACAGGGCCTTTTTCTGAATCATCTCATAATCTATCGAACCAATGCAAAGCGACGCGTCTTTACATCGGTGAAACGGCACATGTTGAAAGAGCTGAGAGGGTTCATCATGTTGAAGAAAGACACAGTGAGGCAGGCAGAACCTCACAAAGAATCACTTGAGAACCTCTGTCCCTCTTGCTTTGTTCCCCTTCAAAAAGGACTAATTGCTTGCCCTTATTGCAAGGTCCAGCTCAAAGAGCCCAAGAAGGCGCTTTTTAAATCTCTGTTGTTGCCGGGGTGGGGAGACTTGTATCTCGGGCACAGGGCCCTGGGAATCTTAGAAATGCTGGGCTCCGTCATCGTGTGGGTGATTGTAATTTCCTTCGTGCGGCAAGGAGGGGTCGAAAACCTAACAGCAGCTCTCTTTGTCCTCATGCTTTACAATGGTCATGACGGAGTTCTTACCTATCACATGGGTAAAAAAGGCTATATGCTGGCCGGTAGGTAACGGAACACCCATGCCCAACAGCAGGTTTTGCCATGACAATAGGGCAGGATACCAGAATGGGTGCTCATTTTTAGCTTGCATTGGCACCTCAAGGAAGGCTATAAATCGGCCAGTGCTTTGTCAGTAAATCTTGTTTTGCGTGCTCAATCTTCGCTCTTGGGTTTTAGCCGAAGGGGTGCGATTCTGCGGAGACAGCAACAATTGCAATGCACCCGAGTGACATGAGATAGAAAATGGAGAGTACCTGTACGATGACAAGGCTGAAGATCCTGCTTATTCTGTTCCTCCTGCCGATTTGCGCTGGCTGTTCCACCCATATGTCAATACCTAAACCAGAAGCACAGATCTCGACAGAGATAGTTGTGCAGGAAGAAGCAGCATTTGAGGAATCTTCGGCAATTCCTCAGGACGAAACTGCCGTTCCCTTGCCCGAGCAAAACCAGCAACTCATTGCTCCGGCAAAAACTGTGGATGAGCAAGAAATCGCTGCATCGGTCAAAATTGAGAGGGAGCAAGATACGGCTGTCCCTCTCCAAAACGACGAAAAGGAAGTAGTTTCAAAAGAGGCCTCAACCCCGTCTGAAGCGTCCGAAGAAAACACGTCACCTCCCGCTCCGAATCCCCCGGAAAAATCCGACCAGGAGATGCTCGACTCTGCGCTGGAGTTTTGCGAAACCGCCAATTATTTTTGGGAGCGCGGTGAGCTCGATAACGCGCTCAATGCCTTAGATCAGGCCTATTCACTCATATTGAAGGTGAGCCCGGAGGATAAACCGGAGATCTTGCAGGAGAGAGAAGATCTGCGTTTCACGATATCCAAGCGGATCATAGAGGTCTATACCTCCCGTTTTACCGTGGCCAACGGGTATAAAAAACCCATTCCTCTCGTAATGAACGATCATGTACAAAGGGCGTTGGAATTATACAAGGGAAGGGATAGGCAATTCTTTCTAGATGCATATCGCCGTTCAGGCCGGTATCGGCCCGCCATTGTCAGGGCACTCAAAGATGCGGGACTCCCGGAGGAACTCTCGTGGCTGCCTCTGATCGAGAGCGGATTCAAGATAAGGGCCCTTTCAAGGGCAAGAGCCCTCGGCCTCTGGCAGTTTATTGCCTCAACAGGATACAAATTCGGCCTGGTAAGAGATCAGTGGGTGGACGAGAGGATGGATCCAGTGAAATCCACGCAGGCCGCCATCGCATACCTCAAGGAACTGCACCAGATCTTTGGTGATTGGGCAACGGTTCTCGCAGCTTACAACTGCGGGGAGGGCAGGGTGTTGAGATGCATACGAATGCAAAGGATCAACTACCTTGATAATTTCTGGGATCTTTACGCAAGGCTTCCCATAGAGACGGTCTTTTATGTCCCGAAATTCATGGCCGTATCACATATTCTGAATGATCCTGAGGCCCACGGCTTTGGCCTTTCGCCGTTGGAAGAGGAGCCTGAGACTGATGAGGTTACCGTTGACAAACAGGTTCACCTGAAGACGGTGGCAAAAAACCTGGGAGTGCCGCACGGGCTTTTGGAAGATCTTAACCCTGCACTGAGGCGCAGTTGCACACCCAACAGGCCGTATGCACTGAGGGTTCCTAAAGGCAAGGGCGAAGTTCTCCTTTCGAATTTGGACGATATACCTGTGTATCAGCCCCCGGTACCAGCCTATGTCATGCATAAGGTGAGAAAAGGGGAGTGTTTATCCCTTATTGCCCGTAGATATAGAACGAGCATCAGAGCCATAATGGCCCTCAACGGGCTCAAGAGCAGCAGCTATATCAACGTGGGTTGGAAACTCAAGATACCAACGAGGCGGGCCTATTTGTCTCACGGAAGCCCATCTTCCCCCACACCGGTGCACAAGGGCGAGGGCAAGGCCATAGAATACGTTGTTCGAAAAGGAGACTCACTCTGGAGGATCGCCAACCGATTTTCAACCACAACCAGAGCTGTTCAATCCCTCAATCAGCTGCCTAGCACGAGGCTATATATTGGCCAGATTCTTCTTATTCCCCATGAGGCAGGCGATTTGACGGCCGTTGGAACCAAGGCTTATCCTGACATGAAGCGCGATTCTCAGGTAACCGTTGCCCAAAATGAGTAGAGATGAAACTCACAAAGGAATTCGATTTTGCCTTACCAGGGCTTGCTCCATAGGGCCGGGTATCGCTCAAGCGCAGTGACTGCCTTTGCTCAATAAGGGCCTTTATCGCCTTTTTCCTCTAGACGGTGCCTGGGTTGCTTTCAGGGCTTTTGAGATCCCGTGGATTTGCCCATGTGTCATCAAAGCCATGACTCAAACCACTGGATTTCAATCGCCATAGCAAAAAACCATTAAGGAGATAGTAACAGGTTGGCCCATGCGTCTTAAGATAATCATTCCGTAACTATATGTTGCCAGACGCCAGATAACAGTTTCTGAAACATGAGCAGCATATCTTCAGGTTTGCTGCGTATAGTAAACTTCCTTTCCCAGTTTGACTTTTTCGGGCCAAGCAATGATAATGTAGACAAGTATGGACCAAGAGAGGCGTGTAACCTCGAATGCTTCGAGTAATGAGGCGTGATTGATAGCTTTTTCAAGAGCGGATCATGAGGTAATACCGTGATAGAAGAAAGACGCACTAGAATCGATCGGCGTTCTAAAGACGACAGACGCAGGGCGTCCTACAGTAGAACGGATAATTTCAAATATTTCTCCAAAGGGGGCGTCGAGCGAAGGAGTTGGAGGGAGAGAAGGTCTCAGGACGAGCGGCGCGCCGGATGGTTGAGGGTAAGTGAGTGGCGTAGCGTGTTTGTGGGAGATCTGACGTGGAACACCTAGAGACCTTTGATGAATCTTGCTGATTTTATGATGGATATTGATTTACTAACGATGCTCAATAAAAACTGCGGTGGATACTGAATACCCGTTTATGGCGAGACAATTCATTCTTCGGATAAAGCTCTGGATGGTTCTCTGCTCGCTACTTTTTGTCTTTGGCTATCCAGACTGCTTGATAGGAGCGGAAAAATACTACTACTACCTCCACATCAGTTCTTTTCGCTCTATAAGAAACGCCGATAAGGACGCCGAGAGACTTTACCGAAAGGGCTATGATACGATTGTAAGCCGTGAAAGGGTCGCTGATAAGGGTTTTTGGTATCGTGTCTACATAGGCCCGTTTACCTCGCCGCAGGAGGCGGAGATGAAGAGAAGCGAGTTGAGGCGAAAAAAGCTCGTTGATTACGCGGCTATTCAGAAAAGAAAGACCTTGATCAGGAGAGAATTGGCCAAGAAACCGGAGGTTGCGGAAAGGAAAGAGGAAATAGAACGGGAAGAACTGGCAAAAGAGGTTCCGCCGAAAGTGCCTGCAGAGGTATCGGCAATCCGTGAAAGACCCCTCGAAGAGAAAAAGCCTGCCGTCCCAACGCCACCTGTGGCAGTGATCAAACCGGTAAAACCTCCACCCAAGATCACGGTAAGACCTCCAAAGAAAAAGAGAGAATTCAAGTGGGAGGGAGCCGGGAGAAACCTTCCTCAAGGGCGTATTTCCCTGGGGTATCGTCATACCTATCGGGATATCGAAACTGAACTCGAGAAACGGAAGCAAACCACCTCTGACGGGACAACCACTACTGTTGAAGACATCTCCCTCTCAAGTGCTGACCGGGAAGGGTTCCATACATCCTTTCATACGGACGGCTTTCGCTTCAGGGTTGGCCTGGCACGCTCCCTGGAGGTTTTTGCCGATGTTTCTGGAGCGCATAAGGAGTTTTCTGATTTCGGCCTTGCTTACGGCGGGGGCCTGCGCGTCAATCTTTTTGAGGTTACCAGGGGTGGGCTCAGAGGATTGTACGGGGCAGTCCAGGGGGAATACATGGGGGGAAAGGTGAACTATGAATACACCTCGCCGGATGGTAACAAATGGAAAAAAGACGCCGATTGGAAGGAACTTTCGGCAAAGGGAGAGCTGGGCTTGACCCGCTCTCAAATTGGCGGCTATGCGGGAGTTGTCTACCTGAACTATCAGGAAGACGCTGAGCGAAAACTCATTTACGCCTTGCCGCCATATCTTACCTCCTTTGCCTTTCAAGATGAGTTAGAGCAACAAGGCTTTGGAGTGTATGGCGGTGTTGTCATACGCTTGAGCTCCAACTTTCTCCTGAACATCGAGGGCCAAGCCATAAGCCAAGAAAGCATTATCGGAGCACTCGAATATCATTTCTAAGCTTACTTACCGTGCCGGAGGGGCATGGTGCATGCCTGCCGGAGTTGCACCGTGTTGCCCGACGGCGACCCTTCCGCTCCTTCATCCCCTTCTGTCTAGGGCTTCCAGTATGAAAAAAGTTTCTAAAAAGTTGCAAGCATTTTCTCATTGTTATGAAGGTTTTTACAATATTCTCTTTTGAAGTTCCTAGGATTTCATACTAACTATTTGATATCTAAATAGATTTTCAAAACAATGGATTTTGCATGATTTTTGCAAGAACTAATTTCGATTACGCAGACATTCCTCATCGAGTTTCGTTTTGAAAAAAGGATGGATGAGGCAACAATAGTAATGCCCGTAATCGCGCTCTCCGTAAGTTTTGCCGGTTTCATAACCACCTCTATGTGGGTCTATAGTTGAAATAAGGTGAGTGCCGTCTTTTCCGCACCAGAACCGGCCTCTTGCTTCTCGTTGATTTCGGCCTAAGAGAATCCTTATGGCTCATGAGGAAGGTTACGGAGATGCAGCGAATCTCTAATCTTTGAACAGAAAAGGATAAACCTCTATAACTTCCTTTGCTGAGGGGTTTCAGGCATGCTAGAGAGAAGGCGCTCTGCAATTGATCGACGTTCTGGGGCAGACAGACGCAAGGTCCATAATCTCGATTATTTCCTAAAAGGAGGAGTTGAGCGAAGAAGCTGGAAAGAGCGTAGGTCAGAGAGCGAGCGAAGGGCTGGATGGATTAGGGCGGGTAAGTGGAACAGCGTGTTTGTCGGGAATTTATGATGGAGCCCCATGCCATCTGAGGGTCTCTGAGACAGCCAACTTTCGATTATCATATTGAGGAGGCAGGGTCGCTCAATGCCCTGCCTCTTTTCTTTGTGTTCTTCATGACTCTCCCTTGTATATTCCCGCCTCCCGTATTAGCGAATATTATATCGGTTCAAATTGTGCTGGCCTCACGAGACCCGTTAATCCAACGAATCCGACGCATTTTGTTACGTCGCTGGCAGCTTTTGCCGGTCAGCATTAGGGTCGAAAGCTCCGGCTTTAGGTTAACTGGCTGAAATATCTATATAAGTAAGCCTGACGCGTGCACTGTCACTTTTTGGATAAAGGGCTCAGCAAAGGCTTTTCAGTGTATATATGTAAGTTTTACGAAATTCTGATATCGATTATTACCGTAACTCCGCAAAACACTGATGGGCATGTATTCTGCTTGACGTGGAACTATTGAGGGATATGGATATCTTTTTTTGCACCGAACTGGGCAGGTGCTTTAAGCCTGCTCTTTCCCGATGATCCAGGCGGGCGCCTGCCCCTACATAAGCCTTCTAGATCCGGAGAAGTGGGAGTCACCTTACAAGCAGCACGCCCCTGGCCCAGACCTGGCACGATAGGACTTTGTTTAGAGCCACGCATACCCATGAAGTTGCGAAACAGGATCATATTCCCGTGTCGTCGCGCCAGGGCAGGCCGCCTTCATCTGCAGCATAAGCAAGCATAACAGCATGGGCTTCTTCGGTGCCAAAAAAAGACATCCATATCCCTCTGGACAGCGGAGTTTCGGAGTTACGGCAATAATCGATTTCTGATATTTATCTGGGTAACCAGGATCTTAAAGTTAGTGGTTCATTTTTTGCGCACTGCGAACAAGGGCTACAGCGTTCGGGAAGGGATTAAGAGAAGATAACGAGACAGCGTAGTGACGGAGCTACGGCAATAATCGAATAAGGAATTGACCATTCTTATGGGTGGGCCCTGTTGAATTTCCCTAAAAGGAACCCTATTTACTAGGGAGGGAAGATTCGCTCGTGGAAAGGAGAGGGTCTATGCTCTTGACAAACCGTGTATATCATTTATAAGGGAGAAATAGGGGCTATCTCAAAGGAGGGGTTGCACACCAGGGATGGTGAAAAGAACTGCAGTAAAGCGACTAAGATTTGCCCTGACAGGTGTTAAAGGCCTCAAATGATGCACACGTGGATTACCCCTATATCTTTGTGTGGGTAAGCAGTTACCATATTGTTAGCCTAAATGGGCTTAATGAAAGGAGGTTTCCATGGGTCGCAGAGTTTTGATTGACGAGGAAGAATGCATTGGATGTGGCAGCTGCGAGGAGATCTGCCCAGAGGTGTTTGTACTCAACGAAGACACCGAAAACGCAGAGGTGATTAACCCTGAAGGAGGTCCTGAAGATCTCATTGAAGAAGCGATGGAGGCCTGCCCAGTAGAATGCATACAGTGGGAAGACTGAGGGCGGCAGATAACCACTTGGCCTAAGGTTTTATCCTTGGCTTCTGAAGCCTCAACGTTTCAACTTTTGAACGACATTAATGGATGGATATTCTCGGGGAGGCTCCCAAGGCCATACTCTCAGTTATGACCTCCCGGCTTTTCCATGACCTTTTGGATAGCGTTTAGGAGCTCGGTGGGGGTAAATGGTTTCGCGATGAAGCTTGCAGCACCTGTCTCGATGGCTTGTTGCACGGTCTGTTCTGTGTCGTAGCCGCTCATGACAATAATAGGTATATCCGGCCACTCCTTCTTAATCTCGCTCATCAGATATATGCCATCGCGCTTGGGCATTTTTATGTCAACAAGTAGCAGAGCGAAATCGTCATTTCTCATCGCCTCGAGGGCCTTATCAGCACTCGGCACAAGATAGACATCAAACCCCTCAGGTTCCAGAACGCGCTGGCAACTCTTGAGCACGGTCGGATCGTCATCAACTACCAGAATCCTCATTTTGTTCGATCTGCTCCTCTATGGGAAGCCAGATAGCAAAGGTGCTTCCCCGTCCAACCTCGCTTTGCACCCTGATGGTGCCGCGATGTCTCTGCACGATCCCGTACGAAACAGCGAGACCAAGTCCAGTACCCTTGCCTACCTCTTTGGTGGTGAAGAAAGGTTCGAACAGCTTTTCGAGATCCTCCGGTGGTATGCCACACCCATTATCAGTAACAGCAATCTCAACACCCTTTTTGCCGGTATCGCTCGCAGATAAGCTGATACCGGCAGAGATCGCTATAGTGCCGCCCTGTTCCATGGCATCAAGGGCATTTATGATTAGATTTATCAATACACTCTGGATCTGGTTCCGGTCCAGGGTAAGCATGGGTAAATCTTCCCCTGAATTGAATTGTATGCTCACGCCTTTTATGAGTGCCTGGTTTTCCATTGCTGAGATTACGCCGCGGATGAGCCGGTTTATCTCTGTTGGCTCTCGATCAAGGTCGGTTTGTCTGGAGAAATCGAGCAAACCCTTAACAATATTCTTAACCCGTACGGTGGACTCAGCTATTTTCTGAAGATAAGACAGATTTTTATCTCCTATATCTTTATTGCGGAGCAGGATGCGGGTAAAGGTTAATACACCGGTGAGAGGGTTATTAATCTCGTGAGCAACGCCTGCCGCAAGCCTTCCAATGCTGGCCTGTTTTTCAGACTGAAGAAGCCGGTTTTCTGCGTCTGCCCTCCTGTGTCTATCACGTTCCTCGAGGGATACGAGCATATCCTTAAAGGTATTTTGTAAGACACCTATCTCATCCCTTGATTGGGGTCCAATCTCTGGCGACAGATTGCCCTTGGATACCTGCTGACTGGCCTTTATCAACCGGTGCACCGGGCTCATGATCTTGTCTGCCAGAACATATCCCAATCCTATGGCCAATAACATACCAGCAAGCGTAATAAGTACCAGGATAGTGAAGGCCTTCCTCCGCATGTCAGCATACTTGGCCTCCAGAACCCCGACATAGAGCATTCCCACCCGTTCACCAAAGATATCCTCGATTGGTTCATAGGCGGTTATGTACCAGTCGCTGACCACAAAGGCGCGGTGTGTCCACCGTTCACCTCTGTCGAGTACGTGCTCTTTAACCTCTCTTGAGACCCGCGTTCCAATAGCCCGCATTCCCTCTGGAGTGACCACATTGGTTGATATGCGGAGGTCATTTTGGAAGATTGTTGCCGTGCCGATGCCCCGGCCCCTGTATATCTCCTGCTGAAATACGGTGTCCCGCACCGTGTCAACGATCTTCGTGCTCCGGTTCAGCAGAACACCGCCATAGATTACGCCGATCAACTCGCCTTCTTCAAATACCGGGATCGCAGCAGCGAGAACCATTCCTGAGGTTTCCACCTTCTCAGGTCTCGGGACCGCCCTTGGTGTGGGCACCAATCGGATGCTAGCTCGATCTGCGAGTTCAGGATCCTCGACAACGAGCATCTCTTTGCTCAGAATAACCGTACCTGCAACCGAACCAGGGCCTTCGAGCGCCAAGCTTCCGATAGGATTTGAACGCTGAGGGGTATTATTGGGGATGGGATTTGGCCCAAGTCGACACAGTGTTTTGCCTTCGCCCGTGACAATTCCCGCGAAATCCAAATCGGCGTTGAGGGCGAGAAGCCTGATCCTATTGAAAAGTTCCTGGGCGTCGCCTTCTTTGAGCGCCAAGCGGAACCCATATCCCAGAGTGGTAATATTGAGAGAGGTCTTCACACTCTCTATACGGTTTAGATATATCTCACGGGCGGTATTCAGGTCTAATCTGACCCGGTTTGTCGCCTCGCTGAACACAGCCTTATAGAGGAGTTGTCCACCAATGAACAGAGAAACACCACCAACCAGAAGGGAAACCCCCAGAAAACTTGCTATGAGCTTGGACCTGGTTGAGTAAAACATATTCATGTGGCTAAAGGGAGCTAAAATGGCCAAAGTGCCTAAAATTAAGACACAAGCAACACCTAAAACCCAATCCCTAACGTTAAGTGGCTAGAGTATTTAGAGGGTGAAGTGAGCTAAAATAGCAAGTCACTCGTCGAGTAGTTAATCTGTACCTCTCCTCTCCTAGGACTTACTCTGGATTTTCAAAAAGATAAGCATCCGTCTTTGGGGCCGTGTGAGGCGCCCGATCTGATCCTCTATCCAGCGAATGTCACCGGTGACGATGGCGAGTTTCTCGGCTCTGGTCAAATCATATTCATCCAGGGCATCTGCTCCGTGTTCGAGAAGGTTTGTGAAGAATGCATCATCGGATTCCGCTCGCTCCAGAACCTTGGCCATCTCCTCTTTGTGAATCAATGCCTGTTCCTCAGCCTCTGGGGTTGTACCGAGTGATCGGGCCACTGCCTCGAGAAGCTCTTCGGGCTCAAATGGTTTCTCTATATACTCTGCTGCCCCCAGTTTCATGGCCTGTATCGCCGACTGGACCGATGTATAACCGGTGATTATGATCACCGGAAGGGATGGTTTGATCCTCTTGATGTCCCTGAGAACCCGCATACCGCCAATATCGGGCATACGGATGTCGGTCAGGACAATGTCGTATGGTCTCTCAATGGCCCAGTCAAGTCCCTCCCGGCCACTGAGCGAAACGTCTACCTCGTAGTTGTCATCGGCCAGCAAGGTACTCACACTATCCAACACGATCTGTTCGTCATCGATTACGAGGGCCTTCTTTTTTTCCATGGGGTTCCTCCTTTTCAACAACCTGGCGGACCATTTTGACGAGTTCGTCAGGTTCAAATGGTTTGGCAATAAAGGTTGCAGCTCCCATCCTCATAGCTTCTTGAATGGTCTCTGTTGTGTAGTAACCGCTCATCACTATGATAGGTATATCTGGCCATTGCTCCTTGACCTCCCGCATTAGATACATACCATCTTTTTTGGGCATCTTTACATCTATAAGCAAGAGATCGAAACCGTTATTCTTCATTGCCTCCAGAGCCTTATCCGCGCTGGGGACAAATAGTGCCTCAAAGCCCTCGAGCTCGAAAACCGCCTGGCAGCTCTCAAGGACTATATCTTCGTCATCTACCACGAGTATTTTCATAGGCACCTCTTCATAAGAGGGGTTCGAACAATCTAGGCAACTTTGGAATAAGAGGGCTTGGATTCTCGGGAGACTATTGTCGTCGATCTCAGAGAACCCGGTTAGACCTCAATGTCAAAACCAATGATCGCCCAAAATATCTACTTTTGATCAGGTAGTTGTTCAATATTATTAAATCCTGACCGTAGTCAATATATTAATCCATCCCGTGTTCTCAAGGCATCGTATTTCTGGGCCACAAATAGGGTGCCAAGGTCAAAGATACCTATTGTTTTATTAAGAGCCTCTATTGCCTGCAAATGATCCATGGGTGTGACAAAGGCGGCCTGCGAATCGGCGTACAACCAGATATGCCGTCTCATCATGAAAAGAGCGTAAATAGCCTCGGGGCAGGGGATACCTTCGTTATATCGGTCTTCCGCATACTGCGTGAAAAACTCAAACAAATCTCTGCTCGGTCTCTTGCTGAAATACACCGTGCCCAGGTTCTTATAGAAGTTAACTGCCTGCAGCAGACACTCATCTTCCGGAATGATATGGTATGAAGGTGTTCTGTTGCTTGTCCTCACAGCTTTGCACCACTGTTCAGCAATCTCTTCGGCATGGCGTTCGGTAATCTCGATTAACTTGTCTGCAAATGCCCTCATAATATTCCTCCCCTTGAAAGCAGCACGGACGCTGATCGGAGTGAAAGCTCGCAAGAGTGACAATCAACTCAGGCAAGAGGAATCAGATTCAAAAAAGCCCTTAGCGGTAGGCTGCCTCCCGCTCACCTTTATGCTTCTGTGCACGTCTGCGGCGTGATTTTTCGGCGACTCGCAACCTGACCAATGATCGGCGAAGGGCTGCCTCGGCCGCGGCTGGGTCGGAATCGGCGGTCGGGGCTTCCATCAATTCGGCAGCCCGCTGTTTGGCATCTTCAGCACGAGCTAGATCTATTTCCTCAGCACGTTCACAGGCATCAGCCAAGATGATTACCTTATCGGGGCGGACTTCAAGAAACCCGCCACTCACTGCCATATAGGTCTCTTCATTATCCTTTTTGATAATCAACTCTCCGGGCTGAAGCATAGTCATCAAAGGGGCGTGGTGAGGAAGAATGCCCAGCTGTCCCTCCAGTCCCCACGCGATCACCATTTCCACATCATCGGAGTAAACGATCCTTTCTACAGTAACCAGCTCCAGCCTAAAGGTAGCCATTATGCCTCACTCATCTGTTTAGCCTTTTCCACTGCCTCATCAATGGTGCCTACCATATAGAAGGCGGCTTCAGGAAGCTCATCGTGCTTCCCTTCTAGAATCTCCCTAAAACCACGCACAGTTTCCTTAACAGGCACATATTTACCTGGGATTCCAGTGAATTGCTCAGCCACATGAAAGGGCTGGGAGCAAAACCTCTGAATGCGCCGTGCCCTGTTCACGGTGAGTTTATCCTCATCACTTAATTCCTCCATACCGAGGATAGCTATTATGTCCTGCAATTCCCTATATCTCTGTAGTGTGCGTTGCACGCCTCTCGCTACCTCATAGTGCTCTTCACCAACGATAGCGGGGTCAAGTATTCGGGATGTCGAAGTCAAGGGGTCAACAGCAGGATAAATGCCCAATTCAGCAATGGACCGTTCCAGGGCAACAACAGCATCGAGGTGGCCATAAGTAGCTACTATGCCAGGGTCAGTATAATCGTCAGCTGGCACATAGATTGCCTGGAAGGAGGTAATAGACCCCTTCTTCGTTGTGGTGATTCTTTCCTCCAGTTCGCCAACATCGGTCCCCAAGGTTGGTTGATAGCCGACAGCCGAGGGCATGCGCCCCAGAAGGGCAGACAACTCCATGTTGGCCAACACATAGCGATATATGTTATCTATGAATAGAAGAACATCTTGCCCCTCGACATCCCGGAAATACTCCGCCATGGTCACGCCAGTCAAGGCGACCCGGGAGCGAACACCTGGGCTCTCATTCATTTGCCCGAAGACGAGGACCGTTCGTTCCAAAACTCCGGATTGCTGCATTTCCAGCCACAGGTCGTTGCCTTCACGAGACCGTTCACCAACCCCGGTAAACACAGAGTAACCGCCATGCTCGGTGGCGATATTGCGAATAAGCTCGGTGATGACCACTGTTTTGCCCACACCGGCCCCTCCGTATGCGCCTATTTTTCCGCCTCTCGTAAAGGGGGTCACCAGGTCCATTATCTTGAGGCCCGTTTCCAAAATCTGTAGGGTCGTTTCCTGTTCATCGAGTGGGGGAGGTGTACGATGTATGGGATAGCGCAGGTCGGTCTTTACCTCCCCAATACTATCAAGCGGCTCTCCAAACACGTTGAAAAGCCTGCCTAAAGTCTCCTTTCCTACAGGCACCGTAATAGGGGCTCCCATATCTACAGCCTCCGCACCCCTCTGGAGTCCCTCAGTGGCGGCAAGGGCAATACCTCTCACCCAGTTGTTTCCAATATGTTGCTGAGCTTCGACTATGATCTCAGTGCCGTCCTGAGAGATCACAATTCCATTGTTTATGGCCGGTAGCTCACCAGGCGGGAATTCCATATCGATCACTGTACCAATAACCTGAACTACTTTACCTTTTGCCACCTATTACCTCCTTATCTGGCCAAAGCCTCAGCTCCTCCGCAAATATCGCAGATCTCATTCGTGATTGTCTCCTGCCGAGCTTTATTGAGCGTTAACGTCAAATCCTCGATCACATCCTGAGCATTATCGCTGGCACTGCGCATGGCCACCATCCGTGCAGATTGTTCGCTTGCAATGAGCTCCAGTATGGCGTGATACACCTGCATCTCTACAAAGCGAGGCAACAGTTCATTCAAAACTGCGCTGGGTTCAGGCTCGTAAATGTATTCTCCTCTCTGCGCTGGAGGCAGATCAACCGGTTCTATGGGGAGCAAGACCTCCATTGTAGGCCGCTGGACCATGGTGGTGACAAAACGAGGGTATGCAAGGTATACGAGGTCAATCTCTCCCTTCCCGTAATCGTCGATAACAACCCGAGAGATGGGCAAGGTCTCCAGGAGCGTGGGCCGGTCACTCATACCGGTAAACTCGGCGCGGATGGTTTGTCCCGAACGAAGCATAAAGGTTCGCCCCTTGCGCCCCACCGTGATAAGGGTGACCGTCACGCCTTGTTCTAAAATAAATCCAGCAACCAGGCGATTCATATTAGCATTCAGCCCACCACAGAGACCACGGTCGGTGGTAAAATGAATTATGGCGATTTTTTTCACCTCTCGCCTTTGGAGCAATGGATGAGCCTCCGCACCAATTCGACTGTGATACGCAAGGTTAGAAATCACCTCATTTATCTTCTCAGCATAAGGGCGCCCTGCCTTTGCCTGATCCTGGGCCCGCTTCATCTTGGCGGTGGCGATCATTTCCATCGCCTTGCAGATCTTGGCAGTGTTCTCAACACTCCCTATCCGCCGACGAAGAATTCTCGTGCTGGCCATATATTCCCCTAGTAGGTGGTACCTGTATTAAATTCTGAAATGGCCTTTCGCAATGCATCCTCAGTGCCAGGCTTTATCTCTTTATCCTCATTTATCGTTTTCTCTATGTCAGGGTAGCTGGTTTTCATAAATCTATGAAAGTTCTCTTCGTAAGATATGACCTTGTCTACAGGCACATCATCAACAAAGCCTTTCGTTACCGCATAGAGAATGGCTACCTGTTCTCCCAGAGACATGGGTGAGTATTGGGGCTGCTTCAATATTTCGGTGATACGCCGACCTCGCTCTAGCTGGTCCCTGGTAGCCTTATCTAAATCTGCAGCACCAAACTGAGCAAAGGCTTGAAGCTCACGAAACTGAGCCAGCTCTAGCCGTAACGTGCCAGCTACCTGCCTCATAGCTTTTCGCTGAGCAGAACCACCTACCCGAGATACGGACAGTCCTACATTCGCTGCCGGGCGAATGCCGGCATTGAATAAGTCAGGCTCCAGATAAATCTGCCCATCAGTAATTGAGATCACGTTTGTGGGTATGTAAGCAGACATATCCCCTGCTTGCGTTTCAATAATGGGTAAAGCGGTTAGTGACCCACCGCCGAGCTCAGAGGACAACTTTGCTGCCCTTTCCAAAAGCCGGCTGTGCAGGTAAAAGACATCTCCAGGATATGCCTCCCTGCCCGGTGGACGGCGGAGCAGTAAGGAAAGCTGTCGATATGCCCAGGCATGCTTGTAGAGATCATCATAGGCAATCAAAACATCCCTTCCCTGTTCCATAAACTCCTCACCCATAGCGCAGCCAGCATAAGGTGCAATGTACTGCAAGGGTGCTGGATCGGAAGCACCAGCAGTTACCACAATGGTGTGCTCCATTGCCCCGTATTTTTCCAAGGTGGCGACTACCTGGGCAACCTTGGATGTCTTTTGCCCGACAGCCACATAAATGCAGATAACATCCTCGCCTTTCTGAGCAATTATGGCATCAAGAGCAATGGCTGACTTGCCAGTAAACCGGTCTCCAATGATGAGCTCACGCTGGCCACGCCCGATGGGAATCATACTATCGATAGCCTTAATGCCCGTCATTATTGGCGTATTCACTGGCTCCCGCATAGTAACACCTGGGGCCACTTTTTCAATAGGCCGTGTTTTCTCTGTCTTAATTGGTCCCTTGCCATCAAGGGGACGCCCTAAGGGATCAAGCACCCTTCCGATAAGGGTATCGCCAACAGGAACCTCGACCACACTTCCGGTTGAGCGGACCTCATCACCTTCCTTGATGCGGTCACATTGGCCCAGGATGACAGCACCAACATTATCTTCTTCAAGATTGAGAGCCAGCCCCATAATGTTATGGGGAAATTGTAACAATTCGTTATATTTCGCACCGCTCAGTCCGTGAACCCGTGCGATGCCATCGCCAACCTCCACCACGGTTCCAACATTAGCCATGGTTACCGTAGCGCCGAAATGTTCGATCTCCTCTTTGATTATTGAAACAATATCCTGCTCTCGCGCTGCCATCTGTGCCTCCCATCTGCTTCTATCAGCGCACTATTTCGCTGTCTGTTACCTGCCGGCCGCAGTCAGGCTTTTCCTCAGCGATTCTAATGTATTGCGTATACTCCCATCGATAAGCATATCACCAATCCTGGCCCTGAATCCCCCGACGATGGCTGGGTCAGTCTGGACATCAATGATAATCTTCTGCCCAACCATTTCACCCAATCGGCTGGCAAGTCTCGCCTTATCCTCGTCATCCAGGGGTACAGCAGTAGCGACCTCAGCATGTTCGATACCGTTATGAGCATCGAGCAATCGCTCATACTGCCGAGAGACGTTGCCAATAATCCTCAATCTACCCCTGCTCATAAGAAGACAAGCTAAATTAAGAACCAAAGGAATTACCTCCCCGAGTCTCTCTTCCAGAAGCCTTTTTTTGGTATCAAAGGGCAGTTTAGGGTTTTCCAGTAAACCCGTGAGTTTTGCGTCTGTTACTTTAGCAGCGACTTTCCTCAAGTCAGTCTGCCAGTTCTCCAGTTCACCTTTCTCCAATGCCAACTCAAAGGCAGCCTGCGCATATCGTTTACCAGAACTTACTCGGGGCATTTCTTGCCTCTAATTTCTCCTGAAGGGAGCGCTTTCCTCGAGCGTCTTCTCAATAAGCCGACGATGCTTCCCTTTATCCAGGGTTTCACTGATTACTCTCTCAGCAGCCAGGATAGCTGTATCAACAAACTCCTTCCGCAACTCATCAACAATCCTGTCCCGCTCTCGCTTCAACTCCGCTCGAGTCCTCTCAACAATGGCTTGGGCCTCCTTTCGAGCCTCTTGTTTCGCCCCTTCTTTGATCCTGTCTCCTGCTTGTACTGCCTGACCAACTATTGACTGACCTTGATCGCGTGCTTTGCTGATCTGCCTCTCCACCTCTATTCGGGCATTTTCATATTCCTGTTTTGTAGCCTCAGCCTGCTCCATGCTCAGTCTTATCCTATTGGACCGCTCATCGAGCATTCTGCGAATCGGCTTATACCCAAAGAATATGAGCAGCGTAAGCAAGATGATAAAGTTGATCAGTTGGCCAATAAAGCTGGGTAAGGTTAACCCTAAGAAGCCTTCCATAAAACTGTCCTACCTTCCTGATTCTTTACGCTACGAAGATAAGCAAAATGGCTACCACCAAGGCATAAATGGCCACAGCTTCGGCGAAGGCGATGGCAAGAATCATGTTTGTCATTATGGGCCCTCTGGCTTCAGGATTGCGTCCTAATGCATTCATGGCACCCATACCAAGGATGCCAATGCCAATCCCTGGCCCAAGGGCTCCCAGACCGATTGCAAGCCCAGCGCCTATAAATTTCGCTACATCTGACCACATTTCCATTAGTTCAACCTCCTTTTTTGTATTTTCCCTAAGACAAGATTACTTATCTTTGATTCCGCCTCGACCCAGACAAAGCCGCCCTTATTCTTCCTCAAGAACTGCTGCACAGGCAAACCCCAGGGTCAATCCGCCAAATATCATGGCTTGAACAAAGCCAAAGAATGCCTCCATGCCATAGAATATTGCGGGCAGAACCCAAGGAATCAGGAAGAGCATTATCATGACTAATATCATCCCAGCCGTCATATTGCCAAAAAGACGGAAGGTAAAGCTCATCATGCGTATTAAGTGACTGAGTAATTCCAGTATTCCGGCAAAAATGGCCACGACGCCATTCAATAAGCCACCTGCTCCAGCCTTGATGTTGCCGGTAAATATTAGTTTGACTGCTTGCCAAAGAGGGCCAAAGTGAAAGAATGTCTTCAGGTATGAAATTCCCTTAGCCCTGAATCCCCAATACTCAACGTAGCAGAAGGATACCACGGCGAGTGCTGCCGGGACATTGAGGTCGGTGTTGGCATTGCGTAATAAGGGCTCGCCGTTTATGCTGATGGTCTCAAAGCCGGGTATAAGGCTCACCCAGGCATTGGCAACAATAAAGAGAAAGATGGTAGTGCAAACAGGGAAAAACCATCTCCCGTGTTTCTCCCCTGCAGGGTCCTCAATAAAGCTTGCCGCCGCTTCGACTACTAACTCCAAGAGGTTTTGTAATCCCGTGGGAACGAGTTTCATGTTGCGGGTGCCCATAAAAAACAACCCACCCAAGAGCAAAATGCTGATCCATGCGGTAATCATGGTATTGGTAATAGGCAGACTATGAAAGGGCCTTTCAGGGGCCGGGTGATAGTTAGGGGCGTCAATACTGAGGAAACTCAATGGTTCAGAGCCAACTATCCCACTTCCCACCTTACTGCCGATAAAGCTGACGATAATCATAGCCAAGAAAGCAACGACGAGAACTCCTATTTTTAGAAAGCCACCCCCGCGCCTTTTGCCAGCCATTATTTCTCCCCTTTGTCCTTGTTTTTTTTCGAGGTTAACAAACCTACAACGCTCATGATCGGTCGGCTCACTTGATCCTCTTTTCCCTCTGTTTTGGCCTCCTGTAGAAACGGGCGCACCATACGGTAAACTCCATACACCATTATTACGGTACCAACGCCGAGGCCGATGAGGGTGTACACCGGAAATTCGTGGAGCGCCTTCCTGTCAAACCAGAAGCCTATCCCCGTTGGTATCAAAAGGCTCAAAGGCACATAGAAACCAACTGTCAGCAACTGCAATGCTGCCGACCAATTCTTCACTCAACCTCCTGTCGCAACCTTCGAGGATTTGTTCTTTCTTAAGATACCTCAACAAAGTTCGTACGACACCAGCTTGTCTACTGAGTTCCCTTTTGCTCTTGTCTGTCGCCCTTTTTGTATATGAACATCCTACTAAATCTCGGAGGTCAACTCAACCATGAATTCCCTTTAATCCCCGATTATGAATAAGTTGTTGGGAGGAGAAGTTCAATCAGGTAATCTACTCAAAAGCAGATAAACCACCCTCATTTGTATATGGGGGTAGTTTTATTTTTTGTGTCTGCCCAGCTTGCGATAGGGTGAAGTACCTAAAAAAGGAGAAAAGGTCGTCTGCCATAAGAGGAACGTGACCTTATGAGGGGAAATGCCGCACCATGAGGAGTGCCGAAGTGAAATCAAGGGCAATGGAAAACATTTGTGTCGGCAGAGAAAGGCATTTTGTGTTCAGTTATTTGGTTATGACCCCATGCGTGATGCACCGAAGGGGATGTTTGGCCCGGGGTAACGTCATAGTGAAACCGACCCTATTGCTTTTTGTTTCCAGGGTATGGGTATCTTTTTTTGGATTATGCCCCACATAGTTTAGGTTAGTGGGCGTTTCAAAATGGTTTATATATACGGAGCCTATGATTCCAAGGCTTAGGGCGCAATAAACCATTTTGAAACGTCCCAGTAAGGAGCCATGGTATCGGGCATAACCAAAAAAAGATACCCATACCCTGGACTTTGACGTTACCCTGGCAGCGGTAGGCCACATCTTGGTCGGCGTAACTTGACCCTCCCGTCTTTGTCACCTATAATACTGCCGTGCAATGGTGCGGTTTTCTTTAGAATGAGACCTTTGCAAGACCATGCAATTCCTTTCCTGTCTCAAGGTAACGAGTAGGCAGCGGAATCCTGACTGGCCAGGGTTTTGCAATGGTCTCACAATAGCATTTTGGTCGAGGGTGCTCTGAAGCCCCATAGCCTCTTTTCTTACCCGCCTACGCAGAAAGCCACGGGCTTGCCCGTGGATGAATGCTGGGCAGGGTAATCCGCCGTAGTCCTATTGGGACGAAGGCGGATATGCTTCGGCGGGTTCCGCCGAAGAATGTAGAGGTGCCACGCGCTTGCCCGTGGGGCTCCACACGGAGAGGTGAAAATTCAGCCTTTTGAAGTATATAAAGCCTTAATGGCTGCGAGAGAACTTGTATGAAGGTCAACATAAAGCCTGTTATCGCCTATCTCCTGGCGGCCGCCTTGGTTGTGATCGTAGCCTATCAAAGCGTCGATCATTCCTTGGATAAGATTAAGAAACGGGGTTTCATGGTCCTCATAACCACCAATGGGCCTACGACCTATTATCTGTATCGAGAAGAAGAGATGGGTTTTGAGTATGACCTGGCCAAGGCATTCGCCGATTACCTGGGAGTAGAACTCAAGGTTGTTGTGGCGGAATGGGACGACGTATTTCCTTTGCTGAGACGGGAGAGGGGTGACTTTATCGGTGCAGGCTTGAGCATCGGCGACGAATATGAAATGGCGATCAGCTTTTCAAGGCCCAACTTCACGATCCAACACGCTGTTATCACGCATAAAGATGATCCGAAACTGGAGGACGTGGAGGCCTTGCAGGATGAGGTAATCCACATAAGGAGTGGAACGTCCGGGGAGGAGAAGCTGCAGGACCTCGTCGACAGAGGTTATAATCTGAAGGTCAAGCCCTACGATAGTGTGCCAACCGAAGAGTTGATCAGTTGGGTTGCACGTAAGAGAATCAGGGTAACGGTCTCGAAATCAAACCTCGCTCTCCTCAGCAGAAGGTACTATCCCGACATCAGAATATCCTTTACCCTGGATGAGAGTAAGTATCTCGGATGGGCAGTACGTAGAAGAGATAAGAAGTTGCTGAACGCCATTAACAGGTTCTTTGGCGAGATAAAGAAAAACGGCTTATATGAGAAGATATATGAAAAGTACTACTCATACATAGAGATCTTTGATTACTTCGACATCAAGACGTTTCACCGGAGAATTCAGACGAGGCTCCCGAAGTATCAGGGCATAATAGAGAGAACTGCAGAAGAATACGGCTTCGACTGGCGTTTGATAGCAGCGATTATATACCAAGAGTCACATTTCAGACCCAGAGCTCGGAGTCATACTGGAGTAAAGGGGCTCATGCAGCTGACCCTTAAGGCGGCCCGTGATATGGGCATCAAGAACAGACTCGATCCCGGCCAAAGCATCTCCGGAGGTGTACAATACCTCAAGCAGCTCTATGACCGGTATGACGGTATTGACGGCTGGGACAGGATCCTTATAACACTCGCAAGCTATAATGTCGGGCACGGCCATATTGCTGACGCAAGACGGCTTGCCAGGGAGCAAGACCTTGACCCCAACAAATGGACATCATTAGCTGAGGTGCTGCCGCTCCTTTCACATAAGAAGTACTACAAGAGGACCAAACACGGATACTGCCGCGGAAGTGAGCCTGTTGAGTATGTTAAAAGGATCGTGCTGTACTACGATATCTTAAAAATGCAGGCAGTAAACCGAGAGTTCGAGGGTGTTTGAGACTTGAGTCGCCCTTTTTCCGGCCCACTGCCCAATCATGCCCATGAGTCTTTTGAGCACCGCCAACCCCCTTTTCCAGTATTTATGACCTTGACACAGAAAAACCATTTTCTTATACCTGCTTGTGCAAATAGCATGCTTCTTGTTGCAGGCCCTTCGGCGCAGTGGATAGAATCTGAAACGGAGAGGATAAAGGTATGATCCATGTCGAAAACCTCACGAAGTACTTCAATGAGCTCTGTGCAGTGGATCAAATCACCTTCGATATCCAGAGGGGCGAAATTCTGGGGCTGCTCGGGCCCAATGGGGCGGGCAAAACTACCTTTCTACGGATGCTCACCGGGTATCTCCGTCCCACTTCCGGTATCATTCGAGTTAAGGACTTCACCATTGATGAGCACTTGCTTGAGATAAAAAAGCTCCTGGGCTACTTACCGGAATCGGCCCCGTTGTATCACGATATGCTCGCATATGATTACCTGAACTACGTTGCCGATGTCAGGGAGCTTCACGGAGAACAAAAGCTCTCCAGGATTCGCCGCCTGGCTGACCTCTGTGGCCTCAACGAGGTCATGCATCAGCCCATTGGTGAACTCTCGAAGGGATATAAGCAACGGGTAGGTCTGGCCCATGCAATGATGAGCGATCCTGAGATCTTGGTGTTGGATGAGCCCACATCGGGCTTGGATCCCAATCAGATCGCTGAGATTCGGGAGATCATTAAGAAGATCGGGAAGAAGAAGACGATCATCATCTCCACCCACATTCTGAGTGAAGCGGAGGCGACATGCGATCGTATTGTCATCATCAATCGAGGCAGAATCGTTGCCGACGGCAGCACCGAAACCATCAAGCAAACAGCGGGCGGCGAGTATTTGGTTAGTATTTCTCTCCAGAACACAGACTTCAAATCTGTGGAAAGGGAATTGGGTTCACTTGAGGGTGTAGTGGGCATTGCGCTCGGCAGTGACGAGGAGAGCATTTTGGGGGTTAGGCTTACCTGTAAGTCCTCTGCCGATATCCGCGGTGAAATCTATCTGAGAATCAAACAGACTGACTGGATTCTTTTGGAATTTCATCAGGAGACCGGATCTCTAGAAAACATATTCCGACGACTCACTCAGGAGAACTGATATGCGACAGGTTAGTCATATCTTCAAGAAGGAATTCAAGTCCTATTTCGTATCCCCCATAGCCTATATCGTTATAGGTATTTTTCTCCTGGTGACTGGATGGTTTTTTTTCACGCCCTTCTTTCTCTTCAACCAGGCGAATCTCAGGAACTTTTTCGCACTGCTTCCCCTTGTCTTTTCATTCGTGGTTCCGGCCGTCACTATGAGGCTGTTCTCGGAGGAGCTGAACGTAGGATCCTATGAGATCCTTTTGACCATGCCGGTGACTATTCTTGACATAGTCTTGGGAAAGTTTCTGGCCAGCGTGGTCTTCGTGGCAGCAATGTTGATGCCTACGGTAGCGTATCCCATCACGGTTTCCCTTCTCGGTCAACTCGACTGGGGGCCGGCTATCGGCGGGTATATGGGCGCTGTTTTGCTGGGTTGCGCCTTTTCTGCCATCGGGCTGTTCGCATCATCGCTCACCCGCAACCAGATCATAGCCTTCATTGCCGGTATGGCCATCTGCTTTGGCCTGACCTTGATTGATAAGATGCTTTTTTTCCTCCCCCAGTCACTCCTGGGAATCTTGGGATACCTGGGTGCGGACTTTCACTTTCAAAACATCTCGAAGGGCATCGTTGATTCCCGAGATATCCTTTATTTCTTGAGTGTTTGCTTCGTCGGGCTCTATGGGACACACCTAGCCATGCAGGAAAAACGTTAGGGAGAACAAAGATGGGCATGAAGAGCAGATCAGGAGAGTACGTTAGATTCTTAGCCTATCTTGTTGTCATTGTCCTCGTAAATGTGGCTGGGATTACCCTGTTTTTCAGGCTGGATCTGACAGCAAACAAGATATACTCGATTTCCGGGGCGAGCAAAGAGGTTGTATCCACCCTGTCCGAGCCCCTTACCATCAATGTCTTTTTCACCAAGAACCTCCCCGCACCCTATAACAACACCGAACGATATCTCCGCGACCTGTTGGAAGAATACGCTATCTACGCCAATCAATATTTCAATTACCGCTTCTATGACGTGAGCCCGGAAGAAGGAGATATGAGTCGCGAAACGAGGGAGAATCAGGAACTGGCACGAGGCTACGGTATCTTTCCCGTTCAGATCCGGGTGATCCAAAAGGATGAGGTTAAATTCCAGAAGGCCTATATGGGCCTCGTGATGATACATGGTGATCTCCTTGAGCGGATTCCGACCATTGCTTCCACGGAGGGCCTCGAGTACAAGCTGACAACGACTATAGAGAAACTCAACAACAAGATCAGTGCCCTGTTGGGCCTGCCCGAAAAGATCCGCGTCAAACTCTTTTTATCCTCCTCCCTTGAAACAGTCGCTCCTTATTTGCAGGTTGGCGATCTGGCTAAGCTCCCCGGGAGGCTGGAAGAAATCGTTAAGAAGCTGAATGACAAGAACTATGGAAAGCTGGAATTCGAATACCTGGACCCTGCAAAGGATGAGGGTCTTGAAAAGGAATTAGAAAAGCATCATATTTTGAGCCTCAAGTGGCCGGCCCTTTCCGGTGGTAAAATCCAGCCGGGCACGGGATCCATTGGTATGGTGATGGAATACGGTGACCGGGCGGTGGAAGTTCCATTGATTCGCGTGCTGCGGGTGCCCCTCATCGGTACGCGGTATGAGCTGACTGACCTGAGCAAGATGGAGGAGATTATCAACGAAAACGTGGAGTCGATCATAGACATCAATCAGGATCTTGGTTATCTTGTTGACCACGGTACCCTTGAACTCACCGGTCCACCGACGGCACAAGAGCGGGGGGAGAGCCTCTCCACGTTCCAAAGCCTCGTATCACAGACGTACACCCTCAAAAACGTGAGTATCGAGGACGGGGTTATACCTGTAGGCATCAACTGCCTCATAATAGGGGGACCTACCGAGGCCTTTAGCGATTACGAGCTCTTCCAGATCGACCAGTTCCTGATGCGAGGTAACAGTCTGGCCCTTTTTCTGGATGCCTTCAAAGAGGTCGTGCCCTCGGATCAGCAGGGCAGATCATTTGGAACTCCGCGGTATGTTCCCGTCAACACTGGCCTTGAGCGGCTGCTGGAGCACTACGGTATCCGTATCAAGAAATCCTATGTTATGGACGAGAATTGCTACAAACAGAATCTGCCGAGTGGGCTCGGAGGCGGCGAGCGGCCCATATACTTTGTGCCCATCATAAAGAACCAGTTTATCAATCAAGATCTGGGTTTTATGAGGAATATCAAGGGCCTGATCACCATGAAGGTCTCTCCCGTCGAGCTGGACGCCAAACGTATCGGTGAAAGCGGGTTGAAGGCCCATAAACTCTTTGCCTCATCGGAGAGGTCCTGGGAGATGAGCGGTCGAATCAACCTCAACCCCATGTTTATCAGGCCGCCGCAATCGGGCAAGGGTCAGCGGAGCCTGCCCCTGGCTTACGTCCTTTCAGGAGAGTTCCCCAGTTATTTCGCCGGCAAACCTTTACCAGAGAAATCCTTGAAAAAAGGTTCAGAGAAGTCAGGAGAGGAGCAGAAAGCAGCTGACAAGGCTGAACCTGACCTTTCAAAAATCGAGAGTGAGGTCAAGGTTCTATCAAAGGGCAAACCCGGCAAAATGCTGCTCGTAGCATCCTCGGAGATGCTCAAGGATAACCTGCTGGACGCAAAAGGCAGAAGCCCCAATGCCTCGTTTATCATGAATGTGCTGGATTTCCTCAACAACCGCGAGGGGATCGCTGTCATTCGGAGCAAGGAGCAGCGGTTCAACCCCCTCTATGAAGCCAAGGCCGGTACAAAGACCTTTGTCAAATCTTTTAATATCGCTGGCCTTCCGGTACTGGTAGTCCTTTTCGGACTTTTCGTCTGGGTGCGCAGGCATGCCCGAAAGAAGCGGATCCAGATGATGTTTCAAAAATAGTGAAGGAAGCCCATGAAGATAAGAAAAGAGTACATCATACTTGTTGCGGTCATTCTTGCGCTCTCGCTGTACCTTTTTCTGCGTAAGCAAGACAGGACCCTATACAAGGTGCCGAAAGTCCCTCCTATCGCTCAGGCAGACATCTCCGAGATTGAGATCTCCAAAAAAGGCACCGCCATCACCCTGATCAAAAAGGATAACGTCTGGCGCATTGCCCCGCAGGGTTATCCTGCTGATGCGGGCAAGGTAAAAAGCATGCTGGATGCTATCGAGAGACTAACCCTTACGGCCCTGGTATCGGAATCAAAAAACTATACCCGCTATGACCTGGGCGGTGACCAAAAGCTTATGGTCAAAGCCTGGACTGAAGATACGTTGAAGCGAGACCTTACCATAGGTAAAGTTGCTCCGTCCCACCGGCACACCTTTGTGCAGGTTGGTGGAGATCACCGTGTTTATCACGCCAGCGGGAATTTCAGAGGTGTCTTTGATCTGACGCTGGATAATCTCCGGGATAAGACGGTCCTAAAGTTCGAGAAGGCCGAAATTCAGGAGGTTCAAATCAGCAAGGGCCGGGAATCGGTGGTTTTTGGCCGGAAGCAGGTACCGGTGGAAATAAGACTAGACCAAGAGGCTGAGGTCTCGAGCCCGGCTGCTTCAAAAATGGAAACCCTGTGGGAGAGTGCTGAGGGTAAGAAGGCCGACGAGACCAAACTGGACCGGTTTCTCAACACGCTCTCGAACCTGCGATGCGAGAAATACGTTGACGATCGTAAAAAGGAAGACTTTACCGACCCCATCTACACCGTTAATCTGGAGGGCGCGCAGGAGTATATGCTTTCAATCTTCGAAAAAACGGAAAAGGATGCCAAAACCTACCCGGCCATTTCCTCCGTAAATGATTATCCATTTTTGCTCCAGGAGCCTCAGGCCCAAAGCATCATGATCGATCCCAGGGAGATGCTCGCAGAGCCTAAAGAACAGGGAGCTGAAAAGAAGGAAAAAGACTAGATTCGACCGCAAATTCTCAGCCCGAAGCTTACTTCCACAGGACAACAGGAGCGTTTGACCTGTCGGTGTTAAGGTATATACCCCTTGACCTTCCAAATTGCCTCACCTATACTCACGTATAATAAAGACCTTTTGTGCGGAAACCCGAATCGAGGGCTGTATGCTTGAATTCTTGAACCCCATGTCTCTTTCAGAGGGATGGGGTTTTTTCATCATGCTGATGAAAGGGAGAGCAAGACCAGAGTAATGGTTTGATGGTTTCTTGATGGGGGTTGTGATGATCAGGATGATCATCTCCGGAGGTCAAACCGGTGCTGACCAAGCTGCTCTCGATGTTGCCATAAAGTTCGGTATTCCCCACGGTGGCTGGATAGCGAAAGGACGGAAAAACGAGAATGGGAGGTTGCCGGATAAATACCAATTGAAGGAAATGCCTGCTGCCAGCCGTGCCAGCCAAGCCGAGCAGAACCTACTAGACTCTGATGGCACCCTGATTATCTCCCACGGAAAGCTCACCGGTGGCTCGGAGTTCGTGCGGAAGATGGCCATGCACCATGAGCGACCCTGGCTTCATATAGACCTGAGCAGAACGATTGCCTTTAAAGCAGCAAGAAAGATACGGTTGTGGCTTAGAAGCCATAAGGTTGAGGTTCTGAACGTGGCAGGACCGAGGGCAAGCAAGGACCCGGAGATATACAGGGACACGGTGGAAATACTGGAGACGGCCTTCTATATCGATTTTATTGATATCAACATGCCTCATCCAGTGCCTGTTCCCTACAAGACCAGCATAGGGATAAAGAAGGTCAGTTTCCCAAGAACTGTTGATCAAGCCGTGACCAGACTCATATCTGACTTGTCTTTGCGGGATAAGACAAAGATAGCCAAATTGAGGGAGGAAGAACTCGTATCGCTGTACTTCTCTCTCGGTGAGTATATCAGAAATGCATTCGGGTTATGGAGCGGGAACAGGGAATTGATGGAGTCGTGCCGGACGTTGTCAGGGATGACTGAGCTTCAGGAAGACGATGCTTCCGCTTTTATCGTTAAGCAACTTTTGAAAAGACTGCATGAAACCTACAGATTGAGAGTCGTTAAATAGGTGCCTAAAATAAGCTGGTTACACCTTTTAAGGGGTTACGGACGAGGAAATCAAAAGATATGCGTGACAAGGAGAGCGAGATGAAGGCTCAGGGCAGTAACATCTGCGAGTCGTGCCACAATGTAACTGACAGCTTTTCAAGGTGCGAGAATTGTGGCTGGATTCGCTGCGACAATTGTCTCGAACTAAAGGGCCAGGTTTCGGAGGGCATAAACCGTGACTCACTGTGTCCCAACTGTGGCAGTGACAAAATCGTTATATTCTCTCATGGAAAAAAAGTGACCCCGTAGCTGGTCATAGTCCTTTCGAAAACGATTTCTTCCTAATTCACCTGGTAACCCTCATCTGCATTTTTCAGCAAGCCTCCCTTTGACCTCGTTTTTTGCACCGGAACAGAAAAAGGAACAAGACGGGGCAATAAAGAGCTCAATTGCGAAATTCGATTCTTGCCTTAGCTCCGCAGCACCGGCCAAGACCTGTACCATTAGACTGAAAAGCCTCACATCAATCACTTGCTCACAATCCAGATATAGTGTAACTAAGATGACGGTGCGATTGAGCCGAGAATAGAAATTAGAGAGGACCCCCCATGAAAACCGCAAAAGAATACATCGATAGTCTGCGAGATATGAACCATGAGATCCACCTGTTCGGCGAGCGCGTGAAAAACCCGGTGGATCACCCCATTATCAGGCCCACGGTCAACTGCGTTGCCGCCACCTATGAGCTGGCTCACCAGCCGGACTATGAGACCCTGCTCACCGCCACCTCCCATCTGACCGGCAAAAAGATAAACCGGTTCTGTCACATCCACCAGAGCCCCGATGACCTGGTGAATAAATCCAAGATGGGCCGAGCCCTGGGTGCCTACACGGGCTCCTGCTTTCAGCGCTGCGTGGGCATGGATGCCCTCAATGCCTTGTCCATGGTAACCTATGATATCGATCAGAAACACGGCACCGACTACAACAAGCGGTTTCTACAGTATCTCAGCTATGTCCAGGAGCAAGACCTGGTGTGCTGCGGTGCCATGACCGATGCCAAGGCCGACAGAAATCTCCGCCCCTCACAGCAGCCCGATCCCGATCAGTACCTCCACGTGGTGGAGGAAAAAGATGAGGGCATTATCGTCAGGGGAGCCAAGCTCCACCAGACGGGCGCCGTTAACTCCCACGAGATCATCGTCATGCCCACCAGGGCCATGCGCGAAGACGACCAAGATTATGCCATCTCCTTTGCCCTGCCGGCGGACGCCGAGGGCATCATCTATATCTACGGCAGACAGTCCTGCGACACCCGAAAGACCGAAGGCGGGACCATCGATACCGGCAACACCCTGTATGGGGGACAGGAGTGCATGGTGGTATTCGAGGACGTGCTCGTGCCCTGGGACCGGGTGTTTATGTACAAGGAGTGGGAATTCGCCGGCGATCTGGTCGAAAAATTCGCCGCCTACCACCGCCAGAGCTACGCCTGCAAATCCGGCATCGGTGATGTCTTGATCGGCGCCACCCAGCTGATCGCCGAATACCAGGGCACTGCCAGGGCCTCCCATATCAGAGAGAAGATCCTCGAGATGATCCACCTCAATGAGACCCTGGTGTGCGGCAGCCTCACCTGTGCCCACGAGGGCCATCAGGAGCCCTCGGGGACCTACTTCGTCAATCAACTCTGGGCCAATGTGTCCAAGCTCAACGTGACCAGGCTGCCCTATGAGATCGCCCGTCTGGCCCAGGAGGTGGCCGGCGGCATCATGGTCACCATGCCTTCTGAGAAGGACCTTGAAGACCCCACCGTCGGCAGATACGTGGCCAAATACCTCAAGGGGGTCGAGGGCACTCCCGTGGAGCACCGGATCCGGATCCTCAGGCTCATCGAGAACATCACCCTGGGCACCGGTGCGGTCTGCTACCTGACCGAGTCCATGCACGGTGCCGGCTCACCCCAGGCACAGAAGATCATGATCGGCAGAACAGCCGATATCAATGCAATGAAGGAAGCTGCAAAGCGGTTGTGCGGCATTGTGGATTGATGCTCCATGACAAATCACCCGTTTCACTGAAAGGACATCTTAGAAACAACAAGGAGGAATGCAATAATGGATTTCGAACTCACCGAAGAACAAAGAATCATCCAGAAGACCATCCGGGATTTCGCCACCAAAGAGCTCGCCCCTGTAGCCGATGAGCTGGATGAGAAGGAGGAGTTTCCACACCAGATCTTCAAGCGCATCGGGGAGCTGGGCCTTTTGGGCATGCTCCTGCCGCAAGAGTACGGCGGAAGCGATGCCGGCGAGCTCTCCCTGGCCCTTGCCATCGAGGAGATCGCAAAGGCCTGTGCCTCAACCGCCGATATCGTGGATAGTGCCGCCGTCATCGGCACCGTACCCATCTTTCACTACGGCACCGAGGAGCAGAAACAACGCTTCCTTCCCTCCCTTGCCACCGGAGAGAAGATCTCAAGTTATGCCATCAGCGAACCGGATGCCGGCAGTGACATCGGGGCCATCAGGACCAGGGCGGTTAAAGACGGTGACACCTATATTCTCAACGGGCAGAAGACCTTCATCACCTGCGGGAATGTCTGTGATATGGCCGTGGTCTTCGCCATGATCCCCGAGCTGGCACCCCGGGGCATGACCGCCTTTATCGTGGAGTATGGAACAAAAGGGTTCAGCAAGGGGGAGAAATTCAAAAAACTCGGCATGCACGCCGCCACCAACTGTGAATTCTTCTTCGAGGACTGCCCCATCCCCGCTGCCAACCGCCTGGGGGAAGAGGGAAAGGGCATGAGGATAGCGCTCGCCACCCTGGATCACGGCAGGATCGGGATCGCCGCCCAGGCCGTGGGCATCGCCCAGGCAGTGCTGGAGAAATGTACCGACTATGCAAAGACCCGCATCCAGTTCGGCTCCCCCATCGCCAAAAACCAGGCCATCTCCTTTAAGCTGGCCGATATGGCGACCGAGATTGCTGCGGCACGATTCCTCTACTACCATGCCGCCTCCCTTGCCGATAACGGTAAACCCTTCTCAATCAATGCCGCCATGGCCAAGCTCTATGCCTCAGAGCTTGCCATGCGGGCGTCGACCGCGGGTATCCAGATCTTCGGGGGCTACGGGTACATGATGGAGTATCCTATGCAGCGCTACTTCCGTGATGCCAAACTCACCGAGCTCTATGAGGGCACCTCGGAGGTGCAGCGGATGGTGATCTCGAGGGGGGTGTTGGGGTAGGATGATCTTTGAGAAATTCAATAGGGCCCGCCCACATGACGGGGCAGCCGGGCATTTTTCTTAAAAGGACGGGCTCGGATGAAGTCATTGTAGCTGTACCGAGACTCATGCCGGAAGACAATACACGAATGGGAAAGGCAACGTAAATCCGGTCATTCTACTGCTTGACCATAAGCGCCGTCTAACCTATACTTTTTAATACGCGAGTGTTTTCCGAAGAGGCAACCTCTATCTGAGGGTCCCATGGACTCAAGAGCAAAACCCCCATTTCTCCTGGTGAGAAGTAGGGGTTTTTGCGGACAGGAGTGATGCGATGACGCACGATACCAAGATCGTGAGGTCACGGAATCTTCTTTTGCTTGCCTTGCTCATCGTTGTTACCTTGTTTTCCGCATACCATGAAGGGTATCTCCCCCTAATCTCCGTCCCCTTCTGGGGTTCGCTCATCGCTGGCTTTGCAATAGCGGGGTGGGTTGCCCTGGGTATCTCGACTAAACGGTTTCTTTCCCTCGTGCTCGGCATATTCATCATTGAATATATAAAAGAAACCATAGGGATGAAGTCAAGCATATGGAGCTATCATGGTACTGCCGGACATTACAGCTTTGTCGTGTGGGTTTGGGTACTGGCAGGACTGGTGGCCTATACGCTTTCCACGAAGCTCGTGATACGGGTGATACGGAAGTTGAGATGGCCCGCGCCCAGATGGGTAAATCCCGTCATTCTGATAATCATATCCTCGGTCATTCCATTGAGTATGGGAGACTACCGAAGCGGGGCAGGGGGCCTATTCTGGTTATTCTACGCCGTAGTCTTCGTGGTTTGCATTGCCGTATCTATAAAGACGGAGTTCCCGGTTTTGGCGGGTATTGTTATCACGGCGTGGATCATCGCCAATCCCAGCGAGTATGTCGGCTCGGTGACATGTCATGCGTGGACCTTTACGCATAACCACGATTATCCCCCATTCTTTTTGCTGTTTGGATGCTGGCCGCTGGAGATATTCGTGCAGTATTCCGTTTCGGCGTTTTTGGCCCATGAACCCATAAACAAGAACACCTTTTAGTGATAAGGCAACACGTTAGCTCTTTGAAATTAACCTTAACCCGAGCATGGGGATGCCTTTTTTTGACTCTGTCCCTGGCCCAGACCTGGCTCATACGGCATGAGTGAGGAGAGTTAGGATGTGAAATACTCTCGTATCCATACAACACTCCGGAAGCTGAGCGCCAGGGCAGGCCTCCCATCGTTCAGAGGAGTGGGCGTTTCAAAACGGCGCACACAGGCTGCTACCTTAGTGCTAAGGCCTATGGGGAGGTGCGTCGGTTTGAAACGGCCCTGTACGGGGCCTTGTTTAGAGGGCAGAGCAAAAAAAGGCATCCCCATGCTCGGGGGGTCCCCTGGGTTTCGTTACAAATAGCCACTGGGCCCCAGAAAATGGACAGGAGTGCTATCCTTCAAAAGAGCTATCGTATTACGTGATAAGGAGCATGGTTATGGTCTCATGTACCAAGGAAGAAAAACATCTGAAAATCCTCATGCGCTTCAGCGCCATAGCTTACTTCGTCGTGGGGTTTGCCTTTGCCTTTCTACCAGAGCCCATCCTCAGGGTGCTCAATCTCCTCTCCCGAATCCTGGCACCTGGCCTGGAAGGGATGCCTCTGTCAGTAGAGAAATTCTGGCTGTCCATGACCTTTTCCATGATGATGACCATTGGAGCCCTCTCCTATACTGCCCAGCACAACGTCAGGAAGAACAAGGGCTACATCATTCCCGTGCTCATCTCCAAGACGGCATCATCGCTTTCCGCGCTCTGTTTTTTCATATTCTCCACCCGGTATTTCGCCTATCTGGTCATTTTTATCGTTGACGGTTCGATCTTCTGGATAACGCTCTTCTTTTTTATCAGGGCAAACAACGCGTTCTTCAAGACCCAGACCGCATTTCTCAGAAAAAAGCCGGTTGTCCCCAAGAGCACCGGCCCTGCGACAGTAGTAGCCCTTAAGGGTGAGGATAAGTTCGACGTCCTGGGCAGGGCTTTAAAGGAATCGGGGTTCTTTGAGATTCTGGACAGACGCCTTCGGGACACGGGAAAGCCCAAAGAAGACTTCTCGGTTGTGATCAAGCCCAACTTCATGTTCATGCACTCCAAGAAGGACATATCAACCTACACTGACCCGGAGCTTGTGGAGGCCCTGGTCGATACGATTGCCGAGCGGGGATTCTCGAACATCAGCCTGGTGGAATCTCAGAGCACCTATGGGAACTATTACAACAATAGAGAGGTGATCAAGGTGGCTGAATACATTGGATACTCGACCACCAAGAATTACCGCATCGTTGACCTGACGGAAGAGATGGTGCCTTTTGACTACGGTGGTTCTTTGGGAAGGCACTTTGTGGGACCAACCTGGAGGGATGCCGATTTCCGGATATCCTTTGCCAAAAACAAGACCCACGTATTCTGTCACTATACCTTGACCTTGAAGAACATCTACGGCACCCTTCCCATGCAGAATAAGCTCAAAGAGTATCACACGAAGCGGGAGTACGACTGGCCGACCATAGAGACCATAAAGCACTTTCCCGTCCATTTCGGCCTCATCGATGCCATCTATAGTGCGGACGGGCCGTTGGGCGTTATTACGGATCCCAAGCCCAACCATACCAAGACCATAATCGGCGGTGAGAACCTGATCGCAGTAGATTGGGTAGGTGCTAAGAAGATGGGGCTCAACCCCGATGATCCCGGAGTGGGGCGGTTTCTTCCTCTGGCAGTGGCGGCCTTTGGAAGACCTGAGATCAATTGGGTAGGGGATACATCCGTATATGACCCTTGGGAGAATGTAAGCCAGGCCTTTGTCTGGTCACTCGATATCATCGAGGAGGCCTATGCCTTCAGCGACTGGTGGTTTTCAGGTCTTACGGCAATGGATAAGGAGTTTCCCTTTAAAAAGACTGCCCTGCCGATTCTAGCACTCAGGTGGCTCCTGACTCCGATCAAGCGGATTTTCTTCAGGTATGATTATTTGCCATGAGCATTGAAACGAACGGATGCTCCGATAAGGTGACCAAACAATGAAACCAATTGAATTCCCCCTCCTTATTAGCCCGAACCTGGGCTGCCCGAGGATCGTTTCCCTTGAAGGGCTCAAAAAAGGGGAAAAAATCCCTTTGATTCTAGCCGGTCTGTACGGCGAATTCACATCTCCTTTGCGAGATGCCTTCGAAGGCGTCTTCTACCTTCGTCCATACGATTCTCTGAGCGAGACTGCCCTCGATATACCTCTCTATCCTGTGGACGACCCCGAGGAGATAAAGGACTGGAATCTCCTGTGTGCTTTCACCAGCATTGATGAGACTCAACAGATTCTCAACAGCGAGTTGCACTACAACGTGCTTGGAGAAGAAACTCGTTACTGGCGGCTCGATGTCGCGATTAGAGAAGAGGACACGGGTAACTTCCGGTCACTTCTCAGGAAGAGGGGGAGAAAAACGCTCCCAACGCTGTATGATCTTATCCTCAAGGACAAAGAGGGAAAAGACGAGCGGGTTAACTGCCATGCCATCCAGATCGTTCAGAGCACAAGGGGAGGCTGTCAATTCATCCATCTCACCGACATCCATGCTGCCAAGAGGAATGACGAGATCTTGGGTGAAGTGCTCAAGGTGAAAAGCGGGAGAAACCGAAATGAGATTGCGGATGCGTATATCAACTTTAACGACGGATTGAGGGAGTTCATCGGCATAGCCAATACTATGGCAGATGAGGGAGAGCTCGATTTTGTCGTTATGACGGGTGATCTGGTGGATTTCGCCTTCCACGGATGGGAGGATGAGCCCAATGCAGCTGAAAATAACTGGAGGACATTCATACACCTCGTAACCGGCACCGGAGCCGAGCAGGGAAAGGGGAATCCCGGACTAAAAGTGGCCGTGTATACATCTACCGGAAACCACGACTGGCGCCTCCACCCATACGACCCCAATATGAGCAGCTATCGCGATACGTTCGGTCTAGAGAAGGACGAACTCGAGCACTATGAATACAAGTCCTTTGACTCGAGCGAATACCCCGAGGATGAACGGGCAAAACGGTCAAAGGCGCTAACAAGCCAGGCACTCAAGAAGCTGAATGTTGCCGCCCTCAAGTTTAAGGATAAGCAAAAGGTGAGGCTGACGAAACTCCTGTACAACAGGATTACAACCTGGGTTCTGGGAGGTATGGGCGTGTTAGGAGGGCTTGAAGGAGGAGTGCGGCTGACGTGGACGGCTTCCAAGCTTTGGGTCAGTGTTTTGGCGGTTTTGGCAGGGGCAGGGATAGGGTGGGGCATCAAGAGGGTCCTTGAGCGACTCCTCGGCAAAATGGCCGATGTACTCGTAGATAATCCCCTCCGTGCCGAGGTCAAGGCCTTGCACTACTACCTAACGCACATCAATCCCTTCCTTGACTATGCCTTTCAATACGGCGACCATACCTTCATCGTTATGGATACCGGAGCAGATGTCTTCATCGGAAAGTTACTGGATGGAAAGCAGGTAAAACACATCAAAAGGATGAGCCTTGAAGACAATATCCTCGGAGGATCTCCTGATTCCCGCGCCTTTGATTCCGAGCAGATCTACTGCAACTGGAGCCAGATAGTGTGGCTGGAAAGGGTCTTGGAAACTGTCAGCCAAATCGCAAATGCCCGAAGCAAAACCCTTGTCTTTTTGCACGCCCCCCCTGTCAATCCGGACAAGAAGGTTGAATGGAAAAACCTGTGGGAGTCGGAAAGACCTGAGCCCAAATGGATCGGAGAGGATGAATGTAACCTCACCTATGGCACCATAAACCACTACTTGAGCCAGTTCTTCTATCTGTGCACTGGGCACCGGGAGAGCGAACTCGTCAATGGTAACACAGAGCCCAGTCTCAGGGAGGTAGATCTTGTCTTCTCAGGCCATGCGCACCGGAACATCGAGTTTAGATTGGAGAAGGAATGGGTTGCCGCCAATAAGAAACATGAAATCAGGATATTCTCCGATGTATACAGCCAGTTGTGGAATGCAGGGAAGAGTAGCGGAACGTGGGAAGACTGTAGGCCTGTCATAGTCCAAACAGCTGGGTGCGGGCTGAATGGCAGGTATGACGACAACCCCCCCTACTATCGGAAGGTCAACATTGACGACAAGGGGCATATCGTAGACTTCAGGGTAAGAGACAGAGAGGGGCTGGTGGATTTCAAAGGAAGCGTTCAAGCACAGGCAGCAATCCTTTCGGCAAAAGACATGAAGTAAGCGCACGTGTTGGGTCCTGAGGTGAATCCTCGCTACTACAGCCTCACGAAAAATGTCACCCATCCCCGCTCTGTTTGATAGTGTTCTCTTCGGGAAATTCAATACCGCCGGAGGGGACCGGTCCACAGGACGGGCGATTGTGGCGTTTTTCGCAAAGCGAGGGAACTAAGCACAGCGCAATATACCGGAGGTGTGGCCCTATCGTCTGCCGGTTTTAGGGGGCCTTTCCGAGGTATGTGTTGATTTAAAGAGGATAATGCAATAAAGAAGTGCATTGAAGTTAACGAGGCAAAAGCGAGGTTAAGGACGGTCCGTGTGCCGGGTTAAATAACCTAAATCGATTATTGCCTTAACTCCCCAAAACAGTGATGCGCATTTGTTCTGCTTGACGTGGTAGTATCGAGGAACAGCGTAGGTACGGAGCTAAAGCAATAATCAAATAACCTAATAACTCGAGAGATTGCACGCATGGATACAGTGGAGCGCGGTGATACGGTAAAGGTTCACTACACGGGAAGGCTAGAAAACGGTATGGTCTTTGATTCCACCATGAGCAGCGGCCCTCTCATATTTATCATAGGTGAGGGTGAGCTTATCGTCGGTTTCGAAGAGGCTGTGATGGGGATGAAACCGGGAGAGTCGAAGAAGGTTAAAGTCTCTGCAAATAAGGCATACGGCCCGTATCATAAGGATTTGGCAATGGTCGTTGATCATGCCCAGTTACCGGAGGATTTTGAGCCTGAGGTTGAGGAGCGTTTGGAAATGCCTCGCGAGATGGGCTACCCAATCGTATACACGGTGACCGAAGTATCGGAATCGACGGTAACCTTGGATGCTAATCACATCCTGGCCGGCAAGAACCTCATCTTCGAGATTGAGCTCTTGGAAATCCTTTAACCGGCTCAAGGGGCCTTTTCGCTGGTGGACTTAAGTTGCATCATGTTCAGTAGACATAAACCGATGAGGTCTTGAAGGTCACGAACACCTCAAGGCCGATCCCTAGCTCCATCTCGGCATATGACTCCCTTGTGATTACACTCGCGAAATGCAACCCTCATGAGGTACCGTTTCTGGCATTTCATGCCCCTGAGATAGCTCTTGACCTGTGTAACCCGGCAACCTATACTTATCCAGTTTAGCGACTCATTTCCGGCATTGATCTGCCATCAAAGGTCCCGTAGACTACATAGCGAACACTCATCATTCCCCACGTGCACTGGCATGCTAAGTCGGGCCGCGGTTTTATGACCTCTGAACTGCGCCGTACGGTGCTTATTGAACGATCGTCATGAAGCATGATAAAAAGACACAATTCTTGGCCGCTGTTGGGCTTTTTGTGGCAGTCTGGAACTGGACGTGCGGACAAACTGCGGAAGCCGTTAGTTCACCTGGAGGACTGGAGCAAAGTGAACTCCTTCAGGTAGAGGTGCACCGCCTCATCGTGGACCCGACAAGCCAACAGCCGGTGGTCATCCTCACCGACTCCTCTGGAGAGCGTGCACTGCTCATCTGGATAAGCTCTTTTGAGGCCAGTGCCATCTATAGGGAACTGCAAGAGATCAAACCCCTACGACCCCAAACGCACGACCTGCTTGAACGCATAATTCAGAGGGTCAAGGGCAAGATCCACCACATCGTCATTCCCCGTATGGAGGGAAATATCTATTATGCCACGATTGTTCTGCAAAAGGAGGGAGCTTTACTGGAGATTGACGCCAGGCCGAGTGACTCCATTGTCATGGCCCTCAAGTTCAAGGCCCCCATCTTTGTATCGAAGTCCCTGTTCGCAGAAATGGCCATCCCCCTCGGGGAACAGCAAGGCATAGAGGAGCAATACGGCCTCACCCTTCAAAACCTCACCCCAGAGCTTGCCAAGGCCTTTTCATTTAAGTCGACGAGCGGGGTGCTGGTCTCGGATGTCCGGAAAGGAAGTCAGGCAGAACGGGATGGAGTTGAACGAGGAGATATCATTGTGCAGGTGGGGGGACAGACTGTCGATGATGTGATGATCCTGAAGGATGCCCTTGTAAAGAGCGAAAAGGCTGTGGATGTGAAGATCTATCGAAAGCCGGATTTCCTTACCATTACCCTTCACCTGAAGTAGTGAACCCGTTGCTGTTTTTCGGGAGATTGCCCTTCATCGTTCCCTGGCCTATACTCAGAGTATGGAACAGATTATGGGCCTCAAGTAATCGGTAGGCAGAAAAACAGGGAGGGATCGAAGATGAAAGCAATTAAGAGACATAAGGTATTTACATTTGTCCTGGGGCTTGTTCTTCTTGTCTTTGTAAACGCCGTTTGCAGTGCGTCCACCCAGGATGAAGAGAACAATATTTCCGTCTATCGCCAGGCCGGTCCCGGGGTGGTGAATATCATCAGCGTGGTGATTCAGCGGGATTTCTTTCTCAATCCCATCCCCCGTGAGGGCGCCGGGTCGGGCTCCATTATCAATGCCGAAGGGCACATATTGACGAACCACCACGTTATTAAGGATTCCACAAAGCTCGAAGTCACGCTGAGTGATGGTAGCAAGTGGCCAGCGAAATTCGTGGGTTCCGATCCGGACAATGACCTTGCCGTCATCAAGATCAGCGCGCCAGAGGAGAAGTTGACGGTGATCCCTTTGGGGAATTCTTCTAATCTCCGGGTAGGCCAGAAGGCTTTGGCCATCGGAAATCCATTCGGCCTGGGGCAGACCCTCACTACCGGGATCATCAGCTCCCTCGGCAGGTCCATCCGGTCAGAGGCGGGCGTGATGATCCAGGATGTCATTCAGACCGACGCTGCCATCAATCCGGGAAACTCGGGAGGTCCCTTGCTTGACTCCACTGGAAAGATCATCGGCATTAACTCGGCCATTATCAGCCCGACAGGAGCAAGCGTGGGGATCGGTTTTGCCATCCCCGTCAACACCGCCAAACGAATCATACCGGAGCTAATCAAAAAGGGATATGTCGTGTATCCGTGGATCGGGGCGACTGTCTTTCCGCTTATTCCGGAGTTTGCGCAATTCCTTAGCCTTAAGGTTGAGCGGGGCGCCATGATTGTTGAAGCTGTCAGGGGCGGCCCAGCGGAAAGAGCCGGGCTACGGGGGGCTGACAGACAGGTTCAGGTGGGTAATATGATGCTTCCTGTCGGAGGAGATGTGGTTGTAGAGTTTGGAGCCAAGGCAGTTGAGTCCTCCGATGAATTAATACGGATGATCCGCGATCGTCGACCCGGAGATAAGATAGAGCTCAAGGTTCTGCGGAACAAAGAATTCAAGATCATCACGGTGACCCTGGGCGAGAAGCCACGGGAACGGTAGATCTTCTTTCTCCCCGGTAGAAGGATTTCATCGCGTCCCTAGATTACCCGTCGTCCGAAAAAGCGCTACCCTGTATTTCCGTGATTCAGGATCTTTCACTCGTGGGTCGGCCATGCTGTATCCCTATCTTGAAAGGGCCGCTTCCAGGCCGAGGGCCGTGCTCGGCATGTTCGACATGTCGGCCCGGCCGCACGTGCCAGAAGGCACGCTCACCTTTGCGGTTCCCATGAACACATTCGTGCGGATGGTTGAGGATATGGATGAGAGCTTAATCATCACCCATTCCGGGGAGAAGATAACAAAGAGAATTAGTTTCAAAAACGTCTGGCAATTGTTCCATTAGAAGCATATCAAAATGAAACAATAGAGAGCTTGTTCCGAAATATTTGGGATTTTGTTTTATAGTGTGGTCATTTTAAGCTTTTTCACTTTATATGTATGGAAAAGGAGAATACTCATGAAGATAGATATTGAACCCAGGGCTTTTGCGTTGCCCACGCCTGTCTGGGTTATCGGCACCTATGACAAGGAGGGAAAGCCAAACGCCATGACTGCCGCCTGGGGAGGGATTTGCTGTTCCAAGCCGCCCTGTGTGGGCATCTCCGTGCAGAAGGTGAGGCACACCTTTGATAGTATCAATCTACGAAAAGCCTTTACCGTAAACGTGCCGTCAGAGGATTATGCCCAGGAGGCCGACTATTTCGGGATTGGATCGGGAAAAAAGCTGATAAGTTTGCGGCCACCGGCCTGACTGCGGTGAAAAGCAAACTCGTGGATGCCCCCTATATAGATGAGTTTCCGCTCATATTGGAGTGCAAGGTTGTCCATGCCATAGAGATCGGAATCCACACCCTGTTTATGGGTGAAATCGTTGGCATCAAGGCGGATGAAGCAGTGCTCGGTGAAAAGGACCTTCCCGACATTAAAAAGGTACACCCCATGGTTTACACCCCGGAGGTTCGCACCTATTACGGAATCGGCCAGTTTATCGGCAAGGCCTTTGCTATCGGCAAGAAATTCGGCAGCTAGGTAACGAACACCTCTGCTCGGCGGCGCTTCCTATTTCCTGAATGGCGACCCCCGACCCCTGCTAGGCAGCTCAAGTCCTGCCCAGCGGGATGCTCCTCAAGCTTGGCGCCTATTAATCCCTGCTTGCTGAACCATGATATCATGACAATTCGGCGACCTTTTTTCCATCAAGCGTCCCTGATCAGCGGTCTTAGGAATGAAGTCAATATGAGCGCGGCAATAGCGAATCCGGCCAAACTGAAAAAAACTAACCGATAGCTAGAAACCAAATCAAATATGTACCCCGCCAAGATCGGACCAATCGCACCTCCAACGGTTCCGCTGAAGACAACAATACCAAAGAGGGCACCGTGGGAACTGATCCCGAACAGCTCGGCAACTATCGGTGAGATTACGGTAAAAAAGCCGCCGTGGGCAAGGGCATATACCACGGCGAACACGTACAACATCCACAGCTCCTTGGAGACTTGCAGCCAAAGGAAACTGCCGATCAAGATAAAGAAGCAAATAATCATTAACTTCTTGTTACCAATTCTGTCGATGGCAACCCCCGTTGCCAGACGTCCGACCATGCTCACACCACCAATCGCAGATAAAACGCCGGCCGCTAATACAGCGGAGATACCAAGGTCCATGGCGTGCGGGACAATATGTACAAATACGGTGATGGCACAGGAAACGGTGAGTAGATTTATGACACAAATCATCCAAAACTGCTTGGTGAGAATTGCTTCACGAATAGAAAGTCCCTTTTCTGGCAGATCTAGATCACTTTCCGTCGTCTGCTCATCACCATCTGGCAATAGTTTCATTTGACTTGGATCCCGACGCAGTAGTTGACCGCTTGATATGATCAAGACCAGCACAAGAATACCGATAATACTATAAGCAGTGCGCCAGCCATATTGAGCGATGAGTATACTTGTCAGCAATGGCATAATCAATTGGCCGGTGCCAGTCCCCACTTTAACAATACCGGTCATCACTCCCCTTCGCTTGACAAACCACCGGGCCGTGGTTGTTAATGGGATTACATCAATTGAGCCGAAGCCGATACCGACGAAAACGCCATAGAATACATATAGCTGCCATACCGTACTGAGCTGAGACATCAGCAAATAACCCAAACCAAAACACGAGCCGGTGACTGTCATGATCAGTCTAGGCCCAAACCGATCGTTTAGGTTCCCAACCAAGATAGCGAGCGAGCCTGAGAGAAGGAAAGCTGCGGAAGAGGCACCTGAAATGGTGGCTCTCGACCAGCCAAACTCGACGAGGAACGCCTTGAAAAAGACGCCAAATGTTCCAGATGTGCCGATGCCCAACCCTTGAATAGCGAAACAACCGGCCACCACAATGTAACCGTAGAAGAGTTTTGACCTTCTATTCTCCACCATAGATGAAAAGCTTCCCTTTAATAAATAGGTGATTCCCCGCTTTGCCGGGTGAAACAATGGAAACAAAACCTCCCACATGCATCATTAACATCCAAATATGCGAGGTTTGAGGTAAAAAATTATCGAAGCTTACATGACACGAAAACCGATTGCAAGTATCATGTGGTTTTTATCCCCGAGAAACGGAAGAAGAGATGTGGGGTATTACGAAACCATCTTGGTCATATGTTTCAATAACGGGCAAGGCAATGGGAATCACAGATAGGGGAGGGATATCTGCAGTTAGACGACATGAAATAGGGGCAGGTTACACTTTGAGTCCAGATATGGTGACCTCAGGGCCTTTGCCATGTTTCGGGATCAAGCACTGCTTCTGCCCCAAGCACCCGGCAAACGGGCGTCAATAAACCCTTCTTTTTTACCCCTTCCTTTCTCAACCAACTTCTGAAATCTGCATGCTTGACCCTACCCCCTTGAATCTGTCAAATGCCAAACTCGCTTTTGTTGGCTTCTCTGCGTAATCACTACCGCTTGGGATATCCCACCGATTGTGCGAGGATGATCTTCTGATCCGATCGCAATCTCATCGCCTTGGCCAGGGCTGGCCTGTCAATTAGCGCACGCACAAAAGTCGCCAATCCTTCGGAAGCACAGTATAGGTAAACATTCTGGCTAATGAAGCCCGTATCTGCGGCCGAATAGAAGACCTTTTGCTCATCTGTCGCCTTACCCATTCCGGAGAAATCGGCCACATAGACAAGGTTCACAGGCACCTCCTGCACGACCCGCTGACGCCCAGTCACAGCCCGGATGTCTTCTGCCAAAACCGGCTTCAACGTGTGTGCCCGCGTAGATATCGATTTCCTGCCAATTGCGCGCAGATGGCGCAGTACGCTTTCCCGAATCCGGGCGGTTAACACCGAAAGCCGCCCACAGCATATTTGAAAGCACCTGCATGGGCAACTGGTCAGTACTGAATGAGCGCGAAGATCTTCTATCCTTCAACACCTGCATCAGGGGTCTACCGCTGTGTATTTGGGGCTCCAAAAGCTGGATTGCCTTGAATTCCTGCGCAGAAGTTACGGTGGGGCACATGAGCAGTACTGTCAGCACCAAGCGAGCGGCTAGAAACGATGGTGGTTTCATGATACTCCTCCCTCCAGTTTGGTTATCATTAACGTAGGGACTGGCTTCGTAAACTCTCGCATCTTACTTTTTGCAGCCATCTAACGATATGTCAAGAAATGATCGTGCGGAGTTCAACTCTTTTGCCATGTTTCGGGATCAGACTCTTAGCCTAAATATAGGCACGCACACCTTTGAACGCTACTGCCACGAAAAGCCTCGCCAAAACCGTTCCTTCAGTAAATGAATATCCAATTTTCTAGCCCCTTGGAAGTGTTTGCGATATACTCGCAGCTTACAGGGGAGCTAGCATTGAAATGACCCTTGTCCGTAAGGTGCCACAGACTGAATTGACACGTCAGATACAAGCATAGCATCTGGTGAGCCCAAAGGGGTATAGCTGATTTCCCGGCCCGTTACACGAAATGGTCGATTCGGGCCAAAGAGATAAAATTCCGGATAAACTGTTGTTTAAGGGAGGGGAAAAATAACGGATACAGCGTGGTATTTCAGGCTCTTCCACATGCCTATCCTAAATGTGCTCATCAGTATGGTTCTCTTTAGGATCATAAATGCAAAGAGGATGACCTCTTCAGGTCCTGGCAGATCTTGGGCAATAGTCTATTTCATAGGGCTCATTCTTTGGTGCGTATTGATGTGGTTCGTCCCCTTTAGCCTTAATGTGGCCTTCTGGATCGGTATTTGTGTTATGGTCTCCGGACAAGTTGTCTTTACCCTGGGCTACAGTGCCATGAGAGAACATCCGGAGAAAAATAAAGTTGTTGTGGACTGGGGTATCTATAAGTTCAGCAGACACTCCCATGTCCTCGCAGGTAAGGTCACCAACCTGGGCGCGATTATTACGGGTTGGAACTTTAATTCACCTATGTACGTCATTCTATGGGCCTGCTTTGCTTTAGACATCATCGTTACTCATTTCGGTATCCTGAGCGAGGAAAGAATAAACCAAGAAAAATTCGGGCAAGAGTATGAGGATTATATGAAACGTGTGCCAAGGTATCTTTTTATGAAGTAGAGACATGAATTAAGAAAGCCAAAGTCCCTGTCATTTCAAGAGGTAGGCAGTTGAACCAGCCCGGTATTTTGTATACTGCAGTTTTTGGAAACTCGGAACTCGAAGCGAGAAATCTCTGGCCCAGCCATAACAGATACGAATTTCCAAAATTGTAACACTTTACCTCTTTGAAATTAATCTTAAGCCGAGCATGGGAATATCTTTTTTTGACTCTGTCCCTGGCCCAGACCTGGCTCATAAGGCATGAGTAAGGAGAACTGAGATGTGAGATACTCTCGTATCCATACAACACTCCGGAAGCTGCGCGCCAGGGCAGGCCTCCCATCGTTCAGAGGAGTGGGCGTTTCAAAACGGCGCACACAGGCTGGTACCTTAGTGCTAAGGCTTATGGGGAGGTGCGTCGGTTTGAAACGGCCCTGTACGGGGCCTTGTTTAGAGGGCAGAGCAAAAAAAGATATTCCCATGCTCGGTTGCCTGGGTTCCGTTACGAATAGCCACCGGGCATTAGCAGATGGACAGGAGCGCCACCTTTTCAAAGAGCTAAAGTGTTACCAAAAACTTAAAACTCAAAACATGTGATCGGTGGAAAGAAAAATCAACGTGAATGCACAATTTAGCTGGGACTCTTGGACCTGCGCCTCTGGCGCGAGCTAAGCAGTTATTTGAATGGGATCGCCTTGAAATGAAAAGTAAGAATTCATCCAGTCAGTAGTCTACCGGCGCCCCCAAGTAGCTCGAACTGGTACTGGTAATGTTCGCAACGTGATGCCCTTTTGGAAGAACAACTATGGCAGATCAATCATCCGTATTTGAGAAAACTTACAAGGCGTATCTGGAACAGGTAACGAAGATAGATTTGACGTCTATCCAGGAAAAGCTCGGAGTGGAAGTAGAGGGAAATGCCATTATAATCCCCTTATTTGGCAAGCCGACTCGGGTTTCTGCAAGGGGCATTATCGACCAGTCGGGGCAGCGACCGTCCTTTGATATCTGCGTTATTCTGTGCAAGTATCTTCTTTTGTGCCCGGATAGTATCCCAAAAGAGACTGAATGGACAGCCTATAGGGATTTCAAGGACGCTGGTCCTCTCACTACGTATTTTGCAAATGACGTAGAACGATCCATTGCCGCACAGTTCTCGGGAAGGCTGAGGGAGCTTGAAACGGCGGGCAAGGCATTGGGAGGATGTCCCCCTGAAATGGACCTCTCCAATGACTTGTCTATGCGATTCGAGGCCCTCCCGCGGGTTTCCCTTCTTATGCTGTATAACGACGCCGATGAGGAATTCTCCGCACAATGCTCCGTGCTTTTCCAAAGGCGTGCGGAAACATATCTGGATGCCGAATGTTTGGCCATGGTTGGACGATTGCTTTTTACTAAGCTGGAAACGGCGGCCGAAGGAATGCTCATAAGTAGATAGTTGCTGGCCGGCAAGAAAAAAACTCAGGAGGGGGGAGCTTATGGAGCTTTTTTTTCGGTGGTTTTTCGGGCTTGGCGTTTTCGCGTTAGGCCTCGGTTGGCTATTAATTTACTTTTTTTTGGAGATCGTGCGCATCCACATTAGGGCAAAAGCGGGTGAGCGCGGCGAGCATGCTGAAGGGAGACGAGTGAGGCTTCGTCGTCTACTCCTTAACATCACAATCTCATCTCTCTGCCACAAAAAGCAGTCATTAGGCGCTGAGGCGCGCCCCATGTACTTCCTCCACTCATCGGAAAAATCCGAACACGGGACAGCCTTTGCGGTAATTATTGGCAGCAACAAGGCGGTGTGGTATATGTTAGGCGCCGCACAAAACTATGATACTGTCAATACCAATGGAGAAAGACGAAGATGACCAACAGCTTCCCTTCAGTTAAAGTCGCCGTCGTTCAGGCAGCTCCGGTTCTGTTCAATCGCGAGGCAACGGTGGATAAGGCCTGTCAGCTCATCGGAGAGGCCGCGGGAAAAGGTTCACAGTTAGTACTATTCCCGGAGGCCTTTATCCCCGCCTACCCGCGCGGTTTAAGCTTTGGTATGGTGGTGGGCTCCCGAAGCCCGGAAGGACGTCGTACGTGGCAAGTGTACTGGGACAACGCGGTAGAAGTACCGAGTCCTGCCATTGAGGCCCTGGGCACTGCCGTTCAGGAGGCCGGTGTTTATATGGCTATTGGTGTCATCGAGCGCGACAGCCGGTTCAGCAGGGGCACGCTCTATTGTACGCTCCTTTACTTCGGCCCGGACGGGCAGTTGCTGGGCAAACACCGAAAACTCAAACCGACCGGTGCGGAACGTTTGATCTGGGGCGAGGGAGACGGGAGCACCTTGGCGGCGTTCGATACGGAACTGGGAAGGGTCGGCGGGCTGATCTGCTGGGAAAACTACATGCCGATGGCCCGTATGGCCATGTACGGCAAGGGCGTCGAACTCTACCTGGCCCCCACGGCAGATGCCAGGGATACCTGGCAGTGCACCTTGCGCCATATCGCCTGTGAGGGGCGTTGCTTTGTATTGGGCTGCAATCAATTCGTAAGGAAAGACATGTATCCACCCAATCTAGAAGGAGTTGATGAGCTGAGTGAACAACCGGATGTGATATGCCGGGGTGGCAGCGTTATTGTCTCACCATTTGGCGAGGTTCTGGCAGGTCCGCTCTATGATCAGGAAGGTATCCTATATGCCGAACTTGACATGGGGGAGATTGTGAGGGGGAAGGTTGATTTTGACGTCGTCGGTCACTATGCAAGGCCCGATGTTTTTCAACTGATCGTCAACGAAAAACCAATGCCTCCGGTGGTGGAGAAGAAGGCGAAGTGATAGAAGAATCGGGCATGAACGAGCGATGCGGATGGGCACGAGGTGATCAGTTGCTTATCGACTATCATGACGAAGAATGGGGCGTGCCGCTTCACGATGATCGGCCTCTATTCGAGTTTCTTGTTCTGGAAGGTATTCAGGCCGGCCTGAGCTGGCTTACGATTCTCAGAAAGCGTGAGAATTACCGCAAGGCATTTGACCGATTCGATCCAACCGTAGTTGCGCAGTACGACGAGGAGAGAATAGACGAGCTGATGCAGGACACGGGAATCGTGCGCAATAGGTTGAAGATACGGGCCGCCATAGATAATGCAAGGACATTTTTGGATGTCGAGGATGAATTTGGCAGCTATAACGCATACATCTGGCAGTTCGTGGGCGGAGGGCCCATCCAAAACGAGTGGAGACACCTTGAGGAGATCCCGAGCACGAGCACGGAATCTAAGGCAATGAGTCAAGACCTGAAGCGACGGGGGTTCAAATTTGTGGGACCGACAATCTGCTACGCATTCATGCAGGCCGTCGGCATGGTGAACGATCACCTGGTCAACTGTTTCCGTTACCGGCAGCTCCGGGCAGGGAAATAAGTGACGGGCGGCCTTATACCCCCTGATCGATATCGCTCGCCTTGCCTTAGCAATAGCGACCCGCCTGCCAGCGCCTGAAGCGCAGCTGATGGCGGGCAGGTGGCGGGCAGGCCTGTCGAAAACAGCCATGATCTCCCTGGAGCTTGAATGAGCACTCTCTGTGTTTTGCATGCCAAGGCTTTTGAAGGATACGAATTCATTAATGGCCAAAGACGGCATGATGAATGGTAGAGAGGAAACCAGATTCGCACGTATGAGGCGTGATCCCCGAAGGTTCAATGTCAAAAGAAACCCATAAATACCTTTTAGATGCTATAGAAATCTTAAAGAGAGACGTAACACCACTCTTATTTCTCGCTCTGATTGGATTGCTATTCTATGCCCCAACATCTTCTGGCAACCCTTCAGGTTTCGCTTCTGTTCTGCCGACGTTCGCTCTGTTTATCATGTATCCTCTGATATATGGTCGATACGTTGAGATAGTTAACGACAACAGAAACATTTCATATATTCGGATCTTCAAGGCACATTGGCTCAATTTTGTGGTTGTGAGCATAGCTGTCGCGAGCCCGATCCTCGTTCTCTCGTTTCTAGGATTGATTATTGGTAGCCCAATTCTGGGAATAAGGATCATTTTATCAATCGCCGTTGATATAGTGAGCATCTATATTTTTCCATTGGTTTTTTTGTTGAGAGAGCGGTTTACCTGTATCCCCTTAGGCATTAAATGTCTCCTTGGTAATTTCACTTTCAGCACCCCGCTCGTTCTGCTAACCCTGGTTCCATCCGTTCTGGGCCTGTTAGTCAAATCTGTGACTGCACCTTTATCTACATCGCAGACAATCCCTGCCTTTTATTACCTATTCTGGCTTATGAGCATAATTATTGACTTTGCGATTTTTATTGCTGCTACCCTAATCCTGAAGGAGAAATTACTGAAACCCCCAGAAGGTTCCGTATAACGTGTGCTTGAACCCTGAATACAAACCGTGGCGGCTTTTCGCCTCCAGGTAAACACCGCGTTATCTCATCAGTTTTGTGCACAATCTAGACTCGGGGTGTCAGCGCTTGCGTTGAGACAGCCGCTGAGGGAAGTGGATATGTCCTTTCCTCGGGCTGCGAGATTCCCCTCAATTCTACCGAAGACAGGATTGACCACTTCTTCAACTACGGCCGTCAGTGCGGCCAGGAGTTTATATCAAGGCTGAAGGAGCGGAAGCCCGAACTCTTCAAGGTATAATCTGATGGGCTCGGCCTTCGACGCTGAACCGTGACATCCAAGTGGCATGAAATCCTTGACAGATTCTTTGTCCCATCTCTACAATGGGATTGAGGTGGCCAGGTATGAGGGGGTATACCTAACTGTGCCTGCACCCGACCTCAGGCATTTTTTGTGAGGGGCAAGAAAGCTGCCTGATGCCCTTGCTTGAGAGTATTACCCGGTATCGGTAATCTCCCCTCGTGAGTTCGACCAGGACATTGACTGAAATAAATAAGAAGGGATTACATGTTGGAACACCGTTGGGATATCCGGATGCAACTAGGGCATGGGCCCTTCCCTGAGACCATTGAGTGCCCCGGAGACGGGGCTGAGATGGTGCTGGTACCGGAAGGCTCATTCACCATGGGGATAACCCAAGAAGAGCTTGCTCAGATCTACATGCTCGATCAGCGGCGGACTTCCGTATTTGTCACCGAGATACCTGCCCGGACCGTGTACCTGGAGTCATACTATATTGATCGGTATCCCGTGACCAACTACCAGTATCGGAAGTTCGTTGAGGAGACCGGGCATCGAGAACCCTTGCTCTGGAGCCAGCCTTCATGGAGCCAACCGATGCAGCCCGTCGTTTTTGTGGGCTGGGACGATGCGCGGGCCTACAGCAAGTGGGCAGGGAAATCCCTCCCCAATGAGGCCCAGTGGGAAAAGGCCGGTCGAGGAACCGACGGCCGTTGGTGGGCCTGGGGTCATGACTTCCTTTCGGACAGGTGTAATTCGAGAGAATACGATCTTGGGCGTACCTCAGAAATAGGCCTCTTTCACGAAGGAATAAGCCCCTACGGTTGCTATGATATGTGCGGCAATGTATGGGAAATGTGTGAGGGCCAGTGGCAAGGAGAGCTTCTGCCGATGAGAGGAGGATGCTTTTTGGGCTCTGCAACCTTTGTGAGGATCACCTGCCGGTGGACTCCGGAGGATACCGTCAACGGAGCCCACTGGCTGGGATTTCGGTGCGTTAAGGAGATTCCGTTATAAAAGATCGTAGGGACCGTTAGTCCGATCCATACGCCGCCAGGTACCGTAGGTGCTCGATTAGGGAATTATTGGTGCGCACAAAGGCTTTTCAGAGTCCTTTTGGGCCGTCATGCGATTACTCAATGCCTCGCATGATCTCCCGGTCTATTGAGGCTCATATTCGATTATTGACCCACAGGACAGCTGAGTTCGCACGCCCTGCAATACTTAATAGGCAGTGACTGTTTATCTGTTCTTTGCCGTGCTTTTGTCAGAGCGGCATTGGCTCTGTCGCTTTCCATTTGAATGCTGCAAAGGGCCCTGCTGTAAGGCCCGTTCCTGAAGGCGTTCTGCGGACAGGCATTTCTGCAGGGCATGCTGCAATCCCTACAAGGATCGAACTCTACCGGACCTGTCTCCGGCAACAATTCATCCGTGAACATAGCTCGCAGACGGACCCGAGGTCCATATTCTGCGGTCACCAGCATGTTGTTTTTCCCGATGCATCCCAGCCCGGCAATAACGGCTGCATCTTTCAGAAAAATCCCCCCGTCCTCGATGTGATAAGGCACTGTAATGGGTTTGATCCCTTTTTCTTTTTCCAACCACTTTGAGAGTTTGGAATTAATGGATATAAGTATTCGGTTGCCGGATGTGCCACCGCTATATCCGTGTCTCCACCAGTCCAGTTCCGGTTTTTCGTCTGGGTGCCAAATGGCGATGACTATTACGGACCTGGCGTTTTCGGGCCATGCGATTTCACCCGGTTTCAGGTTGCCTTCCTTGTTTCCGACCGTTTTGTATTCATCAAGTTTCCCATACATGAGATGAGACGGGGACTTTTTGAGCGCCTCGACATTTGTAATGCCGGCCAGAGATGCCCCGAATTCCTTGGCTTTTTCAATGATCTGTGATGTGCCGTATCGTGGGCTTTTGGGTTTCATGAGCTCTCTTTCAGAAGCTTTCATGCTAGGCGTCGGGATAAGAGCCAGTTAAGTATGGCACAGAAAACGCTTGGAAAGGCTTGCACCTAGCCAAAAACCAATGCTCAGGTTTACTTGCTCGCGGTCTGAATCTTAGTTTGCAAAAACCTTATTGCTTTCATATCGACGGCCTGATCTCCCATTGGGTGCCACGACCACGGCGTGCTTCAGGTGAAAGGAGTTGTTTGCGATGAGATTATTTCCACATACGCACCGCTTTGAACTGGATCTTATATGAGCCGAGAAACTTCTCAATGGGTTTTTTTTCAGAAAATGGCACCATGACACATCCACTTGCGAGCTTCTCCCCGTTCAGTCTCTTGAGCAATCCTGGATATTGATAATTCTTGTGCATTCTTGGGTAAAAAGCTCTGTTGAATTTCGCCTTTGTTCTCTGGTCTAATTTGGCGAGGTCAAAGGTGTAAATGAGAAAAGGTGTGAGGTTCAGTACCATCGACACGTCAAGGTCAAGCGGCTCACGGAGGAAAAGAATCTTCCCTTCAAGGAAGATATTCTGCAATAGACCTGAATCAGTTTCAGCAAGCTCTTTTTCAGTTCTGATAGTGGGCTGGATATTGCGGCCTAGATCAAGGGAAATGACCGCATTCTGTATAATCTCAAAAGACTCTTTTTTCTCTGTGATGAGCATCAAATCAATATCAGACCGTGGCCCATAGTCTCCTCTAGCAAAGCTCCCATAGAGGACCACTGCTTTCAAATCGTTGATATAAGAAAGCACTGAAACTATCTTTCTAAAAATGCGTTTATTCTTCAACCTGCTCACCGAAGCTGTTCTCAAAAAACTTCACCACGTTATCGAGGCTTTTGATCACTCTTTTTGCTCGTTCACCGTTGACGCCATCGTAACCTAGGTCGCCATATGCGAACCATACCTTCTTCATGGCCACATTTATTTCTTCGGGATATCTGGCTGCCGAAAACCGATGTCTATCGAGATGAGTTCCAAAGTGTATATTCTCCCTTGCTGCGTCAGCCTCAATAAGCTGTTCGATGACTTTAGTTGCGAGATCGCCAACAACAGTATGTTGGTCATTGACGAAGGCATTCCTTACTGCTTTAAGCTTTTCCTGCGCTATTCGAAGGTGTTTTTTGTAATCGCCCATATGAATATGAACCCGATCCTAGTTATGATAACCAAAACCGTATGAAATTGTCCGTTTTTCGTTATGGTATAGGAATAGCATATAGGCTCGACAAAGTCAATCATTTGTTGGTTATTATAACGAAAACAGCGCAAAATCCGAGCGATTTCCTTCTGGTATTGAAATCTGGGCTCACTCTGTCTAAATGATCAATCGTGACAATTGTTTCAAGTTTATCCTAACCCTCGCGGTCTCGGAACCTATTTAATAACCAGGTCTTCCGTTATGTCATTCGAAACCCTTGAACTGGATATTTTCAGTTTGAAAGAAGCACGCCAGACAAATGAATGAATCTCTCTTTTCCCCGTTTTTCTATATGATTTAGTGGGCCGGCGGTGATTCTTTTATCCTGGAGCGACAAAAAACCTTGAATATGGTAGAGTTTCAATAATTATAACAGAAATAGTAGCGCTGAGGATTTAGAGAAGATGAAAATTGCCAGCTTTAATGCCAACGGCATACGGGCCCGTCTTTCTATTATCAGAAATTGGTTAGAGAGGGAAAGGCCGGATGTGCTGTGTATCCAGGAAACAAAGGTGCGGGATGAGGACTTCCCGCGAGAATCCTTTGAAGATCTCGAATACACCTGCACCTTTCGGGGACAAAAGTCATACAACGGAGTGGCGATACTCAGCAAAACGCCACCTGCCCATGTAAGGTTTGGCTTTGGCGACGGAGAGATAATAGATGAGCCGAGAATGATCACTGCTCACATCAATGATCTGCCGGTCGTGAATACCTATGTGCCCCAGGGTACGGCCCCTGATTCGGAACGATTTCAATATAAGCTTAGCTGGTTTCGACGTCTCCACGAGTACTTTTCCAAATACTATCAACCCGGTGAGCCGCTCGTATGGGCCGGGGATTTTAACGTGGCACCGGAGCCAATAGATGTGTATGATCCTGAAAAGTTGCTCGGGAGCATCGGGTATCATCCTGAGGAGCACAAGGCCCTTGCAACTGTTAAGTCCTGGGGTTTTGCGGATGTGTTTCGCTTGCATCACCGCAACGAAAGGGCATATACCTTCTGGGACTATAGGGTTCCCCACGCCTTCAGCCATGGCCTCGGTTGGCGCGTCGATCATATCTGGGCAACGGAGTGCCTTGCTGATAGATGCAAGAGGGCTTGGATCGATGTTGGGCCGCGGCAGTTGGAAAAACCGTCAGACCACACCTTCATTGTGGCCGAATTTGAGATATAATCGTGTCCGTTGTTTGCCGTCTGCTGTGTGTAGCTCAAAACCGCAGAAACAAAGTGTCCTACTCCCTGCGGGGTTTGTTTTTTGCGGTAGCTTGTAGAGAAAACTCAGAACTTAAACGCGCTGGCAGGGAGGATAGAATAAGGGCTAAGGAAAGATTCTTTCCAGCAGCGGTGATAGCATGTGGTGATAGATATCATCCCACAGATAATTCTGCAACATATTGCGGAACATGCGGTGGGGTTTGAGATCGCTGACAAACGCAAGGATCTTGTCTGCAATCTGATCAGGCGAGTCTTTTAAGGAAAAATACTGGACGTTTTCCTGACCAATTTCCCTAAAGGGAGGAATATCGGAACAGATGATTGGCAATTTCAACATGCCTGCCTCTAGGAGGGGAATACCGAACCCCTCCTGAAGACTGGGTATGAACAACACATCGGCAATGAGGTAGAAGTCCCTCACCTCAATGGTATCTCCTGTTAAATCCTCGCCGCTGTCACAGAAGTACTCTGCTGCGATCAAAATATCATTTTCAATCTGCAAGCGTTTGCTCAATCTCCTTAGCTCGCGGTAGTATTCCGTAATTCTTTCTTCGTGGGGGTCGTGGGCGCCTGTCAGCAGGAGCCGAGCGTGCAACCCTTTCTTATGCAATGCCTTGACCACCTGAATGGAGAGTTCAATGTTCTTCCGGGGGTGCAACCTGCTGGGTTGCACCATCAAGAGGTCACATTCGAGGAGGTCCTTCTCCGCAATTATTCTTGCAGTACCGGGAGACAGGTTAAAGAAGGTGACGGGATCGATTCCATCGGGGATTACGTCGAGCCCGGTTACGCCATAAAGATCCTCGAATTCCCTTCTCCTCTCTTCAGAAATAGTGACGTAGAAGACGTCGGGATTGTATTCTTTGAGAATATTCCATTGGTCAGCACCCATATCAAGTGGGGGCGAGTCGTAGAAATAGGGAGAGTCATGATTCCAGCTTACCACCCTTATCCTTTCATCGCTCGCCAGCCTATGAAGGGCAAGAGTCAAAGGAAGATTATAGGGCATGGTAAGGACATTGTGGGCGAAGAGGACTTCAAAGGGCTCCAGAGCCCCAGCAAGTAATGTGAAGATCTCTTCGGTGCAAGATTCCAGGTCCTTGGAGCTTTCAGGAAGGCTGTTTTGGATCTGGATAACCCTTGGGTTGCGTGAACTCAGCAGGGGATAGATTTGTACGTCATACTCATCCGCAAATATTGCGCCGTCGCCGGCAAGTACTTTTACCGTATGGTTATGGCGTTTGAAAAGGGAGGCATGTTGGCGGATGATCTCTTCAACACCACCAACGATAGGAGGACAGGTATAGTGGAGCAATGCAATCCTGAATTGCCTCATATGTACCTTGTCTTCAAAAGGTATGTATCAAATGGGTTAGCTTTTCTTCCAAGACCTCATAGGAGAAGTATTTTTCACCGATCTGGTAATTTCGTTCGACCATAGTTTCGAGCCTATCCTGATTATTGAGCACCTCCTGAATTCGAGCGATGACCTTGGAAGAAAGAAACCCGTCCATCACGATTACGTCAAAGCCGATAGGCTCTATGTCGGAAATGTAGATAGAGTAACGGTTCACAACAATGGGCTTTTTGTAATAGATGGTTTCTAAAAAGGCGTTGCCAAACCCTTCATATCCACTCGGATACGTAACAAGGTCGGCATTCTGATAAATATCTGCAATCGAGAAGAGTTTCCCTCTTTTCGGACAGGTGATTCTTTCAGAGTTAATCAATTCGTCGATGCGGACGATCTTGACACCCATAGTTCTGCTATAATCTTCAATCCGCTCAAAATAATCATCGCCCTCATCTTCCATTCCGTGGGAGATGACGAGCATGGGATTATCCAGATTCAGATTCCTTACGATCTCAATGGAACGTTCTATCCATTTGCGAGGCACGATCCTCGTTGGTTGGAGAATAAAAAGGTCATCCTCTTTCAATCCCACTCTTCCTCGCAAATCCACGCAATAATCATCCGGCGGAGGGGGCTCAGTGGCGAAGTCCAAGACGTTGGGGATTATGCTGTTTGAGATTCCCCGTCTGTAACTCAGCTGTTCAGATGCCAAGGAGTTAATAACAACATGTCTGATTGATGGCAGATGCGGAGGGAAGGCCATGTTGAGATAGTCCCTGCATGCGTTTATCAGAAATCGAGGTCTCTCCCAGGAAAAGTCATGGTGATGGGCAATAGTTGGGATACACGTTTCGGCAATGAATTCAGTGAGTGCAAGGCCAAGAGGTATGTTCATGGGTATGGCCAGGGCATTCTCGGGAATGATGAGATCGATATCGAATTTCTCAACGAAGTCGTAGAGGGCCCCCTTGAGCTTTTGCATTATCTTGTGGACCGTGTCCGATGTTTCCCGTTTTCGGGATTTTACGCCGAATAGGTCGCTACTGATATCCTCAATCACCGGATGTTCAAAATGGGCTTCCTGGCTCACGTAAGTCCTTTGCGAAGGTCTATCTGAAAGTCCGGCGAAATAGAAACAATCATATCTGTTCCTTTCCAGTACATCTGCCCATTTCTGGATCTCCAAAGAAACCCCGTCCGTCCCAGCGATTCGCGTGGATATGAACCCGATGTTTTTGATGACACTGTAAAGATTCTTGGATGTAGGCATAACTACGTGGTTACCCCCCCTGTTAAGTGAAAACATGCTGATCCGCCAGCATTACAATCACCGAAAGTGGATTGCTTATTCCTGGGGCGTTAGGCCTGAAAAATTGCTAAGTCCTTCGATTCATTAATTCGGTAACGAATTTATTCCCTCAGGACTTAGTGCTGAGTGAGCATAGTACTAACGGAAGACTTACTAATATACGTTACCGTAATTGCGAATCGAAGCACTCAGGGCTTTCAAAACCCATTTTAAATAATTATAGCAGATATGAAAACACAATTCCATAGGGCCGGGCCTTTTCCTGCCCTCCCCCTTCAAAGGGGGGAGGTTAGGTGGGGGTGAAGACGGCAATAATTGGCAAGATTTTATCGAAACCTTGTGCTAGTTTGTTCCGTACTATGTAAGGTAGCCCGGCAGTACAGCTTGATATCGCATGAAGCCTAGTGTCTATTTGCCCCTCGAAAGAAAGCAATGCGGCAACGGAATTGAGGAGCGAAACCGCTTGTCAGCATATGAACTATGAATCCTTACCATCAGAAACGAACTGTTTTTGGCGTAGATTTCAGCGGTGCACAGGATGCTGGCAGGAAGATATGGATTTCCTGCGGCGGCATTTTAGATGATGTGATTCTAATTTCTGAGTGTTTTCCGGCAAAGGATCTGCCAGGCTCAGGGCAGCGCAGGGATCCGAGCATAAGGGCTCTGAGAGCCTTTATCCGCAAAAAGAGGGACAGCGTCTTCGGCTTAGATTTTCCCTTCGGTATACCGCACGCCTTAGTTGAAGAGGGAAGCTGGGAGGAGTGGGTAGGGGCATTTCCAGATAGGTACACCAGCCCTGAAGTCTTCAAGGCGCTCTGTCAAGCAGCGTCGAAACGTGGAGAGCTCAAAAGGGTCACCGACGTTGAGGCTAAGACCCCGTTTTCACCGTATAATCTGCGGCTTTACCGGCAAACCTATTTCGGTGTCAGGGACCTTCTGAGACCTCTTATACGGGAGAAGGCGGTCTGTGTTTTGCCCCTGCAAAAGCCCCAGGATGCACGGCCATGGGTTATTGAGATCTGCCCGGCCTCAACGTTGAAGACAGAGAATCTTAGCTCCCCGTACAAGGGCAGCGGCAGGGATAGGAGGGCTGCAAGGGAGAAGATCCTCAGACGCATGGAGAAGACCGGCATGCTGAAGGTGGAGAAAACCAGCGTGCGAAAGAGGATCATTGAAGACAGGGGTGGAGACGCGCTTGACAGCGTCATTGCCGCTTATGCGACATTTAAGGCCCTGAACCACGGATTGGCCTCTGATACAAGTCTCCCATATGCCATTGAGGGGTGGGTGTACGTGTAGGTATGAGCAGCATTTCTTCTTCCACAATGAATCTCGCAGTGCGAGACTCAGTGGAATCCGATGGCCTGCTTTTACTTTACAAAAAAGCTCTATCAGATTATGTTTCAAGGCAATCTCGTATTTCGCGAAGGGGTGATCAATGACTCAGATAACGGAAGGCATCTATTTCATTAAGGGACTTGACGAATTCATTCCTGATTCTCATACCTATGTGGTGGGCAAACCGAGTTCTCAGGATCTTTCGCTCATCGACCCGGGACTCATGGGGAAGGGTACTTACAAGATCCAATCCATTCAGGATATGGGAATTGAGCTTAAGGCGATTAAGAGGATTATCATGACCCATACACACCTAGACCACATAGGGTGTCTTCCTGAAATCAGAGAGCAAATTCCATGGGCGGAATTGTGGGTGCATGAAGTAGAGGCAGGGCCCCTGGAAGAGGGCGACGAAAGAACTGTCTATGGCATGGATATGTTCCGGAGCATGTGCCAGATGCAGTATAATCTCAAACCAGGTACCTTTACATTCCCTGTGGATAGAAAGCTTGCGGGTGGCGAGAATCTGGAACTGGGTGATATGAGCTGGGAGGTCATCCATATTCCCGGACATTCTCCCGGCAGTGTCGGCCTGTACCATAGAGCTGAAAAGACTCTCATCCCCGGCGATGTGGTGTACGCTGATTATGCAATCGGTCGGTTTGATCTCCATGGGGCAAAAGGCCCTGATCTCAAGAATTCTTTGCTGCGGCTTGGTGAACTCGAGGTAAATGTGCTTTTGCCGGGTCATAATCGGATTGTTCAGAACCTTCCACCAGGATATATCGCAGATACAGCAAGGCAGTGGGCATCGCATCTTGTATAGCCATCAGTTGCTTAGTGCTTCGATTCGCAAATACAGTCGCGTATTTTTGCGAGCTGAACCGGAGGAAATGCTCACTCAGCACTAAGTCCTGAGGGCTTCGACTGAGCTCAGCCGAAGTCTGAATGAATTAGTTATTGAATTTATGAATCGAAGGACTTAGCCTGACTATGGATCTTCTGTTGCTGGGAGATTTCTGGGTAAGCAGTGTGCAGAACTGAGCCATAGGCCAATTCGCGAGGCTATCTCTTCGCTCGATATTTGGTCTTCTTTATAAGATCGTGGCCTTGATGAGAGTTTCAAACCGCAAAGCCTATTTGCCAAAGTGAAACGTGTGGGTTAAAGGCAAAGGCCTTGATTTTTCGCCTTTTGGATTTTGACATTTGTGTGAACGTTGGTATTCTGGCATTTGACATTCACGACGAGAATTCCATCAAAAATCCCTGTTCATCAATAAAATGTGTGCACAACAGCAGACACCATCAACCGTAATAAACGAGTAGGAATTGCCTGCTAATTTACCTCCGGCTTATTTTGAGGCAGAAAAGCGGTATAGGGAGGCTAAGACCCCGACAGAGGGGATAGCAGCCCTTGAAGAGATGCTCGCTATTATGCCGAAGCACAAGGGCACGGATAAGCTCAAGGCCGATCTAAGACGCCGCATTTCCAAGCTCAGATCCAAACAGCAACACAAGAAAAAGCTCGGCAAACGAGATGACAGTTACACTGTTGAAAGGGAAGGAGTGGGCCAGGTGGTGCTCATGGGCACAGCGAACGTTGGTAAGTCCGCTTTGGTTGCGGCCCTGACGAACGCGGATCCGCAAGTGGCAGATTTCCCCCATTCCACCTGGAAGCCGACCCCAGGCATGATGTATTTTGAGGATGTCCAGATTCAACTCATTGATACGCCTCCCGTAAGTCAAGAGCATGCAGAACCGTGGCTTCTCGATATCGCCCGGAGAGCTGATCTGATACTCATTGTAGTAGATGTGCAAACGGATCCGATTCAACAGTTGGAGGAAACAGTCTCCTTTCTTGAGGATAACAGGATTGTGCCCCCCAGATCGGCTCAGTCCAACGAAACGACAGGTCGATTGACCTATGTGCCCTTCCTGGTAGTTGCAAATAAGAGCGATGATGAATCCAGCGAAGAGCACTTTGAGATCTTCAAGTCCCTTATTGAAGATGACTGGCCCCTGATACCCATATCGGCGAAAACGGGGCGCAATTTCGATCTGTTAAGGCAGAAGGTGTTCAGTAGCCTGGAAATCATAAGGGTTTATACAAAGGCGCCGGGTAAAGGCCCAGACCGCACTGCTCCTTTCGTATTGAAAAAGGGCTCCAAGCTGGAGGATCTCGCTTCGAAAATCCACAAGGATTTCCTGGAAAAGCTGCGGTATGCTAAGATATGGGGCAAGGATGTCTATGACGGTCAAATGGTGCAAAGAGACCACGAGCTTCAGGATGGCGATATTGTTGAGCTCCATATATAGGATAAGAGGTTGTGCAGAGCGGGCATAACGCGACTCTTCAGCCGCAGCGATTAGCTGTCGGCTGCAAGAGCAAGGTTGGCCTTCTACTTATTGTAGGCTGGTCTGAGGGCCTTCAACATAGGGTAGTGCTTGGTGTTGAGGGTTTTCAACTCCGCATTCTCGGCTTCAGCGGTAGCAACCAAGATGGCGTCTGCAAGACCGACGCCATGTGACTTGCCGTAATCGCGCTTATAAAGGCCTCCGGCCTTCGCGATTTCGGTACTTACAGGGACAACGCGGAAGAGAGAGACAAAGTTGTCCAGAGCAGCTTTTTCTGCATCTCCTTTCACTCCAGCGTACAACTCCGCAACGACGATGGATGACAGGATGATCCTAGCGGAGTGGGCGTTGACGAAGGCCACCGCTTTGCTGTGGCCACGAAAGAAATCGACAAGAATATCTGTGTCCAGAAGGATTGACCTCGCCATGATTAGTTCCTGTCCCATTCGGCACGCGTCGCCTTGAAGTCAGGAAGATCCGTACGGTCCTTCCAGATTCCGGCAGACTCTCGCAATACCGCCTCCCGCCGACTGCGGCCCGATTGATCGATGAGGCGATCGACGGCCTCTCGAATGAGCTCACTTTGTTTCTTCCCCCCGGCCTTCGCGATAGCAGCCAATTCGTCACGTTGGCGTTCTGTTATGTATATCTGAGTGCGTACCATATCACACCTCCTATACTGTATACATCGGTATTATACATCATTCTTGCTCCCTGTCAAGGCCAACGCCCAGCTTGAGAGGTGCGAATGGAGCGAAGCGGAATGAGCATCCTTCTCCAAGCTGATGTTCGGCATTTTATACAGTTTGGCGAGACATCTCTTGATATGAAAACTCCCAGAGTCCTGCATTGGCTTTTGCATGTTCAATCGTCATGCTCACAATATTGCCCTTTTCATCTATGTCAATATAGATATTTTCACTTATCTCTTTCGTCTCATGGACCCCTCTGTCGGTGCATTCGACATGAGCAGTATCCGTATCAGAAAAATATTTCACTTTCATGTTTTATTTCTCCCTGTATGATCTATCGAAGAAGGCATTATGAACCGTTTCTCCATCTTCGAGTAAAATAACCCTCAAATATTTTCCAGCTTCTAATATCTTGGCCCATTTTCTGATCCTGCCATCTGCTAATGGGGTCAGCCCTTGACTTTTGATATCTTTTGGAGCACTGCTTTCAGGTCTTTGTTTAACGCGCTGTTCGGGTTTTTTGAATAGATTGAAATAGTCTAGGTCAATATCCAGGATAGAGCTCATTCTCCGAAATTCCTTTCATATTCTGACTTCAATCGCTCGTATAGATTTTTCAGCGCAAGGTAACCCGAGCTATTGTGATCTGGATATTCCTTTGAATCGTCCAGCGCCATGCTGAGGACATCAATCAAGCAGTCCATGTCCCATCGATAGAAACCGATGGGCCTCTTCCCTTTATACTGTTCAATACGGCGGTCAAGATCATAGGCTTCCGCCATTGACCGAGTATGTTTCTGTAACTCCTCAAGTTCCTCGCCCGTAATAAGAATATTGACTTTAATATCCCGTGAACCTGGTTTCATGATGAGCATTTCTCTTATATTTTGTGTCCGTCGAACGTCTGGAATAACCAGTTTGAAAAAGCGCCAGCTTTTTCAAATCTGCGTTCATTCCATTGTTAGGCTGTTATACCTATTGATTTTAAGAAATCCTGGGGTATATCGGCATTTTTTCTTCCCGCTATTGTGAAATAGTACAAAGACTGTCCCTCCATTGAAAGCCTATGTTGGTATCGTTCAAGGTAATATACATCAAGATATTCTGAAAAGATCAGTTCCCTTATGGCAATAGAAAATCCGGTCTCGTCACTTTTATCAAGAAAGGTTTCTTTAATATTGAAGGCTATCCAACCCTTGCTTTGAAGGATATTAAAAGCCTCCATAAATGCATTAGCCGGGATATCACCGAATCCGAGCGCTGCGACAGTAGTGAGACAATTAAATGACCATCCTTTTAGGTCTTCCCTTTGTTCCAAAGTCAAATTGCAAAAATCTGCTACATAATAGGCATCATAAATCATGGGCCTATCGCGCTCTGTCGCCTCTTTTGCTTCAGAAATAATATCCGCTCCAACAAGCCGTGCAACGCCCTGTTTTCTCAATTGCTCACCCATCATCCCATTGCCTGCTCCTAAATCTAATACTCGAAGTTCTGAATAATTTTCTTGCACTTGAGACAAGGAATATCTGAGTGCTTCTGATACCTTTGCTGGAGAGTTGCATTTGAGGCGTTCATAAAACAATTGCTCATATAATCCCTTTGTTTTATATATTTCTGCATATTCATGAAAAAGAATCTTCCTTTCTTTGCCATCCGATTCTATTAAAAAGAAATATTCTTCATCTTGGTCAAAATCATGTGCTTTTATCTTTGGAAATTTGATTCTAAATCGTTCGATCATTATTAATCCTCCTTACTTATCAGCCCAACGGGCTCTTCAGCCGCAGCGGATAGCTGTCGACTGCAAGAGCTTGGTTAGGCGAAAACGTCCCATGTCAAGGCCTAGCCGCGTTCTCATACACAAGAGTCAAACGGAGACTTGACCCCTTCATTCTTGAATGGTGGGGGGTTTATATGACTTTTGATGTTGTCGAATCCTTAAGTGGGTATATAAAAAACACAACAGAACCAATGCGATGGTTCCCCACAATGGCGTTGATAGTTTTATGGTTTGAAGCAAGATATCTAATGTTCCAGTCGCCCAAGAAAAAAGAACTGGAAGACCAATTGTCACAACCACAATTGTTGCGAGAAAAAACGGGTCAAGTCTCCGTTTGACTCTTAGTCAGCATTACTCCTAGTTTTTCAACGTGCCTTCTGAATTGTCGATCTTTTGCCATGTGGCCCTTTACCCGCTCTACTGCGCTACTGGCCGAGCTGTATTTGTTGAGGTGGTATTCTCTGCATATCTCAGTGAGACCAGCACCCCTGATGAACCTGGTAAGGTAAATGGCTACATTTCTGGGTTCATTGGATATCCCCCTTTTGGATTTCAGCAAAGCTTCCGGTAGCACCCGGTAGGTTTGACAGACACATTGCTTAATCCTTTCGGTGTCCGGTGCCAGTGATTTCGCTTCGGGCACCTCCTTATGGCTTTTTTCGGAGAAGAACTGTTCTTTCATCCACTCGGTAAACTCTTTTGGGCCCACAATCGATGGGAGCTTTTTCTTTTGAAAAAGCGAGGTAATCTCCTCGGAATCATCCTGTGCAACGAAGTGTTCATACCTCCTGCGCTGCAGCTTTTTATCCTCAGCAAACATGGCCAGTATGAAATCCTTATACAACCACTTCCACTGCTTTGCCCCCGATACATACCCCCGGTGACTGCTCCAGACATAGGCATCGAGGCTATCCGCTAAGCCAGCCCGCAGGGGATTGCGGTGGATGTAGCGCAACAGTTGCAGTAGATAGGTGTCCGCGTCCACAAGCACTGCCTTATACCGCCCTCGGAAGAGCTGTCCGTCACATCCGTGTGATCGGTTGAATCGCTGTGTATACACACCGTTAATGTGGCGCATACACCGGGAGAGGTTGGCATTGGGGGTTTGAACCAGGAGATGGTAGTGGGTGGGCATGAGACAGAAGCCGGCTATTCTGAGTTTCCAGAGCTCCGCTGCCTCCAGGAGAAGATCAAGGAATGCATGGTAATCAGTCTTGTGGGTAAAGATCTTCTCGGCTCTCCTGCCACGGTTCATCACGTGATACCAGGCATCTGGATATTCTATTCGCAATGGTCGCGCCATTGATTACACTTAACACGGATGAACACAAGAGTCAAACGGAGACTTGACCCCTTTATTGACGCAAGCACAAGCGAGCTTTTGGTTCAGTTACCATTATATTTTCGTAACTTTAATTTCATTTTCTTACGCCCAACGGTGCGGGTAACTTGGCGGGGTTGGATAGAAACAGGCTGTTGGCAGTCGAAAGTCTCGCTCAAGTCGACTAAGTCCCAACCGACACTTATACCCGCTCAAGTTCACCCGATTGTGAAATGAAGATTAGCGAATAAGACCACGTTCTCTGCAACCAAATTCGATTGCTTTTAGCAATTTCTCTATCCCTCCGCTATCGTCAAGTAAATTACACCATTGTAAACTTTCCATTCTTTTTGGAGTCTTGCAATTATCCAAGCGGACTGGGATCAAATATATTGAACCTTCGGGTTTTTTGTCTAGAATATCCAAGCCTTTTTTTAGTTCTTTTTGGACATATCCCTCCTTACTAACAGAAATGTTTGATAAACAAGCGACGAAAAAATTGCACTTTTCAAGCGCCTTATCTATTTCGAGCTGCCAATCTTGTCCAGGCAATAAGTTTTCTGAATCTATCCAAGGGCTAAATTCCTTCTGCCTTAAAATCTCGTATATGGCGTATGCTTTTGGAAAATCTTCCTTGGCATAAGAAATAAATATTTTCGCTTTCCGCTTTGGAGAGTAAGCTATCTCTTCTACGGGAAGAGTTTCTAAACACAAGCAGTCAATTAAATTTGAGATCAATTCTGATTCATCGAAGCTTTTTAGAACATATCTATCAGGGAAGGCTTGATACTCATCAAAATATTCACTCAAAGTGTCTAATGCAGAATTAACAATCACTGGGATATCAGGATATTTGATCTTTATGGCCTTTATTAATTTCATTCCCTCTTCTATATCTAAATGATACCGTGCCTTTAGGCTGGGTATGCGTCTAACGGGATCGATTATTACAGCGGCAAATGAATCAGCAGATAAAGTAAATAGTACAGAATCAAATTTAGTCAAATATATTGACTCTAATCGCGCCTCTTTAAGTATATCTTGGTAATAGTCTTGCAAGTCCCTTATCTCATCTATTACTAATATCTTCGCCATCTTGGCCTCGATGAATGATTAAACAAATCGGCAGTGTAATTAGGCACATAACGAGGAGGTGAGGGGCCGGGCGGTTTTCTAGGGCAACGCTTCGATGCCCCTTACACACGGCCAAAAAGGAACTTCTTCTGTAACGACACCTAAATAGCCCGGTCCCTCTCCACCGCTTTGTTAAGCCTTTGCAGACTCTACACTTGTCATTGGATACGAGAATTTCTTTGAAAACAAATTATCAATGTATTCGGTCAATAAGGAATAGAAATAGAAGAACTCATGAAGGAATGCGATATTGATAAAGACAAGATTGCCTGTATCCAAAATGCTGGAAGCATGGACAATCCTATGTCGTATTTGTGCAAGTTCATCCAAAAAAGTGAGCGGGTTCTTGATCTTTTTCCCACCAAAGTCCATTTGAAGATCTGAGAAATGAAGAATCAGATCGCGTGATTTATAGGCCACTCCAAATACATCGCGCATCTTACAGAATTTACCATCCCATTTCTTCCGCATTAAAATGTCAATAGAGATATCAAGCGGATTTTCAGTTACTCCGACTTTTGGGTATGACCTATCGAAGATCTGGAATAGGTAAGTTTCAAATGAGCCATATATCATTATGAGGACTTGCCTCGCCAGGATATCAAGACCTCCTCTTGTCATCGCAACGATTTGTCTTGCAGTCGTTATGATGCTCCTGCCATCCTTGAATTCGATTTTAATTTCGTTTTTGCTTCCAAATGGTAGTTTGGGTATTATCTTCTCAATATTCTTTCCACATTCGTTGTAGGAAAAGGTTGTGACATAAAGAAACCCAAGGATCTCATTCATTCGCTTGAAGAAAAATCTTCTCTCTTCGGTACACAGCGTTTGAGGAAGCACGAAGGTTTTCCCATCGTAAGGATCAGGCACCATTTTCAAAGGATTTTTTTCCGATGCGTTCATCATTAATTCCTGGCTTAACAATTTGGTCACCGGCGCGAGATTTCGAGCGTCCGGTGGACTAAAAAGTTAGGTGGCAAGTACCTCCAAACCATAATTAACGCAAAATATGTCCATCCGTTGAGATACGATCTGGTCTCCGAGCATAAAGAAGTTCATAATCTGTGCTGAACTCGTATATTATTCCACCAAGTCGCCACGAGAATATTTCCGTTTGTACAAGCGTCCAAAGAGGTGCTCCACTTAGACCACCAAGATATTGTCGTTCGGGTAGTGTTTCATTTCCAAACATATTTACGATTTCATCTCGATCATATTGGCATACTATATGGCTTTGGCTTACACTTGTAACAGTTAGGACTCCAACATAAGTTCCAAATTCTATCTTTTCTGGGATTTTATCCTTTCTGTACTCTTTTGGATAGCCAGCGAAAAAAATTCCTTTCCCAACGTCTGGTGGTTTTGGAGGCCAGTTATTTGGGTTCACAGCGTGGACCACTTTACCGTCAGCCTTGATTTCTTTTGCGTCAATAGCGAAGGTTGCGATATCAAATTCTTTATCACGGTCAATAAGCCGATTCTCAGGAACAAAAGGTACGTTTCCGATTTGACACCTCAAAAAAGGATCAATATTTTTACTTTTTAGATAACCTTCATAGACATGGTCAGCTGTAACAGCGAACGGGCCATTACCACAGTTAATAAAGAATATGGACCCATTACTGGTCTCAACATTAGAGGCCGCACTTATCCAAAAAATGGCGGAAGTATAGCTACTGGCAAGATTGCTGATCTCACGGCCATACGGCCCTTTTAGCAGGGAGATTGCCTCATGTTTATTCATGGTCATTGAGTTCCGAGCCACGTAACGCTGGAAATCAGCCACCCCGGTGAAGAGGGCTGATCCATTGGCCTCGTTAGGCTTTTAGCAGACGCAATAAGAGTTACTTTGGTAATGCCTTTAAGATTGACCTTATTTGTTGAGCTTCAAAACTTCCTGGATCATTTTCCAGTATCCACCTATGTTGCTGAGCCGCTAAATTTTCCTCATTTAGTTTCAAATACGTTAAGCAAAGATAAAATCTCGCCGTAGTCAATGATGGATCAAGCCGAACTGCTTTCAAAAGGTGCTCTTTTGCCTCAGTTAATTCATTAACATTGAAAAGCGCTGCTCCTAACGCCATTCTGAATTCTGCATATTCAGAATCTAGTTCCACAGCCTTTCGAAGATCCCTTAGTGCCTTATCGTAGTTGTCTAAGTTAAGATAAACAGAACCTCTATCGAAATACGTATAGCCATATTCCGGATCAAGAGAAATAGCCTTATCATATGTTTCTAAGGCCTGCTTTATCTCTCCCTGAGCGAAGTACAGGTTGCCCAATAAATCAATTATTGAGGGATCGTTCGGATTCTTCTCCAAGGCTTCATTTAAAATGTTTTGGGCCTTGATCATATCCATTTGTTCAATGCTTTTGAGGAATCTGGTTCTTAGATCCTGAGCTTTGATTTTTGACTTGTTGCTTGGTAGTATTTCTGGAGGGTAGGCAGAATCAACACCGCGTAGAAAATGATTGACAGCGTATCCTATCCCAATGGACCATTTTATTAAGTAGAATTGATGATCAGAGCTGTTTCGAAATTTGATAAATCCATCTTTTGTAAATTCCTCTTTCTTAGATGCCCTAACTAATTCCATTATCGTACTATCGTGAAAGTCATCAGGCATACCATCAAAATCATGGTCTCGAATTGTAATAATCGCAGGGACTTCTGATACGGGTACTCTTTTTCCAGTCTTCTCATCAATGGTAAACATAGATTCTTTTGGAAGTATAGTCGTAAGAACCAGCCTATCAGGAGCTTTAAGGAGGACTAATCCGACTACTCTTTCCCTGTTTGGCCCTGTCCTGTAAGAAGTTTCCCATAAAGGGCTTTTTATAGTGTCGAGTTTTTTAACTAAAGTTGGATATTCAGACATCCACCAAAAGTCTTGAGTTATTGATTTAGTGGCTATCTCTTGCGCAGGGCTTAGTCCCGCGAGATAAATTATTGCCCCAATAAAATGAGTTCCTACAAGCAAGGAAAATGAACTGAAGGTCTTTCGGATAAGGCCCACCTTATTTACCTCCTTATTCAGGTGAATCGCCTAACGGGCTCTTCAGCCGCAGCGGATAGCTGTCGACTGCAAGAGCTTGGTTAGGCGAAAACGTCCCATGTCAAGGCCTAGCCGCGTTCTCATACACAAGAGTCAAACGGAGACTTGACCTCTTCACAAATCGTGCTATGTCATCTAACTGAGTCCTAAGAGCATTTACCGCCTCTTGCTTCGGCTCATCCATGGCCTATTGCTCCCTTTCAATGGTTTGCTTATATTCCGGGGACATGATGCTTAATTATTCACTGTTCCTGAGTTTCCATGTTTGTTTTCGGACAGGGGGCAATTCAATCACCATACATTTTAGTATTGTGTCCCCCGAATTCGCCAGTTAGGGTCCCTCGCGCCCGAAATCAAGAAGCAGATAATGAATCAGGCCTTATTCCTTAGAAATTACCCTTTCCACCTTCATACCTTCTTTGGTTCTTGGAGAATTACTTTGGTAGTAATTCTTGAATTCATCAAGGGAATTGAACGGCCCATTAACTCCGGTAAGCTTATTGTTCAGTCCATATTGCATCATGATGAAGAGTTTGCCTTCTTTTTTGAAAGAGCAAACAACATCGTGTACAAAAGTAGGGAAGGGACTAACTTTAACAATTACCACTTTAGCCTCATATGATGGGTCAATCCGATTCAGCACATCTTTTAAGAAATGGGCCGAATCAAAGCACACACCTGACTTAAGTTTGAATGTTTCCTCAGGGGTTCTTGGACCGGGACGTTCGCTGGGTTTTACTCGTTTAAAATCATATCTAAAATTATATTGCATCCATTTATCCGCGACTTTATAGGAGTTCCACTGGGCGACTGTTTCCTCGTAGGTTTTTTGGGGGAAAGTAGCACAGGCAAAGAGAATAACGATGAATATAGGTAAAACCAAAAATCTCAATTTCACAATATGTTTGTGATTTATTTTGAAACACATTTTATCCTCCTTTTAAAAATTATTTAGCAACTAACGACCAAGCTCACCGGCGCGAGGTACGAGCGTCCGGTGGAGCGTTTCGTTAGCGCATTTCCAGTTTGTCCAGCATGTAGGCTGCGATACAGCCGGATAGCTCAGCTGCGGCTTGTGCCTCGGCTTTGCTTACACCTGGCACCCAAGGGCGTCCATGACCTGTCCCTTCTCTATTTCGAAGCCGATTTACGCCGCACGCCGCCTGATACATGGAACGTTCCATTGGACGATGGGGTGCCTCACCTGGAGTTTCTGGGTCCTCCGGTGTAGCTAATCCCAAAGCAACGAACGCTTGACCTAGTAACGTCGGAAAGTTCGCTCGATTCGAGTAAGATCCATACTTCGTGGTAATCACATGCGCCGCTGTAGCTTCGAGGAGATCCTTGCTCGTCCCAGTTAACAGGGCGGCATCCTCGGCTCCGCGCTTAGCTCTCCGCGCATACCCCTTCAGTGCTTCAGTGAGTTCTCGGCCGCTAAGTGAATCCAGGTTCTTGGCACGTAAGTCACCGTCAGAAGATAAAACGTAACCTTCCGACGCAAAAGCTTCGACAGCGCTCGTTATGGCCTCATGACCAACATAATTTTCTGACTCCACCCTAAAGCCACCAGACGCACGAATCTTTGATACGAGCGCCTCAACCAGTTCCCCACCAGCTTCTGGATCATTATCTATGGCCCAAGACAGTACGGCCCGTACCCTTTTTGCTTTGCCCACAGTTTGCCCTTGCGCTTTGGGATCTGCCTGGGTCAAACCAACACGATTCACGTAGAACTCGATGTCAGAATGGCTCGGCTCTCGATAGCCCTCCGCGTGCGAGTCATCCACCAACTTGCTGACCGCAGCTACAATCAAATCCGTGACTGGTACTGGCATGACTTAGACTCTCATCGACCAATAATCGCTAACGGGCTCTTCAGCCGCAGCGTTTAGCTGTCGGCTGCAAGAGCGTGGTTAGGCGAAAACGTCCCATGTCAAGGCCTAGCCGCGTTCTCATAAGCAAGAGTCAAACGGAGACTTGACCCCTTTTTAATTGACAAGTGCCAGGACATCGATAACAGCAAGAAGTGCCACGACATCGCTAACATGTTTATTAGACAGTTGAATATCGATTAGGTTCGAACCTGGTAAAGGATAACGTCGAAAAAAGAGAAACTCAAGCTCCTCCTGCCCTTGAGCGGGCTCAATGAATTCGACTGAACCCGTGATGAACACACGTACGGTATTCTAAAGCAGGTGATTGTTATCGATGTCCTGGCACAAAAAAGTGTTATCGATGTCGTGTCATTTAACAGTTAATGTCTGATAAGAGCCATAACGATTTTATAAATCGTCAGAGCCAACTGTATGACAAGAATAATCAGTTCTTCCATACGCTCCTCCATTTCTGGAGTATAGCAGCTCTGATTCTCTGTGGAATTCTGGCTATCGGACTCCCGTTAAGATTACTGGTGATGAATCAAACCTTGTTCCCCTTTTTTTGGATGCTAACGCTCGGCATAAGGCGCGGCGGCTTTTTACCGTCGCCCTTAATGCCGTTGTTCGAAGTCACTAAAATATTTTGAAAGAAACATCTCCATTAGCAGGATCTAAAGCTACCCTGACGATTGAAAGCTGAATTTTAAAAGGGTTGTTCTTAAACATTGAAATAAACTTCACTTCAAGTGAACACCAGTCCCTTGCAGCGGCTCTACCCGAATCGATAACTACAAGAATTGCGTTTTGTTTTCTCTTGCAGGCTGCTTGTTCAATTATTTGGCTAAGTGAATCTTTTACATAGCACTCATTATAATTATTTCCACTGGATATCTTTGTGGTTCGAATATACTTTACCTCTATTATTGTATCCCTTTTATCTTTAGGGCTGAAATCTGATTTAAGATTTCCCCAGCCAAACAACGCAGATACAGAAGATTCATCATTTTCAAGATCAAGTTTATCCTTAAATTCTAAAGATGTTAATAGCTTCGATTCATCTTCCGTACTATGATTAATCAAAGCTTGCTTATTCTTCATAAAAAATTCCCCAATTTTATTGGCCAATTCTTCTGACATTTGATCTATGCCTTCGAACGTGAAGCTTACCTGCAGCGAAGCCCCAAGGCTCTCGCTGGCAGGTGCAGCGCCTTGTTTGGCGCGATCATGTGAAACCAAGTCTGATATGCGATGTGCGCAATCAGAAATCTGGCAACTTCCATTCACCATTCCAAATCAGGTCTGGCGCACCTGGTGTTAGCATTAGTTTAGGAAAAGATGGCCAAAAGAAGTCAGGTTCACTTAAGTGCTCGTTATAGTAGTACAGAACTAATACGAACAATCCGCCAACTGAAAGAAGTGCATTTTCAAGACATGCCTTCTCAAAATAAGTGTCTCTCTGATGCTTAACCTCATTGTAGGATTTCCACCAACTAGGGTTATCGTTGTTGCCCCAGGCTTCCCAAGGCTTAATACTCAGCCCATATCGAGGGAGTGTCACTTCAATGGTGTGGAACTTTCTGTAGGCAACTGTGATTGTATTTCTATAATCGATTATATTCTCATAGTTTTTTGTTGCATCAATTTTTCGGCAAAGAGCCTTTGCAACAACATCGGCCTCAGACGAGCTCGAAAGCAAAATTCGTGCGAATTCGATAGAGTATGTTGTGAAATTTTTTTGTGAGAATTCCACAAAGTTACTCGTCGCCACGAGATCAGATTCAATTGCGAGAAAATATTGCCAATGAGGGTAAGGCATATCAGGTATTCACCAGCGAATAAGAAAGGAACTATGACACTGTATTCAGTATACTACGCGTGATGTTTTTAGCGCCTAACGGCGCAAATCAGCCGCGCCGTTTTTTTTGCGTCGGATGAATTTGTATTGTTAGGTCACTTGAATCAGTTTGCATTTCGTATTCTAATGGCTTCTTCAACTGCGTTCGCCAAGTGCTTTGATATCCATGCATACCGCTCTTTACTATTGGTGCCAGCGGGGTTGTAACACTTAACGACGGTGGACAATTTCTTCTTTGGGTCACCAAAGGTTATGTAGTCGAATGGATTGTTTCCCATTTCGGCAATATACCCATCCGTATTCTTGAGACCGTGTATACGAATGCCCACAACCCCCATACCAGCGTTCCAGGATTCAACGATCTCGTGGTTTATCCATTTCCGATTCGCCGTATTCTGACCTACAAGAACAACCGTGCATGATCTTCCCTTTATTTGGTCTGCAATCCATTTTTTGATGGCTGCGTCGCCTCCGCCTGTGACCTTTTCCCAGTCGTTATCAGAGGCAGGCTTGTTTCCTTCCAGTGTGCCAATCTGACGGACCTGCGATGCACGCATTGCATCCGGTTTGTAGTGAAAACTGTAAAAAACTCGTCTAGCCATTTGTGCCTCCTTTGCTGGCGATACAGACGAACATCACAACGATAATCGTGATAATGAGGATGCCGTGAAAAAAAAGCATAGACGTTGATAATATGCTCTCAGGCCATGTAGCTTTACCCTCACCCTTAAAACGCGAAGCGTCCATGCCGAAATCAATATCTTCTGGTTTTCTATTTCGTACGTCACCATAAAGTTGTCGGTACAAGCGTTCTTGGTACAGGTAGTACCCATCCAGTATCCAGAAGGCGACAACAGGCAAGTAAGCTATGTAGACAAATAGCTGATTTGCCTCTTTTGCGGCTAGCGCAAACAGACCGGAAACTAGTATGACGCTCCAGCCCTTCAGGAGGAAGGAGCAGTGAGCCATCCTGTTGATGACACCTTGGATGAGTTCAAGGTGCTTCATTTTCGTTTCCATATTCTCTCCTGACCTAACGAATTGGTCACCGGCGGGAGGTTACGAGCGTCCGGTGCAGTAAAGGGTTAGCAACAGTCTTACTCGTCCACGTTCCATCGATACTGGCGTACCCACTTGATAACATCCTCTACGTTGGCAACGCTGATCTCTTCGGGCTTCAAGTCTGCGAACTTCTTAGCCGCGGGTGTGTAGGTACTACTTGTAATCGCAATACACCCGGACAGTTCGTGGGCCTTTGCGACACCGTAAATCTCGCGGACAGTGGCGACTGGAAGGGACCGCCGTCTTTTCCCAGGCTTAGCTTTATCTGGGTGTTTGCATTGAACACAGGCAATGACTGGATCGCCATTATCGATGTCTATCCTCAGGAAGTCGATTCCGTCATCCTTGCTGCCACGATACAGCTCGACATCGAACCCCATGCGAGCGAACATCTCGGCCATTAAGGCTTCAAAATCGTTCTTATCTATCTCATTCAGTACCTCTGGATTTTCTGCAATTGCGTCAATGATGGATTGGCTGATAAATGATTTGACAGGGATCCGTCCATCCTCTGCCTCTCGGTGCCGTTTGGAGTACATCACGCCAAAACCGATGCCCGTAACGGGATCGTGATAGTCAAGAGGATTGACTTCAAGAGGTCTTTCGAATTGATCAAGCCAAGGATGATCTTCAGATTCTTCAAACCTAGCGCGTCCCCAGCATAGTCGGTGTTTCTCTTCGATGATGCCTTGGTCCTGTGGTAAATAAAGCATGTTATCCTTAAGACAATACCGCAGCGAGCCTTCCATCACTTTGCGTGTGCCTTCGACACTGAGTTTGCCCCACCAACCAAGGCGTTTCAGTTCATTCGCCGTCTCGTCGTATATGAGCCATTGAGCGCCCATCCTTCATGTCCTTCTAACATTGCTAACGCTGAGCTGTGGGGCGAGGGAACCGAGTCCGCCACCAGCGAGTGGTTATACCTTCACGGATTTACTTCAACGATCCCCTTTCGTGTATCTATGCAGATTCTTGGATAAGGAGAACCTGACCTCGCAATGCAGGCACGAAGATCCTCCTCCCAGCTATAGTCCAATCCCTCGTCATTCAGAACTATGTTGGCACTCACTAATAGAATGTCCGTGCCATCATGGTAATTTTCGTTCTTCCCTTGAACTGCCTTCGCTATCATAGTGACCTGCTCCTGAAGTCGCATTTTTCTGGTGGTGAAAACCCTTCCTTGCTCTTCAACAGCTCGAGTTCTTGGGTTGCGGACTTTCTTGGACACAGGGAAAGTGACTAGTCCCTCACTAAGACGCTCCCGCCCCATTGCGGCCTGGTGATTCTGGTCAGCGACGGTTATTTGAACCCTCAAGCTCTCCCCAGACGACAGCTCGATTACACCGTCTGGACCCTGATTCGACCTCGGCATCAAGTATGCTTTGCAGTCAGGTGCCGTATGCTCGGCAAGGACTTGGAGGGGAGCGTATTCCTCAACGATGTCCTTAACGATGTCCTTTGCTACACCTCGTCGGCTGTGATATTCAGCGTCAGGGATTGACTCTCGGTCCTCAGCGAAATCGATGATAAGGGATTTCATCTCCGCTGGTGTACGTGGGATCTCTAAATCTTGTCTATTCGTCATAGGTATAACGCCCGCCATCAGCAGTGGGCAGGGTGAACGGGCCTTCATGAATGGCAATTAAGCACAAGAAAATATAAAAGTTTGAAACGCCACAACCCTGCCCATCTGGTGCATGGCGTGGTTCTGTGCTTTTCATTCTTTTATTAATGACGAGGAAACCCTTCTTAAGAGACTATCATTGGTTCCATCTTCAATATGGATTGATATTCCCGCCATTGCATCAGAGTGAAGAACCACAATCGTTCCATCCACATCAAAATCCCAATATCTTTGATCTAAGCCATCTAATTTTTCGACAATTTTAGCATTGAATTCAGTCTTTAGCCGATTTGCATACTTTCGAAAAAGGATGTCAGAGTCTAAATCTGATAAGTCAATCGATAGCCTGTTAGATGCGTCTTTATATTCTTTCATTATATTTACACAGAACGCCCCGGTTAAGTGGGCGGCAAAGAAGCGAAGCGGATTTGCCGATCCATCTTCAACCGGTTGTTCGGCCTTGTTTCTCTCTCAGGTGGTGCTCAACTGTGTTCAGAACATCTTGGCTGTATCTTCCAAGACCGTCCAGCTCCCGAAACAGGGTTGCACCGTTGATGTTCATTTGTTCCAAATCCAGTCTGGCATCAAGAAAAGCTTCCTCGGTTATGACGACCTTGACGAGCTTCGAAATAGGGATAATTCGCTTGAGTTCTTCGAATCGTATTTCCTTCTCTTGGCCAGCCAATGGCAGCTTACCAGCCGAGTCAAACGACCCCAAAATGGCGCCCGTGAACCCCTCTTGCAGGTTCAATGGAACCATCGCGATCCCCTGCTGAAGAAACTGTCGTTCGCTTTGTTGTGATGGTCCCATAGTAAGGATAGTGTTTCTCCTGATCTCTCCGCGAATTGCCCTCCTAAGGATCTCGTCAAATCTCTGCTCTAAGGAATTGCCTGGATTGATCCTAAATTGCAGACATAAGCCATCAATAATGCCAGACACCTTCTGCATATAGTCTATGCGGTTGAAGGCCCATACTGCACACTCACCAACTGCGCCATCTAGCGCGAAGTAGGCAGCCACATAGAAAGATTCAGTAAAGTCAAGAAGTCGAGTTGGTCCCCCATGATGGCGAAGCAGGCTCAACCAAGCGATAGTGTCTTCATGCTTTGGAACGCTGCTAGTGAAAAGGTGTGCGCGAGATCTGAAATCCATGAGTATCATTTCTTCAATGGGATCAGTCCGCGCAATCGAAATCCCCCTGCTCTCGAATGCACGTTCAAGCGATGACTTAAGCAACCATTTTTCATTCATCTGGCCTCTGAAAAGCCACCGCCTCATTAACTTTCCTATGCGTCGGGCATCTTCCCAGTCGCCTACACGGACAATCGCGGTTTGTTCACCTTGTGCGCAATACATTGCTATTCACTTTCCTACCTATATGCGACCAAACGGGATCTCAATAGATCCATCAGCCGAACGGCAAGCTCACTTGCCGGAATGGGGACCCGAGATTGGTCGAAGCCTCGACAGGTTGAGACCGCTGAAACTGGATGCAGTCAAAACCGCAAGACCCTTCCGGTCAACGTGCAGCGCCAGGTTAGCTGACCCTACTTCATTTAGATAAACTAGTAGTGGCATTGAATATCTTTATTACAGTCTCGTTGTTTTCCCACTCATCTTTGCTAAAAGCCACCAAAGTAGTTATAAGTTTTGGATTGAGCTTTATCAGTTCATTATTAAAAACTACTGCAAAATTTAACTTTCCATTATAGGCTTCACCGACTAATTCATACGGTACCCTTCGTTCATTAAACTTAAAAAGTTGATTATAAGAAGGAACATAGATATGAAATAAAAGGCTGCCCACTTCCTCAGAATAACCACCTTTCATTGGAGCATGCATAACCCCTGGTTCTTGATCGTTTTCGAAATGAGTAAAATTACACCTTAGGAAAGCGCTACTATATGCCTTAACTATGTCACTCCCTGATTCAAAGAGGCCTGGAACGCTTAATTCGTAAAACAATGGATTTCCTTTGTGCTTATATTTTCCAGAAGAATCCTGTGTCCTTCCATATAATTTTATTTCGTTGATGTTAATATCAAAATTATTTGGGTTAGATACCTTTATCATTCCCTTCAGAGTGAATTTGGGATACATGCTCTCTTTTGTATTCCCCTCATCATAAACAACAGCAGGCATAAAACCTTCGATTTTTAGTCTTGGCTTGCTAAAGAATAGAGATTTGATCCCTGGAATCCCACCAAATGCGCCAAGGATCCCAGTGAGAGTTGCAACTACAAGTGCCCCTATACTAATTTTGGTCGAGATATCCATGGGATACTCCTTTGAAATTTTAGCCAGCTAACACGCGGCTCACCGGGAGTGGCCCGACAGGGCCGCGATCCGGTGCAGCAGCTCGTTAGCGTCAGTACTTACTTCAGTCTTTAATTCCAAGGCACCCATTGCGGCTGCAGCTCTCTTAGCGAACTTTTTGTCCAACGTGAGCATAGCGTCACAGGCAATAGCGTAAGTGGCATGGTTAGCATCAGAAAAATTGGACCTTACCCTGTCTATTCGTGTCAGGTCATCGGGATAGTATCCAAAAAGATTGAGCCAAAGGAAGACAATCGTAAATTGGTCATCAATCGTCTTGGCACTTTCGATTTCGTTTTGAATAAAGTTACCGATAAGCTGGAGATTTGCATCGGTGGCACTCTTTAGCTTATCGACACAGGTCCAGAAGACAGAGTTCTCAGGGATATTGTTGATTTCCTTTGGCGTGAAGGGGAGCAGCGTCTTCAAGTGAATGAGCTGTCTGCACAGCTCTCTGTATTCCTCCGGACTGCTTAAGACTTTGTTCATCTGTGGATGTGCATTTGGAAATTTGTCATAGTTGCTCTTGATCCATGTAATCTGAGCGCTGACGGCCTGATCCATGTCTTGGATTGCTTCCGGCATATTCCCACGGAATAACGTGCTAATGAACGCAAAGTGGGAGTCGTTTAGAGGCCCTACGTGCGATTGCATTTCTACCCATTTCTGGTGCATATTTTTGTAATCCAATTCACTTATTGACATGTGCGACTCGTCGGGACCTGAATGAATATACCGGACTCCTAGTCTCTTCAGAGACTCGATATTCCTTCTTGATCTATCCTCATCACCCCCTCTGAAGATTTCGTCAACGGATGCTAGGGATATGATTGGCAAAAATCCTTTATTGGCGAGCAGAGGGCCAAGATATGCGGACTCCCCCTTGTCGAACCTATCAATAATGTTATGATCGAGATAAACCCTAATCATTTTCTCCTTGTCGCTAACGCGCTGCTCAGGGGCCGGAAGGGGCGCAGTCCCTGGAGGTCCCTTGCAGCAGAATGGTTATACGGCAAAAAAACATCTTTCGTCTAAGCGAGCATTCCATCTTCACGGATCAAAGCAATTTCGATTCCCGCCTTTCTGCAACGGGGGCGCATCTGGTCGGATAGGCGCTGCGTTTCATCGGTTAGAGGAACTACAGCATATTGCTTTTCGCCCGTATTTTCTCGAGACATTAAGAGTCCAACCGCTTCGCACAAACCCCGCCGGAGCTTTGACTTTTGACCCGCATGTTTGGTGTTTATGATTCCCCCCTTGCACTCCGCGACTATTTTGCTGCTATTTAACTGCCCAACCACGTCACCCTGTCCAGGTTTTAGGCTCACCAATATGGACCGATCCCCGTTGTCGTATCGTCCACCATAAGTCGTGTTTCCTTGAGGCTCAACTAGGTTATATCCTCGACGCTCCAACCAACCTCGAATATCAAACTGTTTTCCGTGTTCTCCATCGGGATGAATTTCTATTCCGTCCAACTCTGGATGTTGGTCCATGAGATATGTGATGTAAGCGAGCATTACTGCGGCTTCAGTGAAGTGCTTCTCAAGACCTCCTTCCGTTTTATCAACCCGATTCGGTGGCGGCTCGCGCAGTGTAATGAGGTCATTTGCATTAGGCATCAGGATCACCTATCCAAAGGCGTATAACATATATTGGATAGAATAAATATATTAAGAATTATTGACTTACCAATTTATTTTATTATATAAACCGCTTAGCTCATAGGCATCATCCCCTTTCTGAAAATAATTAACAAAATCAGCAGGTTGCTAAAAAGTTACCCGGGATAATATTATAATTCTGTCTATCATATGAACGGAAAATTAACTTAACTTCTTGAAATAAAAAGGTTTTATGCCACAAGTACATCCAAAGCAAACTGCAACGGTGCAGAGATTCTGGGATGCTTTTAGGGCGTGTGTGGAAGATAACCGGGTGCGGCCCGATCATTCGGGTTTTTATGTCAAGTGGGCTCAGTCCTTTCTTGATTTTCTTCCGGAAAAACGTTTGCGTGATCGTTCGCGTCAAGATATTGAAGGCTTTTTGGCCGATCTGGCTAAGCGATCCGGCATGAAGGACTGGCAGGTAAAACAGGCTGAACGGGCTCTGCGGATTCTCTACGAGACGTTTCTTCCAAACTATTCTCTGGATGGCGCGAGAAAAACAGAGACGGGGCCTGAGATGAAAGCCCCGGATGTGGCAATAACTCGCAAGACCGGCGCTTTTCTTGACCGAGTAATTCCGGGGGAGGTTGAGCGGCTTTTTTCTCCGCTGCTCATTAAACTGCAAACCGAAATTCGCGGTCGCCATTATTCGATCCGGACCGAGAGGACCTATCTTGATTGGGTCAGGCGCTTCATCGCCTTTCAAGGCTACGCCGACCCGAGGGTGATTGATGCTACCTCTGCGGTGAAGGGATACCTTGACTATCTCGCGGTAGAAAGGGAGGTTGCAGCAAGCACTCAAAACCAGGCTCTCAATGCATTGGTGTTTTTTTTCAATCATGCCCTGCAGAAGCCCTTTGGAGAGATGGAGACGTTTGTGAGGGCCAAGCGTCCGCAGCGGCTGCCCGAGGTGATGACCAGGGATGAAGTCCAAGCCCTGCTTGACCAGATGGAAGGTATTAGCGCGCTCATGGCCGGGTTGATGTATGGAGGCGGATTGCGGCTCATGGAGTGTGTACGTCTCAGGATAAAGGATATTGACTTCAGCCGCCATCAGATCATGGTGCGGGATGGCAAGGGACAGAAGGATCGGGTTACGATGCTGCCGGAGCGCTTTTCCGTTCCGTTGAAGGAACATCTTGCCCGGGTAAAGGTTATTTATGAAAAGGATAAAGCCAAGGGGGTCCCCGGAGTTTACATTTGGCCTGCATTGGCCCGAAAATATCCGAAGGCGGCTTCCGAATGGATCTGGCAGTATGTGTTCCCTGCCAAAAGCCTGTCGGTGGATCCACGGAGCGGCAAAGTGCGCCGGCACCATATCAACGAAAACCTGGTGCAAAAGGCCGTGAAAGAGGCGGCTATGCGGGCCGAGATAAGCAAGAAGGTCAGTTGCCATACCCTCAGGCATTCCTTTGCCACGCATCTGCTTGAAGCGCACTATGACATCAGGACAGTCCAAGAACTGCTGGGACATGCCAATGTCACCACCACGATGATTTACACCCATGTATTGAACAGGCCCGGAATCTCGGTAAAGAGCCCGGCGGATATATGAAAACCTCCCAAGGATAGAGCTCATCGCCGGTTCTTGAGCGGCTTTTGAAAGCAGATGCAGATGGAATAATTGGGATGCGATCAGGGAGGCATGAGTCCAGGCTGGCCTAGTTATCGTCAGGTTGAAGATCGTTCCTGTCTTTGATGCCATGAAAATCCTTTCAGGCTGTCTGCCTTGTTCAGATTATCCGGCTCAGAATCGATTTCTTCCTCTTAAAATACTCAGCTTTTTATAACAGCTATCAGGGGGGTATTCAAGGTGAAATTCCGAGCCGCTGAAATGATAAACTCCTTTCAAGCTTCTTTTCAGCACGTGACCCCGGCGCTTTCCCTTAGGGGTATACCTGAAAGAAATGCGCTGGTGAGCATGGCAGAAAGCCACGGGCTTGCCCGCCAGAATTATGGCGGGCTTGCCCGCGGGGCTCCACACCCGGTTAGGGCATTTCAACCGGGAACCGTGAACGGTGAACCGGTCAACCCAGGTCTCATTTTTATTGACAGGAACTCAAGAAGGGGGGAATAAATAAAGGTTACTATGATAGACAAACTCGTAAAAAGTCGTTTTTTCCATTTTTCTGTCATTCCGGCGAATCCCGGATCGGGGTCCGGGACAGGCGCCGGAATCCAGTAAATTCAATTGGTTCTGGATGCCGGATCAAGTCCGGCATGACGATTAAAGGACTTTTTACGAGACCATCATGATAGGAGTGTAGAAAATTTCAATGCGTGATCTTCCCCTTATTGCCATTACCATGGGTGATCCGGCAGGGATAGGTCCTGAGATCATCGCCAAGGCCTTGCTCATGCCTGATGTTTATCGGGTTTGCAGGCCTCTTGTGCTGGGAGATATAGGATGTCTCAAAATGGGTTCCAAGGGCATTGGGTCCCTCTCCTTTCAAGGAATTTCAACTCCTTCTGAGACTACCGGGAGGCAAGGGCTCATCGAGGTGATACCGGTCTCAGAGCTCAGGGCAGACTCCTGCTTACCGGGGCAGCCCACGAAGGCTGGTGGGAAGGCCATGATTGACTATGTATTGAAGGCTGTGGAGCTTACCGCAGGCCGGCAAGTATCGGCTATGGTCACCTGCCCCATCAGTAAAGAGCTTATGCACCAGGCCGGGTATCAGTTCGAAGGGCATACTGAGCTGCTGGCCCACCTTACCGGTACGCAGCACTGCGTGATGATGCTGGCAGGTGACAAGCTCAGAGTATCCCTGGTAACGGTCCATTGTGCATTACGAGAAGTTCCCGGGAGGTTAAACAAGGATTTGATCGTAAAGACGATCAGTATAACGTACCGCTCCTTGGAGAGGGACTTTGGTATCGAGAAACCGAGGGTTGCCGTAGCTTCCTTGAATCCTCATGCAGGGGAGGCAGGCCTTTTTGGTCCGGAAGATAAGACGATAGTAGGTCCGGCAGTGGAGGCTGCCAGAGACAGCGGTTTGCCGATTGATGGGCCATTTCCGGCCGATACCATCTTTTACCATGCAAGCATCGGCAGATATGATGCGGTTGTTGCCATGTATCATGATCAGGGGCTCATTCCGCTTAAATTGCTTCACTTCTCCGACGCGGTGAATATAAGCCTCGGTCTCCCTATTATACGAACCTCTGTTGACCACGGCACGGCCTATGATATCGCTGGAAAGGGGGTCGCCGATCCATCCAGCCTCATAGCCGCAATCAAGACGGCTGCGAAAATTGTAGGCGCAAGGCGAAAGGCACAAGGCTAAAGCCAATATCTCACCGCCCGTCCCCGCAGATATCTGTGGAGACTAGAGGCGCAGAGATCGCAGAGGAGTAAGTTTTTTCCCTTTTCTGCTGATCCCAGTGGAATGGGCTTCGCATTCCACGGGACAGGGACGACAGAAAAGGGAAAGACCTCACGCTTCGCGTAGGCCCTTTGTGTGTAGCAGGCCGTGCCCGAAGGGCTGAGATCTTTTGCCCGATCGCCGTCTCCATAGCATGTTGAATTTACTGGATGCTGGATCAAGTCCGGCATGACGAAAATAACGGAAACATGACCTTTTAAGGGGGGAAAAATCTCGGTTCACCCTCCCCTTTATCCCCTCCCATCAAGGGAGGGGAAGTTTGATAGTGGATGCCCTGTCCAGCTTTCAGCGAGGCTACAGGGTGGTTTATTGTGGCAAAGCCACGCTCTATAAGATCGTGAAGCGATTTTGTAACCAGTAACGAGTAACGAGCAACAAGTAACAAGGAACGAACAACTAATACCCATGTCTCTCAATGAAATAGTCATAAGGGGAGCCAGACAGCATAATCTGAAGAACATAGATGTTGCTATCCCCAGGAACAAATTGGTGGTCATAACCGGGGTGTCTGGTTCTGGAAAATCAACCCTTGCCTTTGATACGATCTATGCAGAGGGCCAGCGGCGGTATGTGGAATCACTGTCCACCTATGCCAGACAGTTTTTGGAACAGATGGACAAACCGGATGTAGATTCCATTGAGGGGCTTTCTCCCGCTATCTCAATTCAACACCGGTCAACCAGCAAGAACCCCAGGTCAACGGTAGGCACGGTTACCGAGATCTACGACTACTTGCGACTTCTCTTTGCCCGGATCGGGCATCCCTATTGTCCGCACTGTGACATACCCATTGTATCCCAGTCTGTTCAACAGGTTGTTGACCAGGTCATGGAGTTCGAGGAAGGAAGCAAGATCCAGATTCTAGCCCCTGTTGTGCAGGTTAGAAAGGGAGAACACATCCAACTCTTTGAGCGCTTGAGAAAGGAAGGCTTTGTGAGGGTTCAAGTTGACGGAGAGACCATGCTCCTTGACTCTGATATCAGGCTGGACAAAAACAAGAAGCACACCATTCGGGTAGTCGTTGATCGCTTGGTTATAAACAAAACCATAAAAAGAAGGCTGACCGATTCCTTAGAGCTGGCCCTTACCTTATCGGACGGCCTGGCCCTTGTGGATCTTATAGGCGGGAGGGAGTATCTCTTCAGCCAAAAGGCATCATGTCCACAGTGCGGCTCCAGTTTTCCGCCGTTAACCCCCCAGATGTTCTCCTTTAACAACCCCCTCGGGGCATGCACCGAATGTGGCGGGCTCGGGACCAAGATGTATTTTGATCCCGACCTCATCGTCCCGGATCCGGATCTGTCCATACGGGAGGGGGCAGTTGCACCGTGGGCCAACAGAAACTCGCTGTATTTTCAACAGATGCTGGACTCCATAACCCGCCACTACGAGGTAGACATATATACACCTTTCAGCAGACTTCCCGGGCATGTCCAAAAAGCCCTGCTCTACGGTTCAGGAGAAGAAGAGATCAGTTTCTCCTTCGATCGAGATGATAGGCGCCATTCTTACAAAAGGCCTTTTGAGGGCGTCATACCAAATCTGAACAGGAGATATCATGCAACCAATTCCCCCGTTTCCAGGGAAGAGATAGAGCGGTTCATGAATGTCAGGCCCTGTCCGCAATGCCGGGGAGCAAGATTGCGTCCTGAGAGCCTTGCCGTCAAAATAGATGGGAAATCCATTGCTCAGATAACCTCATTTTCCATTGACAGGGCCCTCGACTATTTTGAAAGGCTCCGGCCCACTGAAAAGGAGGAAATAATCGGTCGTCGAATACTAAAAGAGATTACCAGGAGGCTTGGGTTTTTGGGTAGCGTAGGACTTGACTATATCTCGGTCGATCGATCAACCGCCACCCTGTCAGGCGGGGAGGAGATGCGAATCAGGCTGGCCACCCAGATCGGATCAGGTCTATCGGGCGTACTGTATGTGTTGGACGAACCAAGTATCGGATTGCACCATCGGGACAATACCAAGCTTCTGCAGACCCTCAAACGACTGAAGGAATTGGGTAATACAGTGCTGGTGGTAGAGCATGATCCGGAAACCATTCTCTCAGGCGACTACATCATAGATATGGGACCGGGGGCCGGCCAGATGGGCGGTCAGGTTGTATTTGCCGGAAGGCCTGAGGAACTGATCAAGAATGGGGGATCACTGACGGGCCAGTACCTTTCAGGAAGGCTATCTATTCCAACTCCGAAAAAGAGAAGGAAAGGGAACGGCAAAGAAGTGGTTATCGAGGGAGCTGCGGAGAATAACCTCAAAGAGATTGACGTTGCTATTCCCCTGGGAGCCTTTACCTGCATTAGCGGCGTATCGGGTTCCGGCAAGAGCAGCTTGATCAACCAGATCTTGTATCCTGCCCTGGCGCAAAGGCTTTACCGCTCAAAGGAACGGGTCGGCAAGGTGAGCCGCATACGGGGGATAGAGTATCTGGACAAGGTGATAAACATCGATCAGAGTCCTATCGGAAGGACCCCCCGGTCTAATCCGGCTACCTACACCGGGGTATTCAGTCATATCCGGGACCTTTTCGCCCAGTTGCCTGAGTCAAAGGTCAGGGGACACAGATCGGGCAGATTCAGTTTTAACGTTGAGGGAGGAAGGTGCGAGGCTTGCAAGGGTGATGGCATTATCAAGATTGAGATGCATTTCCTGCCCGATGTGTATGTTACCTGTGATGTTTGCAAGGGACTGAGATACAATCGGGATACCCTTGAGATACGGTACCGGGGCAAGAATATTGCAGATGTGCTCAACATGACTGTGAAAGAAGCCATGCTGTTTTTTTCTGCCATCCCGCAAATCAGGGGTAAACTCGAGACGCTGTTTAACGTTGGCCTTGGATATGTAAAGCTGGGGCAGGCTGCCACCACCCTTTCCGGGGGTGAAGCCCAGAGGATTAAGCTGGCCAAAGAGTTGGCAAAAAAGAATACCGGAAGGACCCTGTATCTCTTGGATGAGCCTACCACGGGCCTCCATTTTGCCGACATACATAAACTCCTGGAGGTGCTCAATCATCTCGTTGATCTGCAAAACACTGTCGTGGTGATTGAGCACAACATGGATGTCATTAAGTGCGCCGATTACATTATCGATTTAGGGCCAGAGGGAGGGGATAGAGGCGGCACGGTTGTGGGGACCGGCACACCTGAACAGATCGCCGCAATCAAGGAGTCCTATACCGGGCAGTTTTTGAGAAAGGTGCTATCCGGCCCCGCGCTTGACAGGAAAACGCTATGATACTATACTTTCTTCTCGAAATGAGCGAGGGGACTATCGGCCCTGCCTGTCATTGTTTGTTATTTAGATAGTTCGATTATTGCTTTCACCCCGCAGCATAAGGATGAGCATTTGTTCAGTTTGATATGGCAATCGTGAGGGATATGGATATCTTTTTTTGCACCGAACTGGGCAGGTGCTTTCAGCCTGCTCTTTCCCGATGATCCAGGCGGGCGCCTGCCCCCACCTAAGCGCTATAGATTTAGAGACGTGGGAGTCACCTTTAAAGCAGCACGCCCGCCTCTATCTGCAGCATATGCGAGCATAACAGCATGGGCTTTTTCGGTGTCAAAAAAAGACATCCATATCCCTTGGGACAGCGTAGTTTGCGAGGTAAAGCAATAATCGAATTAGAAAAAGGACCAAAACATCGAACACTTCAGCAAAAGACGAACCGCGCACTGTTGCCTTTTACTCACCAGTGACCTGAGATATAGCTATAGATGATCTTCCCGCGGAAGGAAGTAACGTACCACGGACTTTAACTTGATAATTCCCTGCGGCGGCTCGACTGAGTTCGCCGAAGTCTTGCTGCAGGGTTACGACATAGTACCTCCCCCTTGATGGGGGAGGTTAGGTGGGGGTGATAAAATGTCTGGTCACCCTCCCCTTTATCCCCTCCCATTCAGGGAGGGGACTTTGACATTGGATACCCTGCAGCTTGCTGCAGGGTGGTTCATTAACTGTTGAAAGAGGAGGGGGGAAAAATAATGACGGTGGCAAACGATATCCTTATTGTCATAAACTCAGGACCTGAGAAGAGGTTTAACCATTATGAGGCATTTACCCTGGCCTGGGTAGCGAGGAAGTACTACAAGGTGAAAAAGGTAACCATAATGTATGGCCCCCAGGCTGTTGCCATGACGAAGAAAGGTACCCTGGCAGGATTTACCCTAACGGCTGAGGTAAGAGAATTAACCGCTTCTCAGTTTGAGGGCCTGAAGGCAGAAAAGCTGCCTGTTCACCTGGAACAGTTGGCGCGCTTTGAGAGAGATAAGATGGAGATCTCTATCGTATCGTGCGGCACCTACCATGTCCTCGAGGGGTTTGCAGAATCGATCGAGGATAAGTCCAACATAGAGGACTTTATCGAGCCGATCAATCTGTACGAGGCGTGCAAACTCATGATCGAGGCAGATCAAATCTTATATTATTGAGTAAGGGATGCGATGAAAGAAATCCTAGAGAACTCCAACATCGGCATTGTGGGTGGCGGAAGGGTGTGCAAGGCGATTTTGAAGATAATCCTGGGAGAGGATTTTTCAGACTATAAGATCAACATCCTTGGGGTAGCAGAAATCGATGACACGGCTGAGGGGCTGCTATATGCCCGGGAGAAAGGGATATTCACCACCGATGATTACCGGGAGCTCTACGGACTTGATGGGCTCAATGTGCTCATCGAGCTGACAGGTGACAACAGGGTTCTTGAAGAGCTTAAGGCCACTAAACCAGCGCAAGCCAGATTGATCGATCATTTCGAGGCTATGTCGGTCTGGGATTTTCTCCAGATCGAGGAAGAACGGGTGAGGATTAAGCGTGAGTTACGGCAACACGTCGGCGAGCCACAAAAGATAGAGACGGAGGTTGATCTCTATTCTCAGCAGCTAGCAAAGATCGTTGAGGAGAGGACGAGGCATTTGCAGAGTGTGGAGCGGGAGCTTGTCGAGCGAGAGCGAGCCTTGTCGCAAATAATCCAGGGCAATACCATCCCCACGTTTGTTATCAACAAAGACCATATCGTTACGCATTGGAACAAAGCCATCGAGAAGTTGACGGGGCACAAGGCTGATGAGATCGTGGGCACGAACAGACAGTGGCTGCCTTTCAGGGCAAAAGAGAGACCGGTCATGGCTGACGTTATCGTCGATGATATGGATGAGGAAAAGATACGGGGATACTATGGCCATGGATGGCGGAAATCAGCCCTTATTGAAGGGGCCTATGAAGCGGAAGAATTCTTTCCTCATATAGGAGAAAAGGGGAGGTGGCTCTTCTTTACGGCCGCGCCTATAAAGGATGCTGACGGGAAGACCGTTGGCTCTATTGAAACCTTGTGGGATACGACGGAGCGCAAGCAGGCCCAGGAGGCATTGCAGAGGGCCCACGATGAGCTGGAGACACGGGTGGAGGAACGGACCGGCGAACTCAGGAAGCTGAATGAGGAGCTACGGAGATCGGAGGCCAAATACAAGACCCTCTTTGATAACGCCCCCAACTCTATCTTTATTATAGACCAGAAGAACTTCAAGATCGTCGATGTCAATGCAACTGCCATTGAGTGTTACCGGCGATCAAAGGAGGCATTGCTAAAAGTGAGCTTCTTGGATCTCCTCCACGAAAAGGATGCGGAGCTTGAATACGGTTTGCAGGGGCTTACCAATCATCAATGCGGGTTTTATCCCAGGAGGAGACATATCAGGAAGGTAGGAGACCCGTTCTATGTAAATATCGTAGCCTGTCACGCCGTGCATATGGGCACGGATTGTCTCATAGCCACGACAACCGATATTAATGAGGATGTTGAAAAGGAGGCCCAATTAATACAGGCCAGTAAACTTGCTACGCTCGGCACCCTCGCCTCGGGAATGGCCCATGAGTTAACACAGCCCCTGAATGTGATCCAGGTTGCAAGTGATTTCTTTTTAAAGAAGATTAGAAGGGGAGAAGAGATCTCAAAGGATGATCTAAAGACCGTTGCCGAGGAAATCGATAGCCATGTTAACAGGGCATCGAAGGTAATTAAGCATATGAGAGACTTCGCCAGGCAATCTGACCTCACCCGTACCAGGCTCAACATAAACGAACCCATTGAGGACGTGTTCAAGGTTCTGGGCCAGCAATTAAGGGTCCATCAGATAGAGGTCGAACTTGATCTTGACCCGCTTGTGCCCCCTATTATGGCGGATCACAACAGGTTGGAGCAGGTGTTTATCAATTTGGTCACCAATGCCATGTATGCCATGGACGATAAAGGCCTTCGTTGGGGAGACAGGAAGTGGCGTAGATTGCTCAGGATAAAAACCTTTTCCGCAGATGGTCGCGTTGTGGTATCAGTATCCGACACCGGTAAGGGAATTCCAAAGGAAATAATCGATAAGATATTTGAACCTTTTTTTACGACCAGAGAGGTAGGCCAGGGCACGGGATTGGGCATGAGCATCAGCTACCGCATCATAAGTGACTACGGCGGAACAATAGAGGTTAGAAGTGAGGTAGATGCGGGTACTACCTTCACCCTGAAGTTTCCTTCTGCAGAATAGTGTAACAGCTAACGGGGGTCAGCTTTCAGGGGGCAGAAAATACCCTGCAACTCGCAGGTTATGCCATTGAGAGATTGGGCGTATGCTTAACAGGAAATTCCAACTCTGGCAAAACCCTGAACCCTGAACCTTGATGGTCTCGTAAAAAGTCGTCACTCCGGTGAAAACCGGAGTCCAGGACCTCTGTAACTAACTGAAAAGACTGGATTCCGGCGCCTGTCCCGGACCCCGATCCGGGATTCGCCGGAATGACGGAAAATGGTCATTTCCGACTTTTTACGAAGTCATCAACCTTGAACCTTGAACCTTGAACCTTGTAAACTCTATCGGGATATACAGATGTCCAAACTCCTCATCATAGATGATGAAGAAGGGATCAGAAGGATGCTCACCCTTTCCCTGTCGAGCGACGGGTATGAGGTATTAACGGCTCCCGGAGGTGAGGAGGGCATTGAGACGTTCAAGGGTGAATCTCCTTCTATAGTATTAACCGATATTAAGATGCCGGGCACGGATGGGATCGAAGTGCTAAAGCGGATAAAGGACCTCAATCCCGATGCCGAGGTCATAATGATTACCGGTCATGGGGATATGGATCTGGCTGTAGAAGCTCTCAAGCTTGATGCCTCTGATTTCCTGAACAAGCCGATAAAGGATGATGCACTTTCAGTAGCCCTGAAAAGAGCTGAACAGAGAATAGCCATAAAGAATAAGCTTAAGTCATACACGGACGACCTCGAGAACATGGTGCAAATTGCTACCGAGGAGGTCAAGAGGAGGTCTGAGTTCCAAAACAAACTCATTACCACATCCAATGATGCCATCATCGCCACTGATGAGAAGGGGACTGTTGTCATCTATAATCAAGGTGCGGAAAAGATATTCGGGTACGCCCGCTCTGAGATTATACGAAAAGTGAATATCGAATACCTCTATCCGCAGGAGTTGGTTTCGCAGTTCGCGGCAGGGTTAGAAAAGGGCGGTCAGGTGGATCTATCAGAGTGGCGAGAGGTGTCTATTGTTCCCAGGGACGGAGAGACCGTGCCTGCCCGGTTCTCGGGCTCTATTCTCTACGGAGAAGACGAGGTGGTAGGCAGCGTTGGCTTCTTTCAGGATCTAAGGGAGATAAAGAGATTACAGGAGGAGTTGATCAGATCGGAGAGATTGGCGGCCACCGGGCAGACTGTGGCAAGCCTTGCTCACTATATCAAGAATATCCTGAACGGACTCAAGGGCGGCACCTATGTATTGAACGTTGCGCTTGACAGGAACAACACAGATAAGATAAAAGACGGCTGGGCCATGATCGAGAGAAACGTGGAGAGGATTTCAGGCCTCGTTCTCGATTTGCTCGCCTATTCCAAGGAGCGAAAACCTGAACCGGAGAATTGTTTCCCCAATGAGATAGTGGAGGAAGTGTGCGCTTTAATGGACGGCCGGGCGAGAGAACACGATATTAGAATAGTCAGAAAATCTGGCCCCTGGATAGGTGAAGCGTTTATGGACCCAAGGGCCATTCACAGATCTCTGCTGAACCTGGTTTCCAATGCCATCGACGCCTGCATCTTTGATTCCACAGCAAAGAAACGGTGGCTGGTTACGGTGAAAACCGCGATGGAAAAAGACCATATGATCAGATTCGAGGTAGCCGATAACGGAATTGGCATGGATAATAAGACAAAGGAGAACCTCTTCTCTTCACCCTTCAGCACAAAAGGCGAAAGGGGAACCGGCTTAGGGTTACTGGTTACCCAGAAGATAGTCAAGGAAAACGGAGGGGTTGTAACCGTTGAGTCTAAACTCGGAAAAGGGACGAGCTTCACCATTCTCTTGCCCTACAGGGAGGCACAGAAGAAGGCAACTATAGGTGGGTGAGACCGCCTTTAACAGTCAATGGAGGGTTGACCATGGCCAAAAAGGTTCTCAATGTAGAGGACGATGCTGATATAAGGACATTTGTCTCAACTATCGTGGAAGAAATTGGGCATATCCCTATCTTGGCAAAGGATGGTGAGGAGGGGATGCAGAAGGTACGAGGGGAACGACCAGACCTCATCATCCTGGATATACTGATGCCCAAGGAGAGCGGCATAAAGATGTATCATCAACTGAAGTCCGATCCGTCCCTCAGAGATATCCCCGTTGTTATGCTCTCCGGAGTTTCTAAAAGGACGTTTCTCAGGTCCCAGGTGGCGTTGACGGAATTTGGTGATGAAACCGTGCCCGAGCCTGAGGCGTATCTCGAAAAACCAGTGGAGCCCGAGGATCTGAGTGAAATGCTAAACAAGATCTTGAGTTGAGCAAGGTTAGGAAGATGCGGGGGTTGTGATGACGATCACCACGATGCTTTTTGTTTCCGAGTTCGATGAGTTATGGTTCGATGCCTTGCAATCACTGTTGGGGCTCAGAAAGGCTGGTCTGAATCATGTGGTATTCCTCCACGTGATACACAGAGAGAAGGTAGCAATGAGGCGGGGTACCGGCTATCTCAAACAGGAGGAACGGAAGCTCCGAGAGATAGCTGACATCCGGTTTATTGATTGGGCAGAAACACTCTTTGAAGAGGGTATGGAGGTGGGAGCCCATATAGCCATTGGGAATGTCGTGCCCAAGATCCTCTCTGTTGCCGAGACTGAACATGTTGACCTCATTGTGACCGCCCGTCTCAAAAAGGGTAAGCTTGGGGAGCTTTTTGCGGGCTCTGAGACGTCAGATCTTCTGAGAAGAGCGGTTAAACCAGTCTTGATTTATAACTACGCGTCACTGTCGGGAAAAGTGGGTGAAAACCCATTTGAAAAACTTGTCTTGGCTCTCGATTGGTCGGTTTCATCAGAAAAGGTCCTTGACTATGTGCTCGCCCTAAAGGGATCGGTAAAGCGCGTTGAGATCATCCATGTCCTTAACGAAAAAGACATTGGAAAGCTCTCCAAGATGGAAACCCATAAGCTTGAGAGAGAGAACAAGAAGCGGCTGGACGAAGTCTGCGATGTCTTTGCTAAGGAGAGGTTTGATGCACGACCTCACCTTTATATTGGCAACACAGCAGAGCAGATTGAAAGGGGAGCCGCCGAACACAGGGCTACCATGGTTGTAGTTGGAACGAGGAAGTCAAGTGTGTGGAAAGAGAAATGGTCTGGCAGTGTCTCCCACGCCTTGGCAGAGCGGTCTGAACTGCCGCTTCTCGTAATACCAGCAGATGCTTAGTGCTTCGATTCGCAAATACGGTGACGTATTTTGACTTATTTTTACAGAAATGTTGCTCACTCAGCACTAAGTCCTGAGTGAATAAGTTCGTCATCGAACTTATGAATCGAAGGACTTAGCTACCTTAAGCCATGGAAATAAAGAAGCTTCTTTACGCCACAAATCTCCGTGAACCGACTTATGATCTTTTCGAAAGCCTCCTGGATATCAAGAAGACTGGACTGGAACGGATAATTCTTCTCTCTGAGAAAGACCCGGAGGAGTTGAGAAGGAGATTATCTAACGAGGGAGTGAATCTTAGGACGGTTGAGGGATCAACGCCGCTTCCACCCAGGATCTTGGAGACCGCCGACCGGGAGCATGCATCTCTTATCGTGGCTCAGTTGAATAGGGAAAAGAGAAGGCTCTTTCGGGGCGGTATGGTCAGAGATCTGATCAGGAATACCCGATATCCACTACTGCTTGTTCAGGAGAATGATACGGGAAGAGGTTCCCCCACGAGAGGCTTATTTGACAGTGTCATTCTCGCAACCAACTGGTCGGATTCAGCTAATAAGGCGTTTCTTTATATTATCGGCCTGAAGGAAATCGTAGGGGTGCTTGACATAGTATATGTCATGAATGAGAAGCCAACTGTTAAGGACATCCGGCAACTGAAGGAGAGGATTGAGGAGTTGAGAAGGATCTGTTTGGAAGAGCACATGGACGCTGAATCTCATATCTATGCCGGCAGGACCGCAGCGGAGATCGTCTTGGCCTCAAAGGACTATGATGCTACCCTCATAGTGATGGGCTATAACTCAAAGGGCCCCGTTCAGGAGATCCTCTCGGGGAGTGCGTGTTTTCGGGTAGTGGAGGAATCATCCGTACCTGTTCTGATTATTCCATAGGGTAAGGACCAGGATTAAGGTGCCTGTCCGCCGAAGGCGGAAAACACTAGCATTTGGATGATACACCCTGTGATGGAAGTATCTTGCGCCAGAAGATAATCGTTTGCCCGGCGTTATCTTGTTGATACCTGGTAGCAGATAGCTTTTAGCTCACAGCCAATTGGGGGGTATATGGAAGTTACGGTATTGGTGCAAGCCACCGATAAGGCCTTCGAGATTCTCGAAAAGGCCAGAGATGAGGCTCGTGAGCTCTTATACAGTTCCGCTAAACTAACCAGCGAGACAAAATCCTTAGCAGAAAAACGAGAGGCCAGAGCTTTTTTATCCGGCGCCCAGCGTTCCAGATTAGCACTGCGAAACTTCACGATAACCTTCTTTGTCCTCTTCGCATTCTGGATTCTGCTCTCAGCCCGTTTTGACCTATTTCACCTTACCCTTGGCATCATTTGTTCTATCCTTGTTGCTTACCTGTCTCACGATCTCCTGTTTTTCAACGTGAGACTCGGGGATTTTAGGATCAGGGCCCGGAGATTTCTGCAAGCTGGACCTTGGTTTCTGGGCCAGATTTTTTCGGCCAACCTTCACGTAGCGTATCTGGCACTATCCCCCAAGATGCCTATAGACCCTCAGATCGTAAGGTTCCGCACAAAACTGGAAAGTGATATCTCGTGGGTTGCCTTGGCCAATTCCATTACCCTTACGCCGGGCACCATTACCGTGGATATTCGAGAAGGAGAATTCTTTGTGCATGCCATTGATAAAAAGGTTGCCTATGATCTCAATACCGGAGAAATGGAGGATAAGATTGCCCATGTCTTAATGGAGGCAGATCACGTCTATATTCAGGATATATTGGATGTATCCCGGATATTTGGGGCACTGAAATAACCACGTTACCAGTAACCGTTTGTATAGATCTGAGACGGTGAGATGATTTTAAGCAGAACACGTGAACATCGTGTCATGAGAAGGAGCTTCTCCTGTCTCTACCGATGATAAAGGCATACAAGTGATGCTGTTTTTGAGGACGCACCGGAAGAAAACGACCGGCTGGCCCAGAAAACCACGTCATTCGTTAGGAGGTTCTGACCCCGAGCAACGAGGAACCAGTAACGAGAAACCAGAAACGAGCAACCAACAATGATCCGCGTGACCGATGATATCATTATCAGGACAGTAGCCAGGATGCTCATACCATTCATCCAACTCTATGCCCTGTATGTGATCATGCATGGCCATCACAGCCCAGGTGGAGGCTTTCAGGGCGGGGTTATTCTGGGTGCTAGTTTCATCCTCTACCTCCTTACCCACGGACTTGAAGAAGCCAAAACCAGGATGTCCGAAATGAAGGCCGGCCTCTTCAGTTCCTTTGGCCTGTTAATCTATTCGGGCATAGGCCTGCTTTGTCTTGTTTTGGGGGGTAACTACTTGGATTACGGAAGGCTCTCTACCGTTTTAAGGGTAGTACCAGCCCAGGCACGGTCCCTGGGTATCCTGGGCGTTGAAATTGGCGTTGGAATTGCCGTAATGGCCGTTATGTTTTCCGTATTTTTTGATATCTCCACCGGCGGAGAACTTCAAGATGATCAGGAATGACTGAGAGGGGCAGATGACCACCTTTTTCTTATATCTCGGAATGGGATTGTTTACCCTTGTCTTGTTGTGTCTTTACAGGGGCATATTTGGGCCAGGTGTTCTCAACAGGATTGCGGGTATCTGTGCCATTGGTACTAAGACGCTTATTATCCTGCTGTTAATGGGGTTTATATACGATAGGGTGGAAATGTTTGTGGATATCAGCATGGTCTATGCTCTACTCAATTTTATCGGCACCATCACCGCCGCCAAATATCTGGAGATGAAGGGAGAGGTCTAATGAATATCTATCAAGCCGCTTCCATCCCCTTTCTGGTGGGAGGCTTCTTTTTCTTTGTAGCTGCGACGGTCGGGCTTTTGCGCTTTCCCGATTTTTTTTGCCGCCTCCATGCAACCGGAAAGGGGGATACCCTGGCAGTTCTCCTATGCCTGATAGGGCTCAGCATTTACGAGGGATTTTCCCTGACCAGTTTGAAGATCATCTTTATCGCCGTGTTTATGTTTCTTGCCCAGCCTACCTCCACCCATGCCATTTCCAGGGCGGCCATGAGATGCGGCTTGGAGCCATGGGTGAGGGAGAGGAGAGAATAACATGATCGCAGCCTTTGACCTCGTGCTTTTGCTCTTTGTCCTCATATGCGCTATAGCCGCTATTACCGTAAAGGATCTGCTCAGCGCTGTGATTATACTGGGGGCCTATAGTTTTTTTATGTGCCTTTTATGGGCGGAGATGGGGGCGGTTGATGTTGCCTTTACCGAGGCCTCGGTGAGTGCGGGCATAGGAACCGTGCTCTTCATTGCAGCGGTAAGCAGGACCAAAAGGAGGAGCAAGGATTGAGAGCCTTGGCACTTTTGACGGTGATTCTAACCGGCATACTACTGTGTTTTGGTACTCAGGATATGCCTGACTGGGGAGACCCTAACTCTCCTGCCAGCGTGCATGTATCGCCACGGTACATAGAGAAGACCCTGGAAGAGACAGCCACGCCCAACGTGGTTACCTCTGTGCTGGCAGACTACAGGGGTTATGATACGCTCGGAGAGACAACGGTGATCTTTACTGCCGGTGTTTCCTGCATTCTCGTATTGAGAAAGAGAAGAAGAAAGCAAACATGAAATGATTGATTTTATACTGAGCAAATACAATTACTGGATCTATATTATCCTGATGATGATCGGCTTCTATGCCATGATTGGCAAAAAGAACCTTATCAAGAAGATTATCGGGATAAACATATTTCAGACGGCGATCATCCTTTTTTTTGTTTCAACTGCTTCAAAAAGAGGAGGAACCTTACCGATCATTGAACATGCCCATGGACACGCGGCACAAAGTGTTCACGCCGCAGCTTATATTAATCCGCTTCCCCATGTGCTCATGCTTACGGCCATAGTGGTCATGGTTAGCACCCTGGGAGTAGCCTTGGCTATAGTGATGAATATCTACCGAAGATACGATACGCTGGAAGAAGACGAAATCCTGAAGCTCCGAAGATGATTACTCAATCTCCCGTCTTAGTGGTTGTTATTCCGCTGATAGCCGCCTTTCTTACCCTTCTTTTGGGGTGGTGGAAAAAAGGCCTCTGCTATCCAATTGTGTTATTGGCCCTCGCACTATCATTCCTGTCATCCTTTCAAACCTTGCATACCGTTATCACCAGCGGACCCATCAGCTACCATCTCGGAGGCTGGCCCCCCCCATGGGGAATCGAGTATGCAGTTGATCATCTTAATGCCTTCGTCCTGGTGATCGTATCATTTGTCAGCCTGGTCGTGGCCGTCTTTTCCAAGAGAAGTGTAGAGCAGGAACTGCCCGATAAGATTGTCTACTTCTATTGCATTCTTCTCCTGCAGGTAACGGGGCTCTTAGGAATCGTGGTGACCGGTGATATGTTTAATCTCTATGTATTTTTGGAGATTGCATCCCTTGCAGGATATGCCCTTATAGCAATAGGTGAAGACGGTGCACCATTTGCCAGCTTCAATTATGTGATCTTCGGGACGATTGGCGCCTGCTTCTACTTGCTTGGCGTTGGCTACCTTTACATAAGCACCGGCTCGCTTAATATGGCGGACCTATCTCAGATGTTACCTGATCTCTATCAGTCAAAGGTGGTGTTGGTTGCCTTTGCCTTTTTCATGGTGGGCGTGAGCCTCAAGATGGCCCTTTTCCCTCTGCACGTGTGGCTTCCGGACGCTTATACCTATGCCCCATCAACGGTAAGTGCCCTCCTTGCCCCCCTGATGACCAAGGTAGGGGCATATGTGATGATACGGGTATTGTTTACGGTATTCAAGCCCCATTTCTCCATAGAGTTAATCCCCGCAACTGCCATCCTTGGCTGGATGGCTGCAGGAGCCATACTCTTCGGTGCTATAATGGCCTTGGCCCAGGTTGATTTAAAGAGAATGCTCACCTATATCCTGGTTAGCGAAGTGGGCTACATTGCCCTGGGAGTCGGGCTTGCCAACCGGAACGGGCTTACCGGTGCCATACTTCACATACTCAACGATTCCTTTATGATGCTCGCTCTTTTCCTGGTTGTAGGTGCTATCATGTACCGGTACGGCAAGAGAGAGATACCGCAGCTGAGGTATCTGCACAGAAAGATGCCATTCACCATGGCGGCATTCGTCATTGCGGCCCTCTCGGTGATCGGGATTCCGCCGACCTGTGGTTTTTTCAGCAAGTGGTACCTTATTCTCGGCGCAATTGATGCGAACCAATGGGTTTTTGTGGCCGTATTGCTCATAAGCAGCCTTTTGAATGTCGTCCTCTTTTTCAGGGTAATAGAGCATGCATACCTTGAGCCTGAGGAAGTACATGCCGGTGGAGGTTCGGAATTGGCTATCGCAACCGAGGAGGCCCCTTTCAGCATGCTCATGCCGATCCTCGTTGCAGCAGCAGGAATCATGGTGTTTGGTGTGCTTAGCGGCAAGATCATTTCTACTGTAATTCAGTTTGCCGTACCTGGGTATTTCTAAAGATCCAATAACGGATGATCAATGGAGATAATTGAATCCATAAGGCCACTTTTGGCTGTTCTGGTGACCCTCGTAGGGGCCCTGCTCATAATCTTCACTGGTGAGAGGCACCGAAACCTGAGGGAGTTCTGGACTATCCTGGTTTCGGTGCTCAAGTTCTCTATTGTTATTTCCATGGTCCCCCTTGTCTTAAAGGGGCGTGTATTGGAATTTACGATTATCACCCTTACCCAAGGGGTCTCTTTGCAGTTCAGAGTGGACCAGTTTGGCCTGTTTTTTGGTGTTCTCGCATCTGCCCTATGGATCGCAACCTCGGTCTATTCCATAGGCTATGTCAGGGGGCTGAATGAGCATGCCCAGACACGGTATTTCTTCAATTTCGCCCTGTGCCTCTCTGCAACCATGGGTATCGCCTTTGCAGGCAATCTCCTGACCCTCTTCATGTTCTACGAAATCCTGACAGTATCTACCTACCCCCTGGTCATCCACAAGGAAACAGAAGATGCGATCATGGGCGGCAGAAAGTATCTTGCCTACACCCTTACGGCAGGTGTGGTCATATTATTTGCCATAATCTATATCTATACGCTTACAGGAACGCTTGACTTCAGACCCGGCGGCTTTCTTTCGGGGCATGGTTCACCTGCTGCGCTCATATTTCTGTTTTCTGCTCTTATACTGGGTTTTGGCGTCAAGGCTGCGCTCATGCCCATGCATGAATGGTTGCCCACGGCGATGGTAGCCCCAACACCTGTGAGTGCCCTCCTCCACGCTGTGGCCGTTGTTAAGGCGGGTGTCTTTGGCTGCTTAAGGATTATTCTCTATGTCTTCGGCCCCGAGGTGCTGCATGACCTTAACCTGTGGCTCATAGTGGCCTATTTCGCCTCCTTCACCGTTATTGTTTCCGGCATGTACGCGCTTGCCCAGGATAATCTCAAAAGAAGACTCGCCTTTTCCACCATTAATAACCTGGCCATAATCGTCATGGGGGCAGCCTTACTGACCCCAAGCGCTATAACCGGGAGCATATTCCATATGGGCAGCCACGGTTTCATGAAGATTACCCTCTTCTTTGTTGCCGGTGCCATTTACGTAAAGACCCATAAGGAGAATATCAGTGAACTCGATGGTATTGGCAGACAGATGCCCCTGACTATGGGCGCCTTTGCTATTGGGGCCATGGGCGTCGCAGGAATCCCACCTATTTGCGGATTTATCAGCAAATGGTATCTGGCCATGGGTTGCCTTGAGGCCCATAAGGTTTTCTTTCTTCTGGTCTTACTTATAAGCGCCCTGATGGACGTGGCCTACTTTTTCCCCATAATTTATAATTCCTTTTTCAAGAGCCCTAAGGAGCCTACCAACCCGCATTTTGATGAGGCCCCGTTAAGGATGGTGGTACCCCTGGTGATAACGGCGATTATTTCACTGATACTGGGGGTATTTCCCAACGCCTTTTTCAATTTCTTCAACATAGCCTCTATGGCGGCTGAGAAGATACTGGGAGGGATGTAGATGGCAAAGACACTACGAAGTATTCTCTTCATCAGCATAGGCCTGAGCATGGTAATGGGATTGTTTTTTCGGCCTGAGCATCCGCACTTTTGGTGGGAAAAGGTCCCGGCATTTGATGCAGTCTTTGGATTCCTAGGGTGTATCCTCATCGTAATCGGATCTAAGGCACTCGGTCATCGTTGGCTTCAGAAGGACGAGGACTATTACAGTGATTGATACAGTACCACCGGCATTCATTTTCATCGCAGGTGCCATCCTGCTTCCTTTGCTGAGAGAGAGACGGCTGAAACAGGTAGTCCAGCTTCTAACACCATGCCTCGCGTTTCTCGACCTTATCTACATGGCACAAGGCACATACTGGAACTACCATTTCTTGGGCTATGAGCTCATCTTCGGAAGGGTGGATAAACTATCCTTATGCTTTGGATACGTGTTTGTCATCATGGCTTTTTTGGGTATGGTTTATGCCCTCCACGTAAGGGAAACCGGGCAGCATATGGCCGCCTTTCTGTATATAGGGAGCACCCTAGGGGTTACCTTTGCCGGCGATCTTTTTACCTTGTTTGTGTTTTGGGAGATCATGGCCATCGGTTCCGTATTCCTGATTTGGTACCAAAGAGATACAGCCGCCCTCGACGCCGGATTCAGGTACATCATGGTTCACCTTTTCGGCGGTTGTGTTCTGTTGGCCGGGATTATCATACACGTGGCAGATACAGGGTCCACCCATTTTGGGTTTGTTGAATATGGAGGGCTTGCCTCCCAACTCATACTCCTTGGTTTCATCATCAATGCCGCTGTGCCCCCTTTTCATGCCTGGCTTTCCGATGCCTACCCGGAGGCAACGGTTACCGGGAGCGTATTCTTAACCGCCTTTACCACCAAGAGTGCTGTATATGTGCTCTTGAGGGCCTTTCCCGGTTTAGAGCTGCTCGTTTGGCTGGGGGCCATCATGGCGGTATATGGGGTGGTCTATGCTGTACTTGAAAATGATATCAGAAGGCTCCTTGCCTACCATATCATCAGCCAGGTGGGCTATATGGTATGCGGGGTAGGGCTGGGAACCGAGATGTCCATGAATGGCTCTACCGCCCATGCCTTTTGCCACATTTTGTATAAGGCCCTGCTTTTCATGGGGGTGGCAGCGGTAATTCACGTGACAGGGAGAAGAAAGCTCACCGAGCTACAGGGAAGAGACCTATACAAGCAAATGCCGATATGCCTCTCCCTTTACATGATAGGCGCTTTTTCTATCTCCGCAGTACCGCTTTTTAACGGGTTTATAAGCAAAACCATGGTTGTTGCCGCAGCCGGTGAGCTCCACAGGCCCGTCATATACCTGTTATTGCACCTGGCCTCCATAGGGACATTCCTCCATACAGGCCTCAAGCTTCCTTACGGTACCTGGTTCGGCAGGGCACCTGAGGGAGAAAAGGTAGAGGAACTGGAGGCCAAAGAGCCCCCCCTGAATATGCTGATAGCCATGGGCATGGCCGCCTTTTTGTGCATCCTTACAGGCGTTTACCCCAAGATTCTCTATACTATTCTCCCCTATCCCGTCCATTATCAGCCCTACACGTCCCTTCATGTAGTTGGCATGATGCAGCTATTGCTGCTTACGGCTGCCGCGTTTTGGCTATACATAGACAAGCTCGGCGGTGAAGCCACCATCAGCGTTGACACAGACTGGTTCTACAGAAAACCAGGCATGCTTTTCCTCTGGTTCGTGGCTCATCCCTTGCAGAACCTCAGATTGGGGCTACAGGGTCTGGTTTCCCGAGTGGTAGCTAACACTGTAAGTCTGAGCAAAAACCCCATTTTACTGCCTGAGATAGGGGTACGGTATATCTACCTGAAGGTTATCAATGGGCTCTACCACGTCTCCGGACTGTCCGAGGATAGGCTGGCTGAGCTGAAGGAATTGGAATCCAGGCTTGCTGCAGCAAGGAAAATGGCTTATGATAAAGACGTGTACCGAAGACCGATAGGTCTCGGTGTTTTTCTCGCGATAGCCCTCTTGTTTCTCTATGGCCTGATCTATTTTATCAGATTGCGTTAATGCGAAGAAAAGGCCACCATGGGCAGTGGCTTTGTTACGAAAGAATGGCCCGGCGAGGTTATAGTGCGTTATTGAATACCTCCGAATTCCTGTAATAGTGCGAAATAACGGCATCTCATCTGAACGGCTATCCGCCGCCTTGCACATGGAGTAGGGATGGTAAAAGCGGAAGACGTGGATTCTGATAATCGTAACACTTTAGCTCTTTGAAAAGGTGGCGCTCCTGTCCATCTGCTAATGCCCGGTGGCTATTCGTAACGGAACCCAGGGAACCGAGCATGGGAATATCTTTTTTTGCTCTGCCCTCTAAACAAGGCCCCGTACAGGGCCGTTTCAAACCGGCGCACCGCCCCATAAGCCTTAGCACTAAGGTGCCAGCCTGTGTGCGCCGTTTTGAAACGCCCACTGCTCTGAACCATGGGAGGACAGAGACAAAAAAAGATATCTCCATGCTCGGCTTAAGATTAATTTCAAAGAGGTAAAGTGTTACTGATAATCTTCTTCCTCAGAGCCCATCATTCCAACTTTCCAGCCGCGCCCGGGGGGGTTCCGGTTATGAACGAAGCGAACTGACTTTAACCGTAGTGTTGGCTGCTTTGATCTCATAAAGGTGGGACATATGCAAAAGATGCTTAAAAGGCTATTCGTAGTGTTGACCGTCTTAAGTGTGCTTACCGGATTGTTCATCAAACCCGAGCACGTCGTCTTTTTATGGCACAAGATACCCTCGATTGATGCAGGTTTTGGAGCCCTGGGGACCTGTCTCCTGATAGTGGCCACACGGATACTGGCTTCCTTCGCCCGAAAAAAGGAGGGTTTCTATGATTAAGGCCGTTCCGCCTGCCTTTATATTTATCCTCGGGGCACTGCTGATCCCCCTGTTGAGAGGGAAGCTCAAGCAGTTCTACCTTCTCGCGGTCCCCGCCGTAGCCTTTTTGAATCTTCTCCATCTCAATCAAGGCACAAGCTGGACATACCACTTTCTGGGATATGAACTCATCTTCTGCAGGGTTGATAGACTGAGTCTGGTGGTAGCGTATATATTTGTCATGATAGGGTTTCTGGCCGTACTGTATTGTCTGCACATAAAAGAGGATGGCCAGCATATAGCAGCCTACCTGTATGTGGGCAGCTCTTTAGGGGTGGTTTTTGCCGGGGACTTCTTCAGCCTCTTTGCCTTTTGGGAGATTATGGCTGTCTCATCCGTGTTTCTCATATGGTATCAAAAGGACAAGGAGTCTCTCAATGCCGGCTTTCGGTATATCCTTATGCACCTCTTTGGCGGGTGCTGCCTCTTGGTTGGTATCATAATCTATATCGGCAGTAGCGGCGATATCGGGGTGGGCCGCCTGGAGCCGGGCATTGCCTATTGGCTTATTCTTTTCGGGTTTGGACTCAACGCGTGTTTTATTCCTCTCCACACCTGGTTACCGGATGCTTACCCTGAAGGGACCTTTACGGGAAGTGTTTTTCTCTCGGTTTATACCACGAAGACAGGTGTCTATGTATTGGCCAGGTGTTTTGCAGGCGGTGATTTCGTGGCCTACATGGGCGGGATCATGGCGGTGTATGGTGTGGTTTTTGCGCTCCTTCAGAATGATGCCAGACGACTCCTTTCCTATCATATCGTAAGTCAAGTTGGGTACATGGTTGCCGGCGTGGGAGTGGGAACGGAACTCGGCGTAAACGGTGGGATAGCGCATGTCTTTAATCATATCCTGTATAAGGCTCTCCTGTTTATGTGTATGGGGTCGGTTCTCTATATGACGGGGAAAAGAAAGCTGACCGAGATGGGAGGCTTAGCGAGGTTTATGCCTGTTACCTGCATTGCCTGTGTTATAGCCGCCCTTTCCATTTCCGGGGCACCGGGATTTAACGGATTTGTAAGTAAGGGGATGGTTATATCCTCCGCCGCAGAGGTTCATAAGCCCTTCCTGGAGCTGATGTTGATCCTGGCATCCGTGGGAACATTTCTTTCCTTTGCAAAACTCTGTTACTTTGGTTTCTTTGCGGAAAACCCTGAGATAAAGTCCAAGGAGGCCCCCCTTAATATGCAACTGGCCATGGGCTTGACCGCTTTTGCCTGTGTGTTTGTTGGTCTTTACCCTCAAGCGCTCTTTGACGTACTTCCCTACAGCGTTGTGCACTATCATCCCTTCACCTTATCCCACATCATGGGGGTCATCCAGCTTTTTATGGTAGCGGGCCTTGTTTTTATGGTAGCCAAGGAAATGTTCACGCCTCACAGCGCGACCATTCTGGATTTTGACTATTTCTATCGCATGGGAGGACGAGGTCTCATATGGGTGTGTATCGTCCCGTTGAGCAGATTACGGTCCAGATTGCAGCTGTCCTCATCCAGGGCGGTAGATGTAATTACTCGTGTTGCCAGGAACCCCATGATGATCCTTGAGATACCGGTGGCATACGCCTATCTCAGAATTACCCAAGGGCTGAGATATGTGAGCGGTTATTCCTCCGATGAGACGTATGACGAAAATCTCTACAGAAGACCCATCGGCGTGGGGGTCCTCGTGGCCATTATACTGCTCTTTGCTTTTGCTCTGATCCACTTTGTTTTCTAAACCCACGGAACGGGGTGATCTTTATTACGTACAGGTACTGAGAAAACGTTTTTCGATTATTGCTTTAGTTCCGTAACTACGCTGGCACAAGGGATATGGATGTCTTTTTTTGACACCGAAGAAGCCCATGCTGTTATGCTCGCTTATGCTGCAGATGGAGGCGGCCTGCCCTGGCGCGACGACACGGGAATACGATCCTGTTTCGCAACTTCATGGGTATGTGTGGATCTAACCAAAGTTTTATCGTGCCAGGTCTGGGCCGGAGGCGTGCTGCTTTAAAGGTGATTCCCACCTCTTTAGATCTAGAGGGCTTAGTAGGCGGCAGGCGCCCGCCTGGATCATCGGGAAGGAGCAGGCTCAAAGCACCTGCCTAGCCCGCCCTGTTGAATAGGAGCTTGTTATTCCTCCATCGGTACTTGAAAACGGGTATTCAACAGGGTGAAGTGCAAAAAAAGATATCCATATCCCTTAATAGTGGCAAGTCAAGCAGAACAGATGCTCATTATTGTTCTGCGGAGTAAAAGCAATAATCGATAACGCTTTTTTCGGATTCCAGGTTCTGTGAATAGGTTCTAAAAGGGGGACAATGTATGGAAATCAGAAAGATGCTCTTTGTAACCGATTTCGAGGGATTGTGGTTTGATGCCTTACAATCGTTAATGGGATTGAGGGAGGTGGGTCTCGACCACGTGGTGCTCCTGCATGTGATAGAGCGCAAGGTAGGCTATTATACAAAGGAGGAAAAAGCGAGGCTCATGGCAATGGCAGAAGTCCGATTTGTTGACTGGGCGCAAAGCCTGTACGAGGAGGGCATGGAGTGTGGATCGTATATCGTTGTGGGGGATACGGTTGGTAAGATTCTGGAAGCTGCAAAAGACGAGGGAGTAGACCTTGTGGTAATCAATCGCCAAAAAAGAGGCAAAATGGAGAAACTCTATGTAGATTCCAAGACAATCGAGTTTCTTCGAAAAACCCCTGCGCCGGTCCTGATCCACAAGTACAAGGCTGAGTCTGCGAGGGGGAGTGACAAGCTGTTCGAGAGGCCACTTCTGGCAATGGATTGGTCACCTCCAGCTACGAGGGCGCTCGAGTTTTTGGTAGGCCTCAAAAGCACCGTCAAAAAGCTACTGGTAGCCCAGGTCGTAACCGAGAAGGGCATAGAGGGTTTGGGGAGAAGAGGGCTTCAGAAAATGGAGAGAGATCATAGGAGAAGGCTTGATGAATTATGCAGTGCCTTAAATAGTGAAGGAATAGACGCGGAAGCTCATCTCTACATCGGCGATGTCAACCAGATTCAAAATGCAGCCCGGGAATATGAAGCCACGCTCATTGCCGCAGGTACAACTCGCAAGAGCTCGTGGCAGGCGAGATGGTTGAGAAGTGTTTCCCAGGAGTTAGCGGAGTTATCGGAATTGCCAACCTTGCTGGTTCCTTAGTGCGTGCAGTCAGAGCAATCCATGAGGGCAAGCCCGAATGTGGAACCCCTGATGTACCAAGCTTTACAGGGAGAACATATTTCAAAGCAACGAAATTATTTCAGCTTTTAGGCCTCGAAGAACAGGTGTAATGAGTACAGACAGTCACGAAAACGGGAGAGCCCTTCAGCAAGCAAAACCTGAAACAATCCGTTGAATCGATAGGATATCATGGGGGCAGCGATGAAAGGTCGTGTCAAAAGGTCTATTCTTCTTGTCGGTGTTGTGTGCCTGTGTGTCACAATTCGATTTCAGATTTTTCCTGCCTTTGCTGAGAAGGAAAAGGAAGAAGCGGTCTTTGTAGGGATGGCTAGATGTAAGACATGCCACCCGGAACATGTAAAGGCATACTCCGAATGGAAGTACTCAAGGAACTTCCGCATACTGGAGATGAGAGGCAAGGAACACGATCCTGAGTGTCTTCCCTGCCACACGACGGGATACGGCAAGGAAGGTGGTTTTGAAAGTGTAGAAAAGACACCCCATATGAAGAATATCCAATGCGAGGCTTGCCACGGCCCGGCGAGCCTGCATGTCAAGGCACCTACCGTAGAGGAACATCTAAGAACCTTGAGTATCCCCAGGAATGTTTGCACTTCCTGTCATTACCAGCATAAGCACATGGGGTATTGATGGAAAACCAGAAAAACAAATTCCTATCCCTTGTGCGCGGATTAGGCAGGGGAGGGCTGCTTCGCAGCCTGCGAGCCAAGATCATTCTCTGGGTAACCCTCATCCTGGTTTTGGTGATAGGCTCCTTTACCTACTATGATGCAACGACACGGATACGATTCCACCTGGAGAAGCAGGAAGAGAGGGCATTCGATATCAGCGCTGCAGTGATGAAGGGGATAGAGTATCCCATGCTTGACGGTGAGATGGAGGATGTGCAGGCCATATTGCAGAAGGTGGGCTTGCTGGAGCATCTCGAGGTGGTGAAGCTCTGTGATCCCAAGGGGATCATCCGATACAGTAGCGATCCCGATAACATAGGTAAGGTGAACGAGTCTGAGATCACCATTAATTCCTTACGCAACAATGTCTTAGTCAAGGGTTTGGAGTTCCACAGGGGAAAGAAGGTATTTTCTCATGCCATTCCCATTCCCAATGAGAAGGCCTGTTTCAAGTGTCATGGAAGTGAAAAGACTTATTTAGGGGTGTTCACGGTAGGAATAAACTGGGGACCCATAGAGGAGAGAATAGCCTCGCTCCGGAATCGAGAGATAACCTTGGGAGGAATTTCCCTCATCATCGTGGCGTTTTTTCTCATTCGATGGTTATCGAAACACATCACTCACCCTATTTTGAAAGTCACTGAGTTTGCAGAGGAAGTGAGCCGTGGGAATCTCGATGTCAAATTAGATCTCGGTGAAAAGGTGAGCTGTTGGGAGATGGAGGGTTGCGATAAGATTGAATGCCCGGCGCACGGAGAGTCAAACGTGATGTGCTGGTTTCTCGATGGTACCCAGCATAGGGGAGAGCCTTCGGGAGTATTCCCGGAAAAGCTGGAGGGTTGTCGCAAGTGCATGGTGTATCAGAGGAATTTAGGCGATGAAATCGTCCAGTTGGGCGATTCCCTGATACATATGGTACGAAATATGAGGGAGATGTATGAGAAAATCTCTTCGTTCAGTAAGAACTTAGAGTTGCAGGTAGGTAGAAGAACAGAGGAGCTGGAACAAAAAACAACAGAGCTTGAACAGGCAAACCAAGAGCTCAAAAAACTCGACGAGCTACGGTCTACCTTTCTGGCAAATATGTCCCACGAGCTCAGGACCCCGCTCAATTCCGTAATCGGCTATACGGATCTCCTCCTGGATAGAGTGGATGGGGATATTAGCGATGAGCAGGAGAAAAGCCTCACAAAAGTGCACAAGAATGCAAAACTACTGCTCAAATTAATCAATGATGTCTTGGACATGTCTAGGATTGAGTCCGGAAGGCTTGAATTAGACTTGGAGGAAGTCGATATTGGGGAAATTGTCCAAGAGACCATCTCCGCCCTTGAGCCATTGATCAACAACAAGGGATTGAAGATAGATGTTGAGCTTGATCAAAAATTACCCTTAGCTTACGCGGACCGCGATAAGGTCAGGCAGGTAGTAACAAACCTGCTGGATAATGCCGTAAAATTTACCGCGGAAGGCCGCATAACCGTAAGCGCCAGGCCCTCTGAAATAGGAACTGAAGGGGACCAGCCACCTCGATTCGTTGAGGTGTGTATTTCAGATACGGGAATCGGAATCAGGAAAAGGGATCGTGGTAAACTCTTTGATAAATTCAGACAGCTTGATACCTCAATCACCGGTCAATACAGAGGGGTCGGCCTGGGGCTCAGCATCTGTAAGGGTTTGGTTGAAATGCAGCATGGAAGCATCTGGGTAAAGAGCAAATACGGACAGGGCAGTAGCTTTTGTTTTAGCCTGCCGGTAATCTCGGAAGCAATCAGACCGAAAGGGGAGGCTTTGGAGCCGGAATCCAAAGCAGTGGGCACCTCAGAGGGGAATAGGGTGGTTGAAAAAGCGAGCGAGATAAAGGTGCTTGTGGTTGATGACGAACCGGATCAAGTAGAGTTGATCAGCAAGATACTAAGAGAAGCTAGCTTTCAGATCGTAAAGGCCTATGATGGTGAACAGGCCATTGAGTCCGTGGAACACGTTAAGCCCGATTTGATTATCTTAGACCTCGTGATGCCTAAGGTCAATGGCTTTGATGTAATTGAAAAGCTTAATAAACGGGACGATACGAAGGAGATTCCGATCATAGTTGTCACAGGCAAGGAGTTGACCAGAGAAGAGATGAAAGCCTTAAATGGGAAGGTGGAGAGGATTCTCAAGAAAGGGGTCCTTGAAGCGGAGGAGATTCTCGAACAGGTGAGAAATACCCTGGATAAGTATGGCCTAAGCTGAGGTGCAGATAGCTGTGGGCAATAAAGCGATCAGGAAAGGTACGGTACCGAAGATCTTAGTCGTGGAGGACAATCAGGATAATCGTGAAATGGTGGTCAAGGTCTTGAAGTTCAATGGCTATCAGGTAATTGAAGCAGTTGATGGGGAAGAGGCTATAGAGAAGGCAAAGACGGAAGCCCCGGCCCTGATTCTCCTGGACATCTATCTGCCCAAGATGGATGGTTACGAGGTGGCTAAAAGGCTGAAGGGCGACACAGGCCTGAGGGGTATTCCGGTAATTGCCCTGACCGCCCATGCAATGAAAGGGAATAGAGAACAGGCCTTGGCGGCCGGTTGCGACGGCTACATCTCTAAGCCCATTGATATCCGAGAACTACCCAAACAGATCGAGCAGTTTCTAAAGCCAAATACGTGACCCATGTAAGGGAACATGCTCAATGATTAATAAGGCAAAGATACTAATAGTCGATGATAATGTCGATTCTGTAGAACTGCTGACCAAGAGGTTGCGTGCTGAAGGGTATCATACCTCGGAGGCCTATGATGGGGAGCAGGCGTTGCAACAGGTAGAGGCGTATCGTCCTGATGTGGTAATACTCGATATAAGGATGCCCAAAATAGACGGCTATGAGGTATGCAGAAGGCTCAAAGGTTCTGAGGGCACCAGGCATATCCCCATCATTATGCTCACGGTAAAACGGAAGATGCCTGACAAGGTGAAGGGATTGGACGTTGGGGCGGATGATTACATACCCAAGCCCTTTGACTATAGAGAGCTTTCACGGAGGGTCGGTTACTGGAGCACGGTTAAAAGGGAGGTGGATGAACGGGTCAGCCAAATAAGACGGTTGGAGCAGGAACTCATCAAATCCGAACGGTTAGCGGCCATCGGACAAACCGTGGCGAGCCTTGGCCATTACATGAAAAACATCCTGTTTGGCCTCAAAGGCGGGTTTTATCTCGTAAATACATCATCTCGGGACAATGAGGCAGATTCCCTGAAGACCGGCTGGGATATGTTGGAAAGGAACATGGGCAGGATTTCCGATCTGGTTCTTGATCTACTTGAGTATTCCAGAGACAGGGAACCTGAATATGAAAGCTGTTTTCCCAATGAGATTGTGAATGAGGTCTGCGAACTCATGAAAGCAAAGGCCAAAGAACATGACATAGAGATTGTTAAAGAACTTGACTCGTCCCTGGGGGAGGTATTTCTGGATCCCAAAGACCTCCATCGCTGTTTGCTGAACCTGGTTGCGAACGCCGTCGATGCCTGCCTCTTTGACTCGAGCGAGGGCAAGAGATGGGAGGTACAGGTAAAGACGATTCTTGAACATGATAGCACGCTCAGATTTGATGTCTCTGACAATGGGTGTGGCATGGATGAGGAAGTCAAAAAGAAGTTGTTTACTACTTTCTTCAGCACCAAGGAGGGAAGAGGCACTGGCCTTGGTCTCTTGATTGCCCAGAAGATAGTTCAGGAACATGAAGGAACCGTGAGTGTGGAATCAGAGCCCGGAAAGGGGTCAACATTTACCATTCGACTGCCCTGCCGTGATGCAGCAACACGGGGTGCACCTGGAAGAGAGCCTCAACAAAGTCAATCGTAAGGTAGGGGAATATCATAAGGAGGACGCATCATGAAGAAGGTTCTTGTTGTTGACGATGATGTTGATGTGAGGAAGTTCGTCTCAAAACTTGTTGAAAGAGCCGGCTATGAAGCTATAGAAGCCAAGAACGGCATGGAGGGAATGGGCAAGGTAAGGGAGGATAAGCCGGATTTGATTATTCTTGATGTCTTGATGCCGAAACAGAGTGGAATCAGGATGTATCGCGAGCTGAAGACCGATGAGCCCTTAAAGGATATTCCCGTGATCATGCTTTCCGCCATCGCCCCAAAAAGCTTCTTCCGTTCCCAGGAAGTATTGGCTGAATTTGCCGGTCAATCCGTGCCGGAACCCGAAGCCTATATGGAAAAACCGGAAGAACCAGAGGAACTGATCGCCCTGATGAAAAAGATCTTAGGATAGCTTTTTCAAAGAGCAGAATTGATACTGCAGATTACCAGCGATCATGTGCCGCATTGGCTCATTTCCCTCGTATTCGCGGTATCCACATGCCAACTTCGCGAGCGTATGATCTATAGTCGTCGCCGAAGCGTTCCAGCAAAAGCCTCTCCTCGTATCGCGATAAATAGTATAAATAAACCGAGGCGCCGAGCCACACCACCCCTGCAGCTAACGACATGTTCATCAGAAAGAGACCCAGATACAAAAGGACTTCGCTCAGATATATGGGGTGCCTTACCACGCCGAACACACCTCTGTGGATGACTGCCGGTGTTTTCCGCACCTCGCCAAACACTATACTCAGGCCAGACCAGGCACAATACGCTGCCACACAGAGAAGTACGATCCCGATTGGTTTTCTCACTGGGGATAGCACGATCCCATTGAGTTGTGTGGTGTACCTTAGAAAAAACGAATCGGTTACCCACACTCCGAAGAAAAGCAGAGCGAAAATTAGCTGCCCGGCATCGCCACCTGCGTGTTCGCCGGTGAGGTCATCTCGATGCTCAAACCACCTCTCTCGCCCGGTTTTGGGGCATCTCATCAGCCTTCTCCTGTTTCCCGTTTGGTCTTTCCAAGCTATATGGCTATCTTTGACGGAAACTACATTAATAAGTATATCATGGTTTCTACAGATTTATTCCTTAATTTAGGTTTTTTCTTGCCACTGCCTTTGTCTGAATATCATCTGATTTCAGTTAGAATTCGTACATCACAATCAATATTGGCAATGAAAAATGGATAAAGATATGAGACACAATTCATTGGGAAGGCCCCATGCCTTTCAATGAAAGGGCTGGTTTTTGGTATCCCAGGATGATAGGATCATATCATAACTATATGCATTGCTTTCTCTTCTATCACTAAAGCAAATACAACAAAGATGGGGGATTTATGAGCGATAAGAGATTCATCTATTTAGCAGTCGTCATCACCATGCTCATTTTTGCAGGTTTCGCAACAAAGGCAATGGCTCAGGAGACGTCCGAGATCCGCTTTGACGGATGGGGAATTCGTGCTGGTCTGAGCAGTGACCCCGATCAGGTATACGGCGGTGTGCACTTCAACCTGGGAGAGTTCTATAAGGATGTGCGCTTCAGGCCCACCGTGGAGGTCGGGTTCGGTGATGACCGGACAGTCGTGCAGATGGTGGCTGAGGTGCACTACGTTTTCTCAAAGTTCCAGGCTTGGAAACCGTATGCCGGCGGCGGATTGGGACTAACCTACGTCAACTACGATGGTGGTCATCCTGGAAATGGCAGCGATACCGAGGCTTCCCTGAACGCAATTGGAGGGATCGAGACCGACCTGAAACAAGGGATGAAGCTCTTTTTCGAGTTCAAATTAGGTCTGGCGCATGAAGATCCTGACATAAAGTTCGGAGTGGGATTAAGCTGGAAGTAGACCTTAATTGATACCATAAACCATCAGCTCAGCTGATGGTCCAAGCTATGCTATGTAGGTGAGAGGGGTTCTTATCTCTCGCCCGCACTCCTGCAGCCAGAAGTGCTCGAGCCCGCAGGGGCCTCTGAGTAAAGTAACTACGGAATGATTGCTTACCGTTTTATGGGAGAAGGTCTTTAAGGAAAACAGAATGCATTCTTTTTTCCTTTTGAAACCTTTCCCATACACAATCCCGCGTAGCGTGATTGCACGCCCCAGAGGGGCAAGGTAAGCAATCTCTTGTGTATCATGAGAAAATCTTGATACTCTGACTACTCTGTGGACTCTGTGAGAGATTAAAGACCCTTTTAGGGTCATAACAAGCCACCCTTTTTAGGGATGGTTGCTGACTCCACAAAGCACTTGTCTTTTAAAGTCCGGACTCATTTTCGCTTCTCCCCTAATTCCCAAGTGAAGAATGCAGGATTATTTGGTCCGGCACGTCCGGGTTTCAACCGGCGTTCTATATCGTGAGAGAGCGGGCGGATCGGGCAGTAAAGGGAAGGCTGGAAGTCCGGGTCGCTATCATCTTATAGCTTTGGGTGTTGATATTCTGACGTGATATTCACTTTTCCAAACTCGAATATAGTGGCAAGATGAACTAAACCGCTTCGCGGCAGCATAATCCTCCCCCTTATCTCATCTATCTCTTTTCTCCAATCTACCTCTTCCGAGCTTTCTTATCGTCTTCAATCCTATAAGATACCTCCGTATCGTTTAA